>Ga0210057_1004762_pt1 | contig 17812 bp, 29 predicted proteins | sample CryGeyCG2114_010_2_FD_183968 | JGI IMG/M metagenome (GOLD analysis project Ga0210057, IMG submission 183968) | Groundwater microbial communities from aquifer - Crystal Geyser CG10_big_fil_rev_8/21/14_0.10 (SPAdes) (version 2) | ecosystem: Environmental > Aquatic > Deep subsurface > Groundwater ...
CCTCCTCCGCGCGGGCGAGTCCATCACCCCGCCTCCTTTGCCCCAGACATATTGTGGCGGGGTGCAGTTCAGATTTCTTCGTCAGGATTCTGCTCGAAGTAGTTTCGAACTTTGTCCAGTAAATACCACTCGACTCAAAATAAAATACCTCGCCTTCTTAGGCGAGGTATTTTATTTTTCGCTCGTGGCAAGCCACCTACACTAATTCATTACTATATTCATGATACATACTGAATGAAATATGTTTGAGTCGAGTGTCCTGTCTTTGACTCTGATGTCTAGCGACCTCATCGCTCAGACTCGAAGGGAGCAAGGAGTATACGACGAGTCGAAGGGCTTATTCGCGATGAACTAAAATGATTTATAAAATTAATACATGCACTATGTTTACATGATTAAAAACTCCGCGGATAAACTTTACGTTGGAATTACTCAAAATCCAGATACTCGATGCATATATCATAATCAAAAACGTGGTACACGATTTACAGAATATATTCCTAACTTCAAAATCGTCTTTCTTGAAGATTATTCAACTCTACAGCAAGCACGAAATCAAGAAATACAAATCAAAAAGTGGCGTCGCGAAAAGAAAAAAATACTAATAAAAAAGTACCAAAATAACCTATAAACCAAACTATAACTTGTGACCGATTCCTGATTTTAAATCGAACCGACGGAATATGTCGCTTGCGACAACGAGCCACACTCAGCGGTACGGTAATGTATCCTAACCTTTGCAATATTTATATTTTACAGAAGTGTTGCACTTACATTGTTTTGTTAAGGATAGTTATTACATATTACATACACTGTTCAACTTCTATAAGAAGGTTGTGTAATGCTTTTACTGATTCTACGGGATAGGTTCCGTGTGATGTTTCTTTTCCGAGAAGCACACCCGATGCACCATTTTTCATACTATGAAAAATATGTGCAAGCTCCCCTGCATGTGGCATATCATTTTCCTCCATAGAAGAAAGGATGTTGCCAGAGAGATATATATTTTTATGTGCCAAGCGCGCTTGTTGTATGAGCGAATGTTCAATACGTGGGATACGTTCGAGAGGAACACTCTTGGCAAGGAGAAAATTATTCAATATACACCCATCACACAACTCAAGCATCGTTGGCAATGTCTCTATTGCACGCATATCATGTACGGTAAGAAAAATCTTTGGTGTATAGTGCCTACGCTGTAATTCACCTTGTATACGCAATAATTCAACAGCTGAAATATCTGGCGGAAGAATAATAATCTGAATATCATGTTCTGCGCCAATATCAATATTGGCAATATCTTCTGATGCTATATGTGTTGTGATTTCAGTACATGGCTTCCCCAACGCACGATATCCTGCAGTACCCATGAGCGAAAGCAGTATCGGCATATCCCATCCGCGTTTTTGTGCCACACGTTTAGAAGATGCAATATGATGCATGCGTGATTCATACTCATCTCCACCAGAAATATGCACACCGCCAATACGATGTAATAGAAATGAATCTAATACATCTTCGTCACGTGTCGCATGGCCAAGTGTCGGTATCACTGCCCGATCAAGCGTATAGCTCATATAGACAATGATAGCAGAGTTATCGAAATGCCCGCTGTGCAAAAGTAATTATATGAGTCGTTCATTGCCTGTTTACGTAGTGTATGGTATAATGATACTATTCTTAATATTTTATATTATTGTTTTGCGAGATAGATCACATACAACAAAAATACGAATAAACAATGCGATTCGCGCACGCGAACTTCGTGTCATTGGTGCTGATGAAGAAAATCTAGGTATCTTACCAGCGCGAGATGCAGTTGCAAAAGCCGAAGAAGCTGGACTTGATCTTATTGAAATATCTCCAAATGCAAATCCTCCTGTCGCCCGCATTGCAGATTATGGTAGATATCAATACGAACAAAAAAAGAAAAATAAAGAGGTGAAGCGAAATGCAAATATCACCGAAGTAAAGACGATTCAAATCAAAATAGGTACCGGAGAAAGCGACCTTGTACTAAAAGCAAAGAAAGCAAGTGGCTGGCTCAAAGAAGGACACCGTATCAAATTTGACCTCTTTCTTCCAGGGCGTACCAAGTACATGGATAGAGAATTTCTTCAGGAACGTATGAACAGAATGCTCAATCTCGTTACCGAAGACTTCAAGGTAGCAGATGGCCCTAAAAAGAGCCCCAAAGGCATGACGGTCATCCTTGAGAAGGCGGCAAAATAGCTCATTTTTAAAAAGCTCAAAAGTACTTGAATATTTCCGAGAAATATGCGATAATCGCACCTACGTGGCAAGACACTTATGAAAACGAATAAATCATTCAGTAAACGAATAAAGGTTACCAAGACTGGTAAATTAAAGGCACGAAAGCCTGGTATGAACCACTTTAATGCAAAGCAGTCTCGTAATAAACAGCTCGGCATCAAACGAGGTCAGAGTATTACGATTACCAATAAATCAAGAAGTCGATTCTTGCCTGGATCATAAACATATTTAATCTACTATTATGACACGTGTAAAACGAGGAGTTATTGCAAATAAACGAAGAAAGAATGTCCTTAAAGCGGCCAAGGGTTATCGTAATGGTCGCAAGAGCAAGGAACGACTTGCAAAAGTTGCTGTCACAAAGGCAGGGGCATATTCTCTTGCACACCGCCGAAAGAAGAAAGGCGTGATGCGTCGCCTCTGGCAAGTACGTCTCAATGCAGCACTTCGCCCACTCGGCTTCTCATACAGCAAATTCATCCACGCACTTTCAAAGAAAGAATCAACACTCAATCGAAAAGTACTTTCAGAAATTGCACACAATAATCCAGACGCATTTAAAAAGATAGTTGAAGGAGTAAAGTAAAAAGAACCGCCTCGGCGGTTCTTTTTTATTCTAAAATATATTTTGTATGTGCCTCAGGGACAATTGCATCTACATCTAAATAATCATGCAGACGCTGAGCAAGAAAAAGAGATGATTTTGTTTCTCCCATAACGACAAACACTTTCGCAACTCTGTCTTTTGAATGTGAGACAAAATCAACAAGTCCATCTCTATCCATATGTGCTGAGTATCCAGTTAGTGTGCGTGTATGTGCACGTACTGATATACGATCGCCAAATATAGATACTTCCTTTGCTCCTTCTTGTATACGCCTCCCCAAGCTCCCTGCAGACTGATATCCCGCAAAAAGAATCGTACTATTTCTATCAGGAAGGTAGCGTCGCTCATGATGCACAATACGCCCACCATTCGACATGCCTGAGCCAGCAATAATTATCTTTGGATTTGGTACACCGTTGATTGTCTTTGATTCATCGGTTGTCTTTGTCATGTGCAAATTTGGAAAAGAAAAAATATCATCCCCTGCTTTAATTTCTTGTTTTATTTCAGTATTAAAATTACGCTGATATGCTTTGTATATACGCGTTGCTTCAATCGCCATTGGTGAATCAAGAAATACCGGCACTGAAGGTATCTTATTTTCTTCTACAAGATTGTTAATCACATAAAGAAGGTTTTGTGTTCGTTCGATTGAGAATGCGGGTATCAATAATGCACCACCGCGCGTAATACTTTCCTCAATAACCGTACGCAGTATCTGATCGCGTTCATCGACACCTTCATGTACACGGTCACCGTACACGCTTTCCATGATGATGTAATCAGAGTCAGAGATACTTTCTGTCTCTCGGAGCAACGGCGCGGGACTGTTGCCCAAATCGCCTGTAAAAAGAATGTTCTTGTCTCCTGCATGTATCGTAATCGTCGCCGAACCAAGAATGTGCCCTGCATCACGAAATGTCGCGTCTGTTTCTTTCCCGACATGTATACGCTCTCTATACGACACCGTCTTCCATAGCGCAAATGTCTTATGTACATCATCTTCTGTATATAGTACTTCCTCCCCTAGTGACTCAGCTTCTTTTCCAAGAATACCCAAACTGTCTTCTAGAATAAGCTGTGCAAGTTCCCGTGTACTCTCTGTACTATAAATAACACCAGAAAAACCCTCGCGTACGAGCTTCGGAATACGTCCAACATGATCAAGATGCGCATGCGTAATTAAAAGCGTATCAACCGTACGCGGATCATATCCAAATGCTTCTTTATTTTGTGGCAATGAAAAACGAGATCCTTGTATCAAACCACAATCCACGAGAAGTCGGTCACTACCGTGTTTCAACATAAAATTAGCGCCCGTCACACTTCCTACTCCGCCATAGCATGTTAATGTTGCAGTCATAGATTACTCGGCATGTGTTAGATCTGATGTCGTCACATCAATGTCTTTTAATTGCACACTCACTTCTTTTCGATAGAAGAAGTAGAAAAGAAAAATCGCACCAAGTGTATCCATCAACAAATCAACTACGGTATCAAGTGAATAATTTATTGTTGTCGTTAAATGAAATACATATTCAAACACTTCCCATAGCAATCCAACACATAATGTAGTGCCAACAATAAAAAGCATTCGTTTCTTTCGTGAAAAACGTGGAACAGCACGGAAACGCTCATATCCCCACGTGGTCAGGCCGGCAATGAGTATTCCTCCAAGAGTATGCATAACAATATCCAACCAACTATATGTCCAATACCAGTAGTGAAGCATAGCCTGCACGTGTAAATATAAAACCAAAGCACCGAGTACTGCCATACTTAAAAGTAAATACATATGTCTCATACCGCTTGAGTATACCATAGAAAATATCCGTACAAATGTGGCACGGATACTTGCTTGAGGTTTTGGGTATATCCTACTTTGTATGTACGTGGGTTTCCTCAGAAGAGGTTCTGCTGAAATCCCAATGGTTCTCATTAGAGCATCTTGCAATTTGGAATCCCGAAAGTGGATACTATCTAGAAATTACTCAAAACCTCTACTTACTATTATACGCTCTCTTGAAGAGGATACAAGTTGATTACTCAAGAATGCCGTCAATATTCACGTCGTACAATATTTGTTCTTGTACCAAACGATATTCAAGCACTTCACCCTTATCAAACCAATAATCAATCTCTTGCTTTGCTTCATCAACAGAGCCTGATGCATGAATAAGATTACGCACTGCACGTTTGTCAGTATCAGCCATTGCATATGAATCAAAAACGAAGTCACCGCGAATAGTACCCACATCGCTTGAACGTGGCTCTGTACCGCCAGTTACTTTACGTACGACTTCTACTGCATGTGCGCCTTGCCATACCATTGCTACAACCGGCCCTGCAGTAATATATTTTGCAAGTCCATCAATCACCCGGTCACCTACTTCAAGTGGGTCAGTTGATGGAGGTGTCTCGCCTTTCTTTTGATAGCTTTCAATTGCCTTCTCGCCTACCTTTCGCTTCCATTCTGGATCAAGCGAATAGTGTGCGCGTACTTGTTCTTCGGTTGCAATTACCATTTTTAAGCCCACGAGCTTAAGGCCCATACGCTCATAACGCTGTACAATCTCACCAATCAGTGTACGCTGTACGCCGTCTGGCTTAATAATCACCAATGTCTGTTCTTTACTTATATGCATATATTATTATTAATTATTACCTATTGAAAACCCATAGTACCACATATGTGTACGTCCTAAAAGGATGTTTTATACGTGTTCACTTTTTGAAAGCGTCAAAATTTCCGGCGCGCCGTCTGTTGTAATTAAAATTGTATGTTCTATTTGAGTACTTCGTGAGCCATTATCAGTAATATAGGTAAAATCATCATCAGCAATAGCAATGCCTCCTTTACCACTTTCAGCAAGCATTACTTCAAGCGCAAGCACCATGCCCGCTTCGAGCGCAACACCATTACCTCGTACGCCTACGTTCGGCACAAGAGGCTCCTCATGTACACTATGTCCCACACCATGCCCTACCAATTCTTCAATAATCACAAACGGAGTTGGCTTCACTACCCCTGCGACCGCATATCCAATATCACCGATATGCGCTCCAGCCCGAGCACTATCAATACCAGCGTACAATGCCTTACGAGTAACAGCGATAATCTCTTTTGCACGCTCATTGCCTTTCCCAGCAATCACCGTACGCGCTGAATCGGTAAATAATCCATCGTGAATAATTCCAAGATCAATACCAACGATATCTCCCTCTTGAATTGTTTGTGGATTTTCATTTGGAATACCGTGCACGATTTCATTATTTATTGATACACACAAACTTGCAGGAAAGGCACGTGAAGTCCCTTCTGGTTTGTAATTTAAAAATGCCGGAGTATCCCCTATTCCTACAATCAATTCATATGCTTTGAGGTCAAGCGCATCAGTACGTACACCAGGTACGACGAGCTCTTCAAGAACATCAAGAACCTGCGCCAAGCGCTTTCCGCCCTCGCGAAGTATATCAATCTCTGCATCTGTCTTTGGATAGGACATTATTAACCAAGTACGATACTACTTACTTCACTATGTACATCTTCAATAGATTGCTCTCCATTTACTTCAATAAAATGAAAGTAGGGGTTGTTCTGAAAGAAATTGACTGCAGGCAATACTGATTCATCAAACCATCCCAATCGGCGCCTAATTTCTGCTTCATCATCATCACTTCGTCCACGTTCAAGCAAACGCTTCAATGACCATTCATTTGATGTATTGATAAAAATGACGTACGGATTCTTTACATTAAAAAACTCCAATGCTGATTTAAGTACCGGCGCTTCTCCAAGACGACGTGAGGCACCATCGATAATGAGGTGTTCGTTACCTGAATATTCATTAATTAATATATCTGCCCAAATCCAGACAGGTAAAAACTCAGGAAGCAATGCTCCTTTTTCAATAATGCCTTTTGTAATATCACTCGCATACGTACCACCTGCTTGAATAAATTGGCGAATACGCGCACCTGTTTCAATATAAATAAGCTCTCGATCAGTTGATGCTTTGAGCTTCTCAATAAGTAGTTTTGCTTGTGTTCCCTTTCCTGATCCTGACCTTCCGAAAAAAATAACTGTTTTTGGTTCCATAGATCTTCAATATAACATGAGTCACTGTTAATATTCTCGCATAGAAACTTGCGCGTCAATTTTCTTTGCCAAATCAAGTACGACAGATACCACAATCAAGAGCGCTGTACCACCAATTGCAAGAGACGTGTTGCCAGTATACGCCTGCATAGCAAGTGGCAAAACAGCAATAAAGCCAAGGAAGAGCGCACCGACTAATGTAATGCGAGTAAGTATTTTTGCAATATATTCTGATGTTGCATTACCCGGGCGTACTCCAGGAACGAATGCACCTGACTCATGAAGATTCTTTGCAATCGTATCTGGATCAAACGTGACCGCAGTATAGAAATACGTAAAGACAAATACAAGGAAGAAATAAATGCCTGCGTATACCCATCCGTTTGTAAGTAAATCAAGAGCAAATTGCGCGATATTTGAGATAGTCTCAAACGGTAGACTTGCAACAAAGTTAAGAATCATTTGTGGGAAAAGTAAAAGAGAAAGTGCAAAGATAATTGGAATGACCCCAGCTTGATTCAAGCGAAGTGGTAAATACGTAGACACACCACCATACATTTTATTACCACGAATCTGACGTGCGTAGTTGATTGGAATTGGTCGTTCTGCTTCTGTAATCCATACCACACAGGCAATCACTAATAGCGCAAAGATAATAAATCCAAGATACAGTGGCAATTGAGCAATTTCAAATACAAAGAGCTGTTGCCCAATCATCGCTGGAATACCCGCCACGATACCAGCAAAAATAATGAGTGACACTCCATTACCAATACCAAATTCACTCATCAGTTCTCCAATCCACATCAATAATATGGAACCTGCAGAAATAACGAGTACGTTGGTAAGTAAATCAAAGCCACTTGCATGTGCCACGATACCCTGACTTGAAAGCAGTGTAAGAAAACTAAATGACTGAATGAATGCAAGCGGTACAGTAAGTAATCGAGAGTATTGAATAAATTTCTTTCTGCCCGCTTCACCTTCTTCATGATAGAGCGCCTTCAAAGACGGCACCATCATAGTAAGCACTTGCATGACGATTGTAGCAGTAATATATGGACCAACACCGAGCATTACGATAGAGAGGTTTGCAAGTCCACCTCCAGAAAATACATTGAGCAAACCAAGAAATTCATAGTTTGCAAAGAATTGTTCAAGAGTGAGTATATCAATACCAGGAATTGGAATGACAGCAAGAAGACGAAATATAACCAATGCACCACACACAAAGAGAATGCGTGCACGCAATGATTCATCTCTGATAATAACGTGTAGTTTGTGTACTAATTTACTCATGATGCTATTAGGCTATTACACTTCCTCCTGCTTTTTCTATTTTGATTTTTGCACTTTCTGAAACCTTCATTCCTGAAATGCTTATCTTTTTTGTGATAGCACCAGTACCGAGTATCTTTACTTTTGGCATCTTTCCACTTTTCTTTGAAATAAGTCCGAGTGACAATAGCTCTACATCAGTAAGCGTCATACCGTCAGTAACACGAGCATTAATCTCATGAAGGTTTACTGGCACAGTATCAGCTTGAATTGATTTATTTGAATTCTTTCCACGACCACGTAATTTTGGAATACGCTTGATCATGTCACGAATCTCTGGACGAAGCTTTCGTCCTGCACGAGCCTTCTGTCCTTTTGTACCACGTCCTGATGTTTTTCCACGTGTACCACCACGACCAACACGGTTGCTCTTTTTTCTCTTTGTTCTTGGTTGTACGTTGTGTAATTGCATAGTGTAAAAATTAAATACTATTTCTTTTTAGGTAAAGTACTGAGCGCTGATAGTGTTGCGCGTGCATTGTTGATACCGTTCTTGCTTCGAGAAATAATCTTTGAAGTCACATCGGTAATACCAGCAAGTTCAAGTACTGTACGTACTGCACCTCCAGCCACAAGCCCTCGTCCCTGTGCTGGCATGATCTGTATTTGTGAAGCGCAATACTTTGCTTCAATGAAATGTGGAATTGACTTATTTTCATTAATCACAACAGTGATCATAGATTTCTTTGCAGCACGAAGTGCTTTTTCAATTGCAAGTGCTGTATCAGCTGCCTTTCCAACACCGACACCTACACGTCCTTTTTTATCTCCTGCAACAAGTGTCACACTAAAACTAAATCGGCGTCCACCTTTCATAACACGAGTCACACGACGAATACCCAAAATTTGCTGATCAAATTCTGGCTTTACACGCTCTCGTGGTGAACGACGTCCACGTCGTTCACGCTTATCACCACCACTGCGCTGATTTTGTGTTCTTCGCTCAGGTTTCGTTTCTCCCTTTGCTGGTACTTCAGCAGTGGTTGTGTTCTCAGTATTCATTGTGTCTTTGTTTTTTTCTTCCATATATATTTAAAAAGTAAGTCCTTGTTCTCGGAGCGCATCTGCAAAAAATTGTACGCTTCCGGCATACCGATATCCACCACGGTCAAATACAAATGTCTTAATGCCTTTCTTGCCAATTGCATCGGCAAGTACGTGTGCTGCCTTGAGTACGCCATCACGTCCTGACTCTTTCATGCCTTGTGTGGTAACTGCAGCAAGTGTTTTTCCTTCGGTATCATCAATAATCTGTGCAGAGAAATTCTTGTTTGAACGAAAGATAGCAATACGTGGACGCGTTGCTGTACCAGAGATAACAGCGCGAATTCGCATTCGACGACGTGCATGTTTTTCTTTTGTGGTTGTAATAGTCATAGGTGTATATTATGCAGACTTCTTACCTTGTTTTCGGCGAATAATCTCATCATGGTATCGAATACCTTTTCCTTTGTATGGTTCAGGCTTCTTCACTGCGCGAATGTTTGCAGCAAAGCTACCAACAGCTTCTTTATCAATACCAGAGACAGTCAATTCACTTTTCTCAACAGTAACGGTCACTCCCTCAGGAATATCAAGGATAACTGGATGAGAAAATCCTGCTGCAATCTTTAATGTCTTCCCAGACACTTCCCATTTAAATCCAACTCCTTCAATGATAAGTTTCTTTTCATATGGAGTATGCACACCTTGTACCATGTTACGAATATGTGATGCATATGTGCCCCACAATACTTGTGCAAATCGACTTGGACGTGCGGGCTTTAGTGTAAGAATATTACCTTCAAGAACGATCGATACGTCAGGTTTAAACGTACGAGACAATGTTCCCTTTGGACCCTTTACGGTTACCATGCCGTCAGGCAGAACAGTACATTCTGTCTGTGCTGGAAGTTCTATTGGTTTTTTGCCTAAACGTGTCATGGTTAATAAAATATAAAAATTACCAAATCATAAATAATGCTTCACCGCCGACATGTGCCTTTCGTGCGTCGTTACCTGAAAGAATACCTTGTGGTGTTGAAAGTACTAAAAGACCACTTCCATTTCGTACTGGCTTAATCTTGTCAGAAGCGAGGTATACACGGTTTGAAAGTCTAGACACACGACGAGCGCCATGTATACGTGGATGCAAACGTGCTTCTTTATCAGTATCAGTATATGAAAGTTCAACTTCAATATTTTTTACTAATTTCTTACCTCGCTTTGAAATAGTAGAAACAAAGCCTTCTTTTACAAGCAACTCTAAAATATCCATCTTCACTTGTGAATACGGAATCAAAGTAGATTCTTTTCCTACTTTCCCCGCATTCTGAATGCGGATAAGCATGTCTGCAATGTGATCGTTGATACTCATAATAGTATTTTACCAGCTTGCTTTCTTTACACCTGGAATCTTACCTTCATTTGCTAATTCACGAAAACAAATACGGCACAAATCAAAATCTCGTAGATATCCTCGCTTGCGTGAGCAACGAAAACAACGACGCACCACACGTGATGCAAATTTTGGTTTTTTCTCTGATCGTGCCTTTACTGATGTTTTTGCCATAGCGTAAAAATAAAAAGCAACTTTATAAAAAGCTGTCTCGGTATACTAGCAAGGAAAAGTTGTCTGGTCAAGCATCTTATACCCTCAATTAAACCTAAAATGAACAATATACCCGCCGTAAACAAAGAATGAAAAAGACTCGATGTAACTGAATTATCGAGCCTATTATTCACTAAACGGAAACCCAAGGTACTTTAAAAATGCTTGTGTTTCTGCCTTTGTTTTTGAGCTGGTGACGATAGTTATCGCAAATCCGAATACATCCTTTATATCCTCATCTGACGTCTCTGGGAAGATGGTGTGTTCCTTGATGCCGAGGGTATAATTACCCATTTCATCAGCTGAACTTATTGGAATACCATGAAAGTCTCTCGTACGTGGCAATGCAATATGGATAAGCTTATCAAGAAAATCATACATGCGTGCACCACGGAGTGTTGCCTGATACCCAGACACGTCGCCTTCACGCACCTTAAATGTTGCAATTGATTTCTTTGCAACACGAGATGCAAGCTTCTGTCCGGCGATACGAGCCAATCTATCTTCAATAACCTTGAATTTGTTTTTATCTTTTATAGATCCAACGCCAGTTGAAATAATCACCTTTTCAATATGAGGTGCTTGCATTGGATTTACATACCCAAAAGTGTCCTTTAGTGTATCAAAAACGGTATTCTCTTTTTCTTTTACGGTTTTCATAATAGATTTCAAAAATAACTATATTTTCTGTCCGCTCTTTACTGCAATACGTACTTTTTCATTTCCAACAATACTGTATCGTACTCGTGTTGGCTTCTTTGTCTTTGGATCAATCAAAGAAACATTTGATACGTGAATCGGTACTGGACACTCAATGATTTGTCCTACTTGACCTTGCTTGCGTGCCTTTTGATGACGCTTGCGCATATTCAAGTCTTCAACAATCACTGATTCACGATCAAGAAATACCTGAAGAACCGTCCCACTCTTTCCGCGGTCTTTCCCTGCAATAACTATTACTTTGTCGCCTTTTTTGATTTTCATATTATTTAAATAACCTCAGGGGCAAGTGATGTGATTTTCTGATATCCACGTTCACTTAGTTCACGTGGAATAGGTCCAAAGACACGCCCTGCACGTGGCTCTTTCTTTCCCTTCTCAAGGATAACAACTGCATTCTCATCAAAACGAATGTATGATCCATCCTTTCGGCGAAATGCCTGTCTCTGACGCACCACGACTGCCTGTACTACTTCTTTCTTCTTGATGAGCTTTCGTGGCTCAGCCGTCTGTACTGAAGCAATCACAATATCACCAATGCGTGCGTAACGACGCTTTGATCCGCCAGGTATCTTGAAAACTCGTGCAAACTTTGCACCTGAGTTATCTGCTACTTTTACTATTGTTTGTGGTTGAATCATATAATACTATTTAATATTTCTTCACATATCTGCCTATGCAACAATCTTGAAGTGCTTATCCTTTGAAATTGGCTTTGTCTCTAGAATGTCCACGGCATCACCAACATGCTTTGTGTTTCCGGGATTATGCACCTTATAACGCTTTGTCTTTCGTACATACTTGCCATATTTTGGATGACGCATATAACGCTTTACAGCAACAACAACAGTATCAGTCATTTTGTCAGAGACAACAATCCCCGAAAGAATTCGTGGCATCTGTGCCTGTTCTGTTTGTGTTGTAGGTGTTTCCATATGTGTTTATTTATACCTGTTTATTACGACGACTGACCTCTGTAAGGATACGAGCAATATCTTTGCGTACCTGACCTACTTCCTTTACATTGCGTACCTTACTCCCTGACGCACCAAAACGCAAATCTCGTAATTTTTTACGTAGTTCCTGAAGGATGCCTGAAAGCTCTTTTTCATTTTTTTTCTGTAAATCTTTCATACTATTTTATATACGGGTAACAACCTTTGTCGTAACTGGTAATTTTGTTCCTGCTTTACGAAGTGCTTCACGAGCAACAGCGTCTGACACACCGTCTACCTCAAAAAGGATTCGTCCTGGCAATACTTCAAAACAGTAACCTTTCAAGTCACCTTTTCCTTTTCCCATGCCTACTTCTGCAGCCTTTGCGGTAACCGGTCGATCAGGAAAAACACGAATCCACATATTTCCAGTCTTGCCGAGTGTACGAGATACTACTTTACGTGCAGCTTCAATCTGATTTGATTTTACTCGTGCATTGCTTGTTGCTTTAAGTCCAAAAGAACCGAATGCGACCGTGGTGCCACGTGTTGCATTGTTAATCTTAGCTGGGTTCTTACGACCAGTTTGCCATTTTCGATGCTTTACTTTCTTTGGGAATAACATAGTAGTGTATTAAAAAAATTATGCGTGCTTTGTTTGTGCCTGTTTATTGAAAACTTCACCACGGTAAATCCATACCTTTACACCAAGTTCATCGTATGGAAGTAATGCACGTGCTACGGCATAGTCAACGTCAGCACGAAATGTCTGAAGTGGAATACGTCCTTTCTTGATACTTTCTATACGTGCCATCTCAGCGCCTCCAAGACGCCCTGCCAAACGAACACGTACTCCAATCACGTCACGGTTTGCCATAACCTTTTCTGCAGTCTGCTTCAAAATTCGCCTAAATGGAAGTCGTTTTTCAAGTCCTTCTACAACCATTGCTGCAACAATCGCTGCATCTGATTCAGGTGAGCGCACTTCTTCAATATCTATCTTGAGCTCAGTATTCTCAAGTGGCATCTTCTTTTTATGTAAAAATGAAAGTACTTGTGCACGCAACTTTGCTGCTCCTTCACCACTACGGCCAATAATCATACCTGGGCGTGATGTTTTGATAATCAAACGAAGCATACTTGCGCCACGTTCAATTTCAATAGAGCTAATATAATTTCCTTTGAGGACCTTCTCAAGATACTCACGAAGCAATACATCTTGCTTTAAATATGCCTGATATGTTCCTTGCACACCAAACCAGCGTGATCGCCAATCACGAATGATTCCTAGTCTATGTGAAAATGGGTGTACTCGATGTGTCATATTCTGGTTACTAGTTAGCGGTTGCTGGTTGCTGGTTACGACGATTTACTGACTTTGTTGTTGGCTTGATTTTTTGCTTCTTGGTTTCGGTACCCTGCTTCTGTTTTTGCTCCGAGAGGATAACAGTAACATGACTTGAATGCTTATGGAATTGTGTGGCACGGCCACGAGCTTTTGGCATCCAACGCTTTAATACGGTACCTTTATCAACGGTGATATTTTCAATAACCAATGCGTCTTCATTTACTCCCTGATTACGTGCATTTGATACTGCAGAAGAAATAAGCTTATGAATAGGAAGTGCTGCACGCTTTGCACGGAATGAAAGCTCCTGTAATGCATCTCGTACTGACTTGCCTTTTATTAAATCAGCTACAAGGCGTACCTTGCGTGGAGATTGGCGATAATTTTTTAGGGTAGCCTTTGTCATACGTATTATTTAGGTTCACGAGATGCTTTAGCTGCAGAGATTTCTGCTTCCTTTTGCTTCTGTTCGAGTTCCTTTTGAATCTTTCCTCCGTGTCGTCTAAATGTTCGTGTAAGCGAAAATTCACCGAGGCGGTGTCCAACCATTTCCTCGGTAATAAGTACTGGAATATGATCCTTTCCATTGTGGACACCAAACGTAAATCCAACCATTTCAGGTGCAATCTGGCTTCGGCGTGCCCATGTTTTAATCACTCCCGCTTGCGCCGGTTTTTTGTCGGTAATCTTCTTTAGTAATTTTTCGTCCACGTATGGACCTTTCTTGAGTGATCGCATATTAAATAAAGAGCCCTACAAGAGAGCGTAAAAGCAATACTAGCAAGAAAAGATTTTATAGTCAAGGATATAAAAAACGAAAAACTCAATAGAAATTACTTTGGACAGAGAAAAAAACACATTGCGCAATACAATGTGTTTTTTTCTCTGTAAAAGACTGTTTTATCGTCTCTTTCCCACTTTACGACGAGAAACAATGAGTGTATTTGAGTATTTCTTTGGACGACGTGTCTTTTGTCCCTTTCCAGTAGGCTTACCCCACAAGCTCTTTGCACGACGTGTACCACGTCCCTGACGGCCTTCACCACCTCCATGTGGATGATCTACTGGGTTCATAGCAGTACCACGCACTGTTGGACGAATACCCTTCCAACGACTACGTCCTGCTTTTCCGTAATTTACCAATGCATGTTCTTGATTTGAAACACTACCGACTGATGCCCATGCTGATTCCATTACCTTTCGTACTTCACTTGAAGGCATTTTAATGCTGACGTAGCCTGCATCACTTGCAACAATCTCAGCATAATTACCTGCAGATCGTGCAATACGTGCGCTTCCATGTGGCTTGAGTTCTACATTGTATACAAATGTACCAATAGGGATATTTTTTAGTGGCATGCGGTTTCCTGGACGAATCTCTGTCTTTTCATCAGCAATGACCGTATCTCCTACGTTCAATGACTGTGGAGCAAGAATATATGTCTGTGCACCATTTGCATATGCAAGGAGTGCGATAAACCCACTACGATTTGGATCGTATTCAAGTGTCTTTACTACTGCAGGAACACCTATGTGAGAGTTACGAAAATCAATATCTCGGAAACGTCGTTTATGACCACCTCCTTTATGTCGTACGGTAATACGTCCTGCATTATTTCTTCCGACTGAACGTGCACTTCCTTTTACTAACGCCTTCTTTGGACGGTCACCAGAAAGCAACTTCGCATAGTGTACTGAAGTCATTCCTCGACGTCCTGGAGTTGTTGGTTTATATACTTTCATATTTAAATAATTTCAATGGTTTGACCCTTTTTAAGGTAAATGTACGCCTTCTTACCAGAAGCACTGTGTCCGGTGATACCTTTTATTGTTCGTGCTTTTGGTTGTACTGTTGCAGTATGTACTTTGACTGGATCAACTGAATAAAGCTTACGTACTGCTTCCTTGATCTGATTCTTTGTTGCTCGCTCCTTTACCATAAATACATAAATATTACGTTCAATACTATCAGTTGCTTTCTCAGTAATACGTGGTGACTTCAATACATCAAAGACATCTTGAAAAATAGGTGCAGAAGAAGAAGTATCAGTCTTTGCGACTGCTTGTTTCTTCTCCGCAACAACGAGAGTAGCTTTTTTCTGTTTTAATCCAAATAATGCCATATGATTTTTATATATACTACACAACTTCTTTCACCTGCCCTTGATTAAATATCTTTACTGCCTCATCGGGATTTACTAAAACAAGATATTTATGAGTAAGTAAAGATAATGTATTTATATTTCGTACCTCATGCACATCCATATTACCGATATTTCCAAAACTCTTTTCAAACATTTCATCTCTGTCTGGAACACCGATAAGTGCACTATTACGCTTTTTGGTCAATAAATCAATGTGCTTGCTTCCTTTTGCAAGTGATGCAAGAAATGTCACTGCTTCTTTTGTTTTTGGTGTATCAAATGAAAGAGAGTCAACGAAGATGATTTCATCATCACGAAGTTTTTGTGAAAGCACTGTAAGCAATGCCTTTCGACGTGCTTTCTTGTTGAGCTTACGGCTGTAGTCTTTGTCAGATCGTGGACCAAATGTAACACCACCGCCACGCCACAATGGAGAACGGATAGAACCGTGTCGTGCATTACCAGTACCCTTTTGCTTCCATGGCTTCTTTCCTCCACCACGCACTTCACCACGATTTTTTGTGTGTGCAGTACCTGAACGCTGGTTTCCTTGCATCACTGTTGCTACTTGATGTACGAGATCAGCATTCCATGGCAATCCCCATACAGACTCATTGAGTGTAATAGTACCCTTCTCTTTTCCTTTTATATCAAATACTGGCACTTCAAAAGAAGATTTTTCTACAACCTTTTTAGCCACCTTCTTTGCGGGGCTTTTCTTGATTGTCTCTTTTGTTTCTGTTTTTGTTTGTGCCATATTAAGAAAAATTATGAAATCATACCAGAAAGAGTAATGTATCCTCCGCGAACACCTGGCACTGCTCCTTTCACTGCAACTGAATCAGCAGATACACCAACAATGCGAAGATTTTTGATTGTCACTTTGTCACTCCCCATTCTTCCTGCCATACGTGTACCTTTAAGTACTCGTTGCAAACCACCAGCACCAATTGATCCTGGCTCTCGTTCTGAATGCTTTTGTCCATGGGTACGTCGTCCACCTTTAAAACCATAACGCTTCACTCCTCCTTGAAAACCTTTCCCTTTTGAAATGCCTGATACGACAACCATGTCACCTTCAGCGAAGACTGATGAATCAAACACATCACCAACTTTGTAGGCTTCAACTTGGTCTTCTGGTATTTTAATCTCAATAAAATGAGCAAAAAGGTTTTCTCCCGCCTTTTTGCTGTGACCTCTCTGAGGCTTTGCAACATGCTTTTCTGTTGTCTTTTCAAAACCGAGTTGTAGCGCACAATAACCGTCAGTACTTTTCTTCTTAATTTGAGTAATAGTCAAAGGAGACAATACATCGATTATTGTCACAGGAGAAACACGACCTTCTTCATTGAAGACCTGCGTCATTTCTTTCTTTTTTCCGACTAGAAATTTAATCATATGAAAAGCGCTCTTATGAATATGCGCCTAAAAGATGAGTTAATAGGCTCATCAGTGAGATTCCACTTTACCAGAAGCAATAAAAAAAGTAAAGTACTTTATAGCAAAAAGCTAAAGAGCCTCTTCGTAGCACAAATAATAAGACATATAGACAAGACCGAGGTAAAAGAATAAAGTACCTTATTATAAACAAAATAGAAAACAAGGGTGATTATTCCTATTTTCCTTTGGCACTAGACTAGCTAACACATGCTAAACTAGAGAATATGTTGAAAAGAAAAGCTCGATTAGGAAAAAGTAAAATCAAGAAATTGGTGGAATGTTTTGTTGCAGATGTATCAGCAACACAAGCAGGAAAA
>Ga0210057_1004764_pt1 | contig 17809 bp, 16 predicted proteins | sample CryGeyCG2114_010_2_FD_183968 | JGI IMG/M metagenome (GOLD analysis project Ga0210057, IMG submission 183968) | Groundwater microbial communities from aquifer - Crystal Geyser CG10_big_fil_rev_8/21/14_0.10 (SPAdes) (version 2) | ecosystem: Environmental > Aquatic > Deep subsurface > Groundwater ...
TGGCTAATTATGCTTATGAATTTGAAGTCTCGGGTTCGAGTGGTCATTATACTTATAAAAAAATCCGGGCCCTAACTTATAAGGCTTTTATGACCTTAGCTAAAGAGCAGGGGGCCAGTCCTATTAGAAATTTAGCTGGTGAATTGAGTTTTGTTTACACGACCAGTAGTGGTAAGACCAGAGTTCTATCTTTATCTGATTCGGTAGCTATTGCTGAACAGATTAAACTAGCCCAAGAGACTGGTTTGGCTGGAGTGGTTTTGTTTCGAGCCGATTCGGAAGCAGACCCAATGATTTGGTCGCTGTGGCCTTAAATTAGAGAGAGGAAATCTAATGAATTTAAACTATACCAGATTTCCACGGTCGTGGAAATCTGGTATAGTTTAAATTTGGATTAATGAATAGTCATTTACTCAATAATCAAGATTCAGAATCAGTCAAAAGTGATGAAGAACTGGTGACTTTGACTTTGACTAAATCTGATTATTTTGCGGATTTGATAGATCGTTATCGAGAACCACTGACTCGCTATTTACGTCGGCGGGCTAATATTAGTTGGGAAGAGTTGGAGGATTTATTGCAGGAGATTTTCATTAAAGCCTATCTCAATCTCAATGATTTTGACCGGCATTTAAAATTTTCGTCTTGGATTTATCGGATTGCCCATAATCAGTCAGTTGATCAGTGGCGAAAAACTAAATCTCAGCCGACAGAATTAATTGATCCAGCTGGTAATTTTTGGTCACTTTTAGCTGATGAATTTGATTTAGAACAAGAAGCTAATCAAAGGGAAGGAGCGGAAAAAATAAGATCTTTGGTCGCTCAACTACCTAGCGCTTATCGGGATGTTTTAACGTTACGTTTTTTGGAAGATAAAGATTATCAAGAGATAGCCGATATTTTAGAAAAACCACCCGGAACAGTCGCCACCCTTCTAAATCGCGCCAAGCCTAAACTGCGTCAATTATGGATTAAAGCTAATAAAAAAAATTATGAATAAAGATTTAAGCCAAAAAATAATTACTAAAATCAAGACTGACAAAATTGTTCCTCGACCGCGCTGGCAGTTTTTAGTGCTCAATAGTGCTTGGTGGTTTTTATTTACTTTGTCGACTTTTTTGGGGGTGATCGTTTTTAGTCTCTTATTTAAAAATATTGCTGATAATGATTGGCAAATCTATTCAGCTATCGGCAAGACTTTGACTAGTAAAATTTTCTTCTCTCTACCTTATTTATGGTTAATTCTTTTAATTTTGATTATTTATTTGGCTTGGCGAGAATTGAAACAAACCCGAGGGGCCTATCGCCATAATTTGACTTTAATTTTAGCTGGCAGTTTGAGTTTGAGTTTTTTTCTGGGTGGACTGACTTATCAATTAGGTTTTAGCGATCGCTTAGAAAGAGGTTTGAGTACTTTTATTCCTCAATATCAAATTTATCAAATTCGTAGTTCTGGTCTGTGGGATAAACCGGAAATTGGTTTTTTGGCCGGTGAAATTACAGTGGTGTCTGATGCTAATAATTTTCTTTTGAAAGATGTTGATAAAAAAATCTGGATTATAGAAGGTCAGAATATTGTCTGGACGGGACAGGCTAAACCAAAAGTTCGATCTCTGGTTAAGATTAGTGGTTTTTTGAGTGATGATCATCATTTTGTGGCTCAGAGTGTGAGGTTATGGCAACCTTAGAATTTAGGTTTAAAGGTGTCCACTTTGCGTAGCTGGCTCATAATGTTATTATTTTAGTAAGTTTTAATCACTCAATTTTTTTGGGGTTTTAATTTTATCTTATGACCAATCAAAACATTAAAGATTCTGATGCCGATGGCTTACTTGATTCAGTAGAAAAACGACGAAAGACCAATCCGTTAAAAGCGGATAGTGATGGTGATGGTTTGAATGATTATGAGGAACTTAATGTTTATGGCACTAATCCTTTGAAACGAGATACTGATGATGATGGTATGAGTGATGGTGATGAAATCAAACGGGGGCGCAATCCTTTTGGTGCCGGTCAGTTGAAGGATTTGTTTATTCCTTATGAAGGTAATAATTATCAGCCCGAAGCCCTCAATCCCTATCGGATTCTTTTTTATTCAATTACTTCGATCGGCATAAAAATTTTTGTGATTGCGGTTATTTTTATGTTTCCTTTGTCTGCTCTATTAGTGCCGGATATTTTAAATGACCAAAGTCAAAAAATTGTGGATTTGACTAATGAAGTTCGAGCTAAAGCCGGTGTTCCACCTTTAAGAGAAAACGAGACCTTGGATCAAGCGGCCGTTAAAAAAGTGGAAGATATGTTGGCTCACCAATATTTTTCTCATCAAGGGCCAGATGATCGAGCGGTGTCCGACTGGCTTTCTTCAGTCGGTTATCGTTATCTAGTCGCTGGTGAAAATCTAGCCATGGGTTTTGCTACACCAGAAGAAGTGGTGGATGGTTGGACTAAAAGTAAAACTCATTATACTAATATGATTGATGCTGATTTTAATGAAATTGGCATCGGTTTATCGGTGGGGAGATATAATAATATTGAGACGACTGTGGTGGCTCAATATTTTGGTCGGCCATCAGGCGAGCAGATGATTATTTTACAACCGCTAAGCGCTCAAGCTAAACGAGTGACAGCTAGTTCGAGTGTGGCCGGACTTGAGTCTAAAAAAACTCAAGTTTTGGGGGTAAAAGAATATGCCAGTGATTTAGCTGTTGATAGTGAACGATCTAAACTTTATTTAAAAGATGATTCAGCTGGTCGGGGTAAAATTGCTTCGGCAATTGTTTATCTCGGTCGGGATGTAGAACAAGCCCAGGTTAATTTAGGGGGTTATGAAATTGACCTCAAACGAGATGCTAATGATTTATCAAAATGGACTGGGGACATTTTGATTTTTAAAGAAAACTTCGACAAAGTTTTGTCACCTTTGGTTTTGCCTGTTCTATCGCTTAGTGATAGTGACGGCAATGTTTTAGATATTGATTTAGACTGGGATCAGGCGCCAGTTTCGCGTCCTTCGTTGTTTAGAGAATATTCTCTCTTAAAACAGTACAAAGCTTTTGATTTGGGTAATTTGTTTTTAGTTAGTACACTTTACTATAAAGTCTTATTATTTTTGGCTTTGATCGCCTTAGCTTTAAATACTTTTATTGAAATCAAACGGCAATATCCCCGAATGATTTTTTCGGCTTTAGGTTTTATTATTTTATTAATTATTTTAATTATTGTTTAGTTTGATTGCTATGAAAAAATTTATTTTACTTAGTCTTGTTTTGGTTTTAGGTTTAGCCGGTGTAATTCAGTCGGTTTATGCTGAATCAAGCACTTATGTGGTAGGTGTATCTTCAACTCTAGCTGACGGTAATTATTTAGCTGGTCAAATCATTCCGATAGTGGTCACTTTTAATGAAAATGTAAAAGTTGAGGCTTATCAAAAAAGTACAGATCCAGAGTTTTCTCCTCAATTAATTCTACAGCTTAATAATGGCTCAACTAGTATTGCTTATTTTGATTCTATTTCGAAAGAGTCAAAAAGTCAGCTTATTTTTAATTATACCGTTGGAGAGAATGATCAAACTCCACTTTTAAGTTATGCTTCGACGACCTCCTTGATTCATAATTCAATTGATCCTTCTCAAGTCACGATTACTGGCGAGACGGATAAAAAAGCGGCTAATCTTATTTTAGCGGTACCGGGGAGTAGTAATTCTTTGTCGGCTAATTCTAAAATTAGTTTAGATGCTCATCCTAATCCAGTGGTCCTTGATGTCTCCTCAACAGTAGCCGATGGTTCATACAAATCGGGCGATTTGATTCCTTTAACTGTGTTTTTTAGTCGGCCGGTAACGGTTAGTTTTTATATCTGGCGCAGTTTTGATCCTAGTCGTCAGCCAAAGTTTTCTGGTCAGACCAGTGTTTCTCCGACTTTAAGTTTAGCTTTTAATGGTGGCTTAACTAAAGCCGTGACTTATAGTAGTGGTTCTGGTTCGGCTATTTTAAATTTTGATTACACAGTTAGTGAAGGGGAAGCGACTAGTCGCTTAGATTATAGTTCGACTAGCTCTTTGGCTTTTGATCGGACTTATCTAAATTTAGTTAATCCAGAAACCGGAGTGACTATTTATGAAGATGCTACTGGAGCAATTCAAGGTCTAGATAATCTTCCAGCTGATTTGAATTTGGCTAGCCCTGGCACAGCTGGTTCTTTAAGTGTTAATAAAAATATTCAACTTGATGGGCAAGCGCCAGTAATTACTTTGACTGGGGAATCCTTAGTTGTCTTGAGTGCTGGTGATGCTTATACTGACGTCGGAGCTAGTGCCTCGGATAATCTGGATGGCAATTTAACTAGCTCAATCGTAACCACTAATAATCTGAATTCTAATCGAGTCGGGACTTATACTTTTAATTATAATGTCACTGATTCAGCTGGTAATTCGGCTACTGAAAAAACTCGGACGATTAAAGTTAAAAACACTCTAAGTAATCTGCCAGCGTTGTCCACGATGTTGACTGATGCGAGTGTGACAGTTAGTGGTTCGGATCTTTATCGTTATCAACTAGATAATCAAGGGATTTCTAATGTTATTACCTCCAATCATCCACTAGTTTTAACTGATCTTAGTCTCGGTTTTCATACTTTGACCGTCTGGGGGCGAAATGAGGGAGATTTAGATTGGCTTGATACACCAAGTACTTATGCTTGGGTAGTCACCGATGACAGTGGTCAAGCGGCCAATGTTGTTTCAGTAGTGACCAGTAACTCTACTATTTCAGTCAGTCCTGATTGGGGCACGGGAGTGATTCTATTAAGTGATAGCAGTTTAACTAATACCAAGATTGATTTAAGTTCAATGATGACTCGAGGGGCTAATTCTAATGTTGTCACCTTAACCGGGACTAATTTGATTTTAAAGATCCAAACAATTTATGGTTTTCTAGAAGTTAATCTACCAACTGGACTATCAATTAGTGGTCCGACTACTTGGGATGGAATTATTAATTTAGCTTTATTGGCTAATTCTGCAATCACTACTCCAAGCGAAACTGGTTTTACCAATAGCGTTAATATTGTCTTGGAAATTGGTTCCAGTGATAATAGTCTCAGTCTTGATCAAGCGGTTCGTCTAGTTTTGCCGGCTCAAGCTGGTCAGAAATTAATTTGGGGTAGTGCTAGTGGTAATACTCAGGCCATTAGTAATGTTTGTGCTAGCGATGATCAAAGTTCCGCTAATTCTAATTTAGGAGCTGGTGCTGATTGTCATCTTGATTCCGGTCTTGATGCCGTAATTTGGACCAAACATTTTTCTAAATTTGCTTCTTATCAACAGTCAGCGATAGTGGTGGCACCAGTATCTTCAGGTGGTGGTAGCGGGGGCTCATTTGTTATTAGTCCAGCTGATTTAAAATTATTGTTTGCTAGTCCTTTGGTTCTCGACTCTGGTTCCGGTAAGGTTCTTGGTTTGAAAGTCTATAATTTTACTAAAGCTTTACGTAAAGGAATGAGGGGAAATGATGTATCCTTACTTCAATTTTTACTGATTAAACAAGATGTTGGGTCGAAAGCAAAAGTGTTAGCTGGTTATGGGATGACTGGTTATTTTGGACCAGTGACTCAAAACGCCTTGATTGAATATCAAAAATATTTTAAACTAAGTCCAGCTAATGGAATTCTAAATTATCGAACCAAATTACATTTCAAAAATTTGAGTAATGGTCTAAAAGAATCTTTTGCTCAGTTGTCGGCTCCTAAAAAATAAAGTAAAATAGTAATTATTATTAAAGTCTAAAAAATATGATAGTTAAAAATTCTAAAGATAATTCTAAACATAGTGGTCTGGCCGATTGTGACTGTCCAGATTGCGCTGTCGATTCAAAATCACCTAAAAAACTTCGAGCTTTAAAATCAATAATTTTGATTATTGTCGGTCTGGCTGTTATTGGTGTCGGCGCTTGGTATTCTTATGATTATTATCGTAATCATTATGGCACTGATCAGCAAAAAGCTGATTATCAGTTGAAAAAAATAGTGGCTAAAGTAGGTAAATTAATTGTCTTACCAACTGATGAGACTCCCGTTTTAGCGACAATCTCTGATGCTGACACTTTGGCTAAACAGCAGAGTTTTTTCTTAGGAGCTAAAGATGGCGACAAATTATTAATTTATCAAAAAGCGCTTAAGGCGATTGTTTGGAACCCTCAGTCTGGTAAATTAGTCAATGTCGGACCGGTGATTTATGATCAAAATGCTGATAAAGCAGTCTCAACAGGTAATACTAATCCAACTGTTGAAACCAAAGAGACTACGACCACTAAAACTAAGAAATAATCTTAACTTAATTGATAGGGTAAATTAAAAATCATCCAGTTGAAACTTGGGTGGTTTTTAATTTAAGTAGCTTAATCTAAACAAAAGCGTTAGAGTGTTAAATTATATGTTTGTTTCTCAAAAAGAAATTGATTTATTAGCTCGAGAAAAATACTCTGGTCATAAAACTAGTGCTTTCGAGGTTGATTTAAAACGATTGGAGACAGGTGAGCCTCTAGATTATGTAATTGGTTGGCGAGAGTTTTTAGGTCTTAAAATAGATTTAAGTTTTCGACCCTTGATTCCAAGGGAAGAAACAGAATTTTGGACTAAAGAAGTTTTGTCAGTGATTAACCAGCGGACGGCCGAGCTCGGCCGTCCGCTGGTCGTGCTTGATTTATTCGCCGGTTCCGGTTGTATTGGTTTAGCGGTTTTAAAATATTGCCCGAGGACTAAAGTCGTCTTGGCCGATGTGGATCCAAATAGTTTGACTCAAATTCGAAAAAATCTTCGAATTAATAATCTAACAAAATTAGCTAAAGTTAGTTCCAGTAATATTTTTTCTGGTCTTGCTAATCAACAATTTGATTTTATCTTAGCTAATCCACCTTATATTTCTAAACGAGGTCGGGGGAGTTTGCTTCAAACTACAGTCAAAAATTACGAACCAGCCAAGGCTTTATGGGCGGGATCAGATGGTCTTAAAATTATTAAACCTTTTTTAAAACAAGCTCGTAAATATTTAAAACCAAATGGTGAAATTTATTTGGAATTTGGTTTTGGCCAAAAAACTGCTTTAAGGAAACTTTTACGAACTAATAACTATTCTAATTTTAGTTTTAAACTTGATCAATTTAAACGCTGGCGCTGGCTAGTGATTAAAACTTAAGTTAAATTATTTATAATTAGTTAAATCTTAATTTGAGCATATAGAATAAGGCTATTTTTGAGTCTTGTTTTTTAATTTATTAATGGTATAATTAAAGATAGTCATATTTGGTCCTCGAAAAAGGAGAGGTAAAATGAAAGATGAAGATGATTTTCCTCCTTTTGAGGAGAAGAATAATATTCTTTTTTTTCCTGAAAAAAATACTAGACAGGGAAGAAAGATAAATGAAGATCGGGCTCTGACTCTTTTGGTTGTCATTTCAATTCAATCAGAGGAGATGGGGATTTCTTCTCAAAAAGGGTACATTAAGGTTGAACTTAGTGAACTCTTTAGTCAGGTAGATTTAGATTATCTCTGTGCTCAGGGATATCTGGATCATTATAATAAACAAGGGGAGGATTATTACAAAATAAGTCCCAAGGGGGCGACTTGGCTGGTCGAAGACTCAAGCCAAGATCCCTTAATCAAACACCCTCCGGACAATATTTTTAAGTTTCCGTTCTAAAATTCCAAGTTGATCGGAAGCTATTACAGTCGCGCCAACACCTCGGTGTCCGCGACTTTTTTTATTTTTTGGATTATACTTAAACAGAAATGGTTCTAAGTTTCAAATATAAAAAAATTGTCGAAATTATATAAATAATAAAAAGTGGTCAGGGTAAATGTTTAAAATTCAAACTCTTCAAGCTCGAGAAATCCTCGATTCCCGTGGTAACCCGACAGTGGAAGTTGATATCACTCTGAGTGATGGTTCTTTTGGTCGAGCTTCGGTGCCGGCGGGGGCTTCGACTGGTTCACATGAAGCGGTAGAATTACGAGATAATGATCCTGAACGTTACAAGGGTCAAGGAGTTTTAAAAGCGGTAGCTAATATTAATGAGGAATTAAATCAGGTTTTACTAGGAATTGACTTTGATCAAAGTAGTTTGGATCAATTACTGATTAAAATTGATGCGACTGCTAATAAAAGTCGTTTAGGCGCCAACGCTATTTTAGGGGTCTCGCTCGCTTTTGCTAAGGCCGGAGCGGAGAGTAAAAAATTACCTTTGTATCGTTACTTTGCTTTTCTAGCTGGCAATGAAAAATTATCTTTACCGATGCCTTTGATGAATATCATTAACGGGGGAGTCCACGCTAGTAATTCCACTGATTTTCAGGAATTTATGATTGTGCCAGTTGGGGCCAGTTCTTTTCAGGAAGCTTTACGTTATGGAGATGAAATTTTTCAAGCCTTAAAAAAAATTATTGCTAGTCGGGGATTAGCGACCACGGTTGGTGATGAAGGTGGTTTTGCTCCTGATTTAGCTAATAATGCTTCAGCTCTTGAATTAATTTTAGAAGCGATTAAATCAGCTGGCTATCAGCCGGGGATTGATGTGGCTCTGGCTCTTGATTGTGCTGCTAGTGAATTTTATCAAGCGGGACAATATCATTTAGCTCGAGAAAATAAGAATTTAAGTAGTCGGGAATTGATTGATTTGTATGTTGACTGGGTAAAACAATATCCAATTATTTCGATTGAAGATCCTTTGGCCGAAGATGATTGGCCAGCCTATCAAGAACTGACTGAAAAATTAGGTTCGAAAATTCAAATTGTCGGTGATGATTTATTTGTCACTAATGTCGAACGTCTAAAACAAGGGATTGAACAAAAAGTGGCTAATGCTATTTTGGTCAAATTAAATCAAATTGGCACTGTTACCGAAACAATTGCAGTGGTCAAATTAGCTCAAGCTTCTGGTTATAGGGTTATTATCTCCCATCGTTCCGGTGAGACTGAAGATACCAGCATTGCTGATTTAGCGGTGGGTTTAAATGCTGGTCAAATCAAGACGGGCTCCCTATCTCGGTCGGAACGTTTAGCTAAATATAATCAATTATTACGAATTGAAACTGAATTAGGCATAGACGCTGTTTTTAACAAACAGATTAGTTAGGATATTTTACTTACAGTCCAAGTTGTGTTTAAGAAAATAATCAATTAGAATTAAGATTAATTAAATTTAATAAATAAAAAATATTATGTTGACCCAAGAAAAAATTAAAATAGCGGTATCGGTGGTTGGGATTGTGACTTTATTATCCTTTGCTGTTAGCGCTTTTATTTATGTTAAAGCCTACGATCGCTCGACCGTTTATTCAGCTCCTAGTATCAGTGTTTCAGGGACTGGTAAAATAATAGCTAGTCCGGATGTCGCTCGATTTAATTATTCGATTATTACTGAAAGTGGTAAAGATATTAAAAACAGTAAAATTGATAATGATAAAAAATCAACAGCCATTGTTGATTTCTTAAAAAAACAAGGTGTGCCAGAAGAGGATATTAAAACTACTAGTTATAAGATGACCCCTCGTTATCAAAGTTATAATTGTCTTACTCCGCTTAGAGTTTCTGTTGTAGAAAAAACTTCCATAAGTAGTAATAGTCGAGCCTGTCCACCACCCACTATTGCTGGTTATACTTTTAACACTGCGGTTGAAGTGACTCTTAGAGATTTTGCTAAACAAGACCTTAATCAATTAGTTTCTGGAGTTGTTGACGCCGGAGCTAATAATGTTTCAGCTCTTCGTTTTGAATTGGCAGATCCAAGTAGTGCTCGAACTTTAGTCAAAGCCCAAGCGATTCGTAAAGCGATGGATCAAGCTAAACAATTAGCCAAGACCGGTGGTTTTTCTTTGGGCCGTTTATTAGCCATTGATGAGCAAGGGGGCGGGGGAATTTATTATGAAAAAGCCACTTTGGGTATCGGTGGTTCTGCTGATAGTCTTAGTTTACCAACCTCGGTTCCAACTCTCCCTGTTGGTTCTCAAGAAATTTCTATTACCGTTACTTTGCGCTATAGCTTAGATTAAATTTATTGGAGAGCAGAGTATTATTCGACCAAGTTAATATTATTTTTTATCGAAGTAATCTAAAAGTTCAACACTGATAAAATGTATCTTAAAGTGCGAGTTATTCCTGATTCTAAAGCTGATTTAATTGAAGAATTAAAAGCTGATTTATGGCGAATTTATGTTCGGGAACCAGCTGAACATAATTTAGCTAACCAGAAAGTTTTAAGTCTAGTCGCGCGCCAAAAAGGGATAAATCCCTCTTCGATTAGAATTGTTAGTGGGCACCATAGTCGGAGTAAAATTTTGTCTATAAGGGGTTAATTTAGATGTATGTTATACTCTTATAAATGATCGCTCAATTACTAATTTTAGCTTTTAAAGCCTATGATTATTAATATTAAGACTCTTGGTTTGGACTTAACGCCAGCGATTAGTGCTTATCTACAAGATAAGTTAAATTATGTTGAAAAAAGTTTTGGTAATTATGCTGAAGAAACCAAAGTTCAAGTGGAAGTAGGAAAGATTAGTAAACATCATAAATCAGGAGAAGTCTTTCGAGCGGAAATTAATGTATTTTACCGAGGTCGAAATTTACGAGCGGAAGTTTTGAATTCTGATCTTTACTTAGCAATCGAAGGAATGAAAGATAAGATTATTCAGGATGTTTATAAGTTTGAAAAAAAACAAAACTCTCTTTTTCGTCGGGGTGGCCGAACCTTGAAAGGTTTTTTACGAGGTTGGCGTCGTTAGAAGATTTATTGATATTAATTTATAAACTCCCATATGTCTGACTTATGTAAAACATAAGTCAGACATATGGAAATATGGGAAAAAGTAAAAATTATTTAAGACCGTTTTGAAATTCAGTCCAAGTAATTTCTTTTCGGCCTTCGGGGATGACTCGGTCAATGATAAATTGATCGGCTTCTAAATGAGCTTGTTTAATAATTATCCGTAAGGGTTGTTTTTTATGATTAAGGTAAGTAAAAACTCCTGGTCGAGGGTGGAGAGCTTGGTATTTATGGTAATTTGTTAAGCCCGAATCAGCTAAATTTATTTCACCGTCCGCTTTTAGAAATTTTCGGGTATAGGTAGCGAGAGCGTGATTTTGAACTCCGGCTTTTATTTGGCCAGTTAACCAAGTGGGAATAATTTTAGCAAATAATTGAGCTCCTAAAATAGCTAAGTGTTTTTCTAAGACTAAATAGTTAGTACCCTCTGTTAAATCAATTTTTTCTTGAGCTAAAATGGGTCCATGGTCCATTTCCGGATCAACCAACATAATAGTAACGCCAGTTTCAGTCTCACCATTTAAAAGAGCACTTTGGAGAGGGCTGGGGCCACGATAAAGGGGGAGGAGTGAGGGGTGAATATTTAAAACTTGGTGAGTAGGAATTTCAAGAATTGATTCAGGTATTATTTTTCCATAAGAAGCGACTAAAAATAAATCCCAAGAACCAGACGAGAAAATGAAATCTTTTTTTAAGGATTCTGGTTGGAGGAGTGGGATTTTATTTTTTTGAGCCCAAATTTTGATTGGTGGGGGACTGAGAGTGAGATGACGTCCTTGGACTTGATCTGGAGTACTGATAATTAAATCCGGCTTTAAACCGGTCTTGGCTAATTCTACCAAAACCAAAACTGAAAATTCATCGGTTCCAAAAAAAGCCCATTTCATAAGCTTTAATATAACATAAAATTAAAATTTTAATTCCATAGGCCTAGCCTATGGAATTTAGTCAACTTTGATTAAATTTTTAGCTTTATCAATAAACAAGATGCCGTTTAAGTGATCAATCTCGTGTTGAAAGATTTGAGCTAAAAGGCCTGAGCCACTATAAGAAATCTTTTGACCATTTTCGTTATAAGCTTCCACTTGGGCTTTTTCTGATCGTTCAATTTTTCCAAAAACCCCTTGGACGGAGAGACAGCCTTCTTCTAGTTTTTTCTTTTTCTTTGATAGTTTAATTAAAACTGGATTGATGAAGACTAAATCTTGAGTTTTTAATTTAGCAGGTAGAGTTTTAGATTCATCTCCAAAAATCCGTTTAGAGACAATAAAAATTCTTAAAGAAACACCAATTTGGGGAGCAGCCAAAGCGGCCCCATCTTCTCTTTCGGCTAAAACCGTCTTCATTTTAGTTAGAAGATGTTTGATTTTAGTTTGGCTGATCTGTTCTAAAGGTACTTCCTTGGCGATAGCCCGGAGTAGACGCTGATCTTTCTGAATAATAGGATTTTTTGCCATGGCTTTATTAGAATTTTTAATTTAGATAGTTCGATGTTTTCTGATTACTAAAAAATGTTATCTGGGTCAACATTGATAAAAAAAGCTGGTGACAGTTGACGGAGCAGAATTAATAAATTTGATTCTGGCCAAGCTCCAGCTGGTAGACGTAAGAGGAGATTAGTCCAAGTGTCTGCTCCGGTCCCTAAGTTGTTAACACTATCGTAGATGATTGTTTGGTATTTAGTCAAGTGCTCATCTTTGAGAGTTTCTAGGGCTTGAGTTAAATTGTGGTTATTGGCTCGAACTGAAATCTTGATTAAAGTGGAAAAAGGCGGGTACTTTAATTTTTTTCGTTCGACTAATTCTTGACGTTGAAAATCAGCAATATTACCTTTGAGGGCAAAAGCTAATATTTTTTCGCTGGCTTCTCGAGTTTGAATCATAAAATTTTTCAAAGTCAGTTGACGGAGTCGAAGTAGAATATTAAAAATTTTCTCATTAATTCGAAATTCGGGGATGGTAAAATAAGCATCAATACTAACAACCGCCACATTGTCAATTTTTTCTCGCAAATGAAAAAGGGCTAGTTCAGTCCCGATTAAGATAGCTCCTGGTGATTGATAAAAAGTATTAATAATTTCTTCAGTTTTTTTAGCTAAACGTTTATGATCGCTATCTAAACGCCAAATTTTAGTATTAGGGAATAAAATATTTAATTCTGCCTCTACTTTTTCAGCTCCAAAACCCATTAAAATCAGACGATGGCCGGAACAAGTGGGACAATTATCATTAGCTGTTTGATTATGGCCACATTTATGACACAACCAAAAATGATTAGGATTTTTTTTACTGGTCTCACCTTGATGAAGGTTGAGGGGAATATGACATTTAGGACAATCTAAAATTTGACCGCAATCACTACAGATGGTCAAAGGGTTTAAACCTCGGCGACCGGAAAAAATAAATAAATTTTCCCCTTGAGTAATAATTTTCTCGATTAAAGTTTTTAATTCGGGACCAATCGCTTGATCAAAAATTTTTTGCTCACCAGCTAATTGCTTAGTTGGAACTAAAATTTGTTTTTGAGCACTAGAAAAAGATCGATAAGTGCTAGGGGAGAGGGGAATAAATTCTCCTTGATCTTTTCGCCAAATAGTTTCAGTCCGTAAAATAATATCGCCTAATATTAATTTAGCTCGAGAATGTTTAGCTAATCGTTCAGCAAATAATCGGGCATCAATATAAGGTCTTGTCAGTTGCTTGTAAGCCGTGGCATTTTCTCGCTCGACAATAATTGTTTTTAAATCTAAACGAGGCAGAGATAAAAATAACGGCGTGCCAATAATTAACAGGGGGTGAGGATTTTGAAGGGCTTGCTTCCAATTTTTAAGTTGATCTTTTTCGGGGGTGTCACTAGTCAAGAGGATAGTATAATTTTCAATTCCTCGAGTTAAAAGTTCAAATAGATGATGGGCATCGGCATTGGTGGGGGTCAGAAGAAAGACAGATTGTTTTTGAGCAAAATTTTCCCGAATGATTTTTTTGTACAAAGCAAAACGATCATCATCTGGTTCCTGGAGAATAAACTTCTCTAATTTAATTTGTTGATCAATTATTGTTATCTCCTTGGAGGGGCTTAAGGGTTTTAATTTACTAATTCCCTTGAGAATAGTACTAGGAGTAAAACTCCTAATCACTGAACCAAGGCTAGTAATTTGATAATTAGCTGTCTCTTCGGCAGCGGAAATAAATTCTGGTTTAAAAAAACCAGCACTTTTTACCGCCCCAATTTTTTTTAAAGAAAAATCAGATTTTTTCAGTTCAGTTTTTAAAACACTTAGGTCTTCCACTTCAATCACTAGAGCTTCAACCGTTTTTTGTCGTAGGGGAATAGAAACCACCGCCCCTGGTTTTAGCTCTTTAGCGGAAAAATAGCTTAGATTTTCTTTAAAAAATCCTTTTTCAAGTGGGACCACTGTGACGATTTTCATTAAGTTTATCCTAACGCATTTGACTAAACTTATCCACAAACCAAAAAGGGTTCAGAAATACCCAATTTTGTTGTATTATTTAGGTAAAGTGTCGGTCAGAAAAAGTCGAGGTCTTCTTCTGATTTAATCTAAAACTAGATTTGATTTAATGAGGCAAAAGGGAATAAAGTCTTAACTTCAAATTAAAACTTATTGTGGCCTTAAATAATAAAACTATTCATCTGGAATCAACTCGTTCAGCCGGGGCCCTGCCTTTTCTAGTGTCTTTATTGGTTTTTAGTTTAGCTTTTTATTTGGGTGGTGGTTTTGGTAAATTTTTTGCACCTATCTTTAGTCCTTTGGGGGAAATGGCTTTACAAGCTGACCAATTGGTAGCAACTGATTTAAATATTTTTTCTCGTCCGGCTCCAGATTTAGTTAAAGAAACTCAAGAGCCCTTAAAAACAATTCTGCCAACTAAATTATCAATTGATCCTGTTCGACAAGATTGGTCCGATCAGATTACGGGATTTAAGTATGCTCTGATTTCCTTTGGTGATTTTCTTTGGCAAAGCAGTGCTAATTGGCTATCGACTAAATTAGACCAAGGGGCTAATTCTTTAGTTCATTTTTGGGATCAGAAATTTGTTAAGGATAAAATTTTAACAGAAACTTTTCCGGTTAAAGTCTTGAATTCTAATGTTAATATTCTCTCTGTTAGTGAAGCTAAAATCCGAATTTGGAATGAGTCACTTAATCAAGTTGGAACAAAATTAAATTTAACTTTAGGCACTCAAATTCAAAAAATAATTGACCCGATTTTAGCCGGAGGAAATAATTTAAATCAAACAACTTTGACTTTGGGCAAAACTTTAAATATTTCTGGTCACAAAATAATCTTGACTCAAATCGAAGAAACAAAAAGCGAATTTGGTTTTGTTAATCAAAAGATCCATCAATCAGTCTTAGTTTTTAATCGAATTTTATTAAAACCAATTCAGGCGACCGTTTTAGCCCTGACTTCTCTTCCTCAAGTCATTGCTGGTCAGGTGGCTGGCTTCAGCGATCAATTTTTGGCTTTAGGAACAAAACAATTTTCTCGAGCTCTAGCTTTTAGTGATCAGTCAGTTCAATTTAGTACTGAAAAATTTTCTAGCACTATTACTTGGCCGCAGAAAATTAAATTAACGACTCAAGAGCGGATTAATGGTGGCTGGTCAGAAATAGCAATTTGGACGCGAGCAATTGAGGCTAATTCTCAACTAGGCTGGAATTATTCTCTGACGAAAGTTCAAACTTTAGCGTCGGTTCGTTTAGCGAATTTATCTCTAAGTGTACCAGAATGGCAGGCTTTCATACTTGATCGTTGGTGGGGTTTTAAAACGGGCTTGGCCACTTGGTTTAATAATACGCTTGATTTAGCTTCTAGTAATTGGCGTTATTTTTTGGGTCTTAAAGCTGATAAACAAGTTGCTTCTGTGCCGTCTGCTTTGGCTACCACTACATCGCTTGTCGAAGTTGAAGCTTTGAAAGAAAAAATTAAAACTGAAGTGCGAACAGAATTAAAACAAGAATTATCTCAAATTATTAAACAAAATACTAATAATAATATTTCCGCTTCTGGCCAGAGTGGTTTGATTGTGGCCCCTTCAACCGGTAATGCCAAAGATGATGAAGAGCTAAAAGCTAATATTGAAGCTATGTTTTCTGATCGAGTAACGGTCCAATTTGATAGCAATCGAAAAGCTGGCGTAGTCTCTCCCGTTTTTGCTCCCCCGGGATCGGATAATTATATTTTCTTACTAGCCCCGGTTAAAAAATAAATGATTAAGTTTATTTCACAACTCAGACCTAAATCTACATCAGAGCAAAAAGAAGAAATAAGAGAGGTTAAGTTTAATTCTTTTTTAGGTTTAACTTCAGGCCTGGCTTTGGTGCTTTGGCTCTTTTGGCCAACTTTAACTTTAGGGGCTCTACCTAATGATAATGTTTTTACCATTAGTCCGGCTCGTCAAGAAATTGCTCTATCGGCTGGTCAGTCTAAAATAGTTTCTTTGAAAATTATTAATCAGTCTACTCAAACCCAGAGTTTTAATTTAACAATTAAGGATCTTGAGGCCACTCAAGAGGGGAGAGGTTTTACTTTTAGTGATTCAAATGATTCCAATTTACCTTATCGTTTTAGTCAATTAGATGTTTCTTTACCCAGAACGATTAAAATTTTACCAGGGGAAACAAAATTTGTCCCAATCGAAATTTCGGTTCCCGCTAATTGGCCACCAGCTAGCCTTCACGGTTTGGTTAATGTCGCTTTGGACCAAAATGTTGAAGACCAATCTAATGCTAAGATTAATACCAGTGTTGGAGTAATTATTTTAATTCGTCTCAGTGGTCAGGTTGAAGAGACTGGGCAACTTCTCCGTTTTAATGCCCTGTCTTCTTGGTTGGGAGTAAACGATCCTCTTCGTTTACAAATAGCTTATCAAAATGATGGTAATGTTTATTTAAATCCTTATGGTTTGATTACAATTAAAAATTGGCGCGGTCAAGAAATAAAGACTGTTTTTTTAGATCCGTGGTTTATTTTACCCCAAGCGATTAGAAATCGAGAAGTCTCAATCGCTGGTCCAAGGGGTCGGTGGTGGCCTGGCTGGTATCGAGCGGAACTAAAACTTAATCTAGGTTTTAATAATCAGATTAGTTCCAGTCAAAGTTATTTTATAGTTAGTCCTCGTTTAATTTGGAATTTAACGGCCTTAGCTATTATTTTAGGTGGTCTTTATTTAGGATTTAAAGCTCGTAAACATGATTAAATTAAAACGATTTATTTTAATTAAAAATTATTATTCGAAAAAACAAAATTTTTCGGGTCGGAAATTGTTCATTCCAGTATTTAGTCTTTTGGCTTTAAGTTTGGCTTTACCAGCCTTAGCTTATGTCGCTAGTAGTACTAATTATCGACTACAGTCGGATAGTTTAAATTTTGCGGGTAATCTTTCCACTTCTAGTTCTTATAATTTACAGGATACTTTTGGTGAATCGGGAACTGGGACTTCTTCTAGCGCTACTTATAATCTTCACGCTGGTTATCAAGCGATGAATAGCGATGTTTCTTTGACCGTTTCCGCACCGGGAAATGTGACCCTTTCACCAGCGGTTGATGCTAAAATTGGAGGTAGTGCTACTGGTCAAGCGATTTGGTCGGTAATGACTGATGATAGTGCTGGTTATACTATTACTCTAGCCGCTGATACTAGTCCAGCTCTTAAATCCAGCACCGATTCTTTTGCCGATTATTCAAGTAGCCCTTCTTTTACTTGGTCGGTAACTTCAGCTAATGCTAATTTTGGCTATAGTGTTTTAAGTACCGATGCGGCTAGTGCTTTTTTGAATAATGGTAGTGCTTGTAATACTGGTTCGACTAATACCGCTGATCGTTGTTGGCGGGGCTTATCGACTTCTGCCGTTACGGTAGTTAGTCGCAGTACGGCCAATAATCCAAGTGGGATTACTTCGACTGTTAAATTCCAAGCTGAAGCCGGCTCTGGTCGAGAAGTGACGGCAGGGACTTATAGTGCCAC
>Ga0210057_1004765_pt1 | contig 17808 bp, 22 predicted proteins | sample CryGeyCG2114_010_2_FD_183968 | JGI IMG/M metagenome (GOLD analysis project Ga0210057, IMG submission 183968) | Groundwater microbial communities from aquifer - Crystal Geyser CG10_big_fil_rev_8/21/14_0.10 (SPAdes) (version 2) | ecosystem: Environmental > Aquatic > Deep subsurface > Groundwater ...
CAACCAGAGAGTATTTGGCAGAAACTTACAGAATCTCTCTTTTCCAGGCGGCCAAAGCAGCTCACTTAAGAGTCTTGGCTTCGGTTGAGAAAAACAGGGGCAACTGGGTTAAAGCCGAAGATTATCTGCAAAAGTATTACCGGGCCCTCAAGGAACGTGTGGCTTAAAAGCTAAAAAGGCAAAATTGTTCATTTTGTATATGTGTATTGAACAAATTTGACAAAATTATTAAGTGGTGAAATAGCCTCAATTCTTTTCAAAGATGTTACCAAGCGGTTTAATTTAAGTCACCCTCAAAAAATATATGATTTAGCCTCGTATTTATTAACCAACTTTGCGTCTATCTACTCATAGGGAGACTTTTGGAGAACGCCGTCTTTGGTCTCCTTTTAAGAGATGGACTTGTTCCGAACACTCATATTTTCTACTACAAGACGAAATCAGGTAAGGAAGTGGGTGCACTTTTTGAAGCTTCGGAGGAGTTGAGTTGCAAAAACTTGAATATTATAACGATAGCCGGAGATGAAAGGGTTGAGGACGGTATTAAAATTATAAAATACGTATAATCCTGCGTATTATGCAGATTTTTAAATTTTTCTCCTTTCTTTGTACCGGGTTTCATCTTAAGATAGGCCTTTTCCAGATTGGCTACAAATTTATGTTAAGGATATTGACAAAACGGGAAACAAAGTTTATTATCAAACATAATAACTTAACAAAATTGTTAAGGATACAGATGTTACCATGGACGCAAAAGCTGCAACTGAATTTGCCAAAAAGCTTCAGGTCAGCCTGACGCATGTTGTCAGGGAGGAGTATGAAATGGTGATACTCAAAGAAATTTTTGACAGTAGATTTGGCAAGTACCTGATTTTTAAGGGAGGTACAGCCTTGCGTCTTGCGTATCGAAGCCCGCGGTTTTCGGAAGATTTGGATTTTACGGCAACAAAGGGACTTTCTGTTGAAAAGTTTCTTGTATTTCTGAAAGGCTTAACCCGGCTTTCCGGGATTGTTAAAGTAGAGGCAAGAGAGAAGTTTTACACCGTGTTTGCGCTGGTGAAAGTAAAAAATCAGATTTTACCAACGGCAATTTCGATTAAAGTCGAGGTTTCCAAAAGGAAAAAAGAATGGGTGAAAGGCAGGGATTATGATGATATGTTGATCTCCAGCGAGATGGCAGTGTTCCGCATTCTTGCGCAGGTGGCAAGAATAGAACGAATTTTAGAAGAAAAAGAAGATGCGCTCAAAAACAGAAATGCGCCGCGCGACCGGTTTGATTGGTGGTTTATCAAGCAGTCTCTTGGTGAGCGGGTATCCTTGGATTTTGGTGGCATTGATCCTAAGGTAGTGAAATCCGAGATGCACCGCCTGCTTCCAAGACCGCAGTGGAGGGTGATTGAATCATGAAAAGAATTAGACCGAAAGATACAGAGTTACTTACAAAACTTTCCGCCTTTGGCAAAGCGTATTTTAGCGTGGCCGATTTAGAGCGGATTTTAGGCTTTTCGCGAGAAAGTCTCTATGTGACGCTCAATCGATTGGTCAAGGCAGGTGTCCTGAAGAGATTAAGGAAAAACGTTTATGTAATTTTTAATGAGCTTGTTGACACGGAAAAGATTGCTAATGAACTGTATTTTCCTTGTTATCTCTCATTCAAAAGCGCACTCTCCTATTACGGTATTTTGTCTCAAGTGCCGTACATGTTGATTTTCGCCACGGTAAAACCGTCAAAAAAGATGAAAATTGGGAATTTCGAAGCAGAATTTCGTCACTTAAAAGAGGATTTATTTTTCGGGTATATCTTAAAAGACGGCAAAAACATTGCCGAGCCAGAGAAAGCTTTGCTTGATGAGCTGTATATGGTTGCAAGAGGAGAGGGAAGACTTGATATTGAGGAGCTGGATTTACGCGATATAGATAAAAACAAACTGAAAGAATACGCTAAAAAGTTTCCTGGGTATGTTAATAGGCTGGTTGAGAAGGTAAATAGCTACCTTGGCACAACGCCAATTACAAATGAGTACAGAGAGAGAATTTATTGGGGTAAAAAAGACAAAAAATATTTCAAGAAAGCGGGGTTTCCCGCCTAGGCGAGGATGACATATCAGTTTCAATTCATCCCCGGTGTACACCGGGGTGTTCTTGAAAGCGGATTTCTTTTAGTAGACGAAAACGGTAAGGTAGTATTGAGTCTGAATATTTCCGGCCGAGGACTGTTGACTGTGGAATCTCTGGAAGATAGAGATTATTTTATCCCCCTTCGCGAAATACCTCGGGCGTAAGCCCGTGGATGAGAGCGAAGAGTTTTTCGCTTCGGAGGGATTCCGCTCCCGACGAAGCGTGGGGAGAAGATACCCCGACCGTAAGGTCGAGGGAGCTTCATTTGGTCCAAAACGGCAAAATCAGGAGAGGTATTTTTGGGAAAGCCGGTTGTCTCCCGTCTGGGAGCTCCCAACGGTAGGGTTTCGAGAAGGCCATAATCTATACCACAAAGAAAATCCATCGAAAACTGGGTCTTGACACCTCTGCTACCCTTTGATATCTTGCGGCTTAGAGATAGATACTAAGATATTAAGATACTATGATACAAAGTGAAAACAGTAAAAAACGCATCCGATTAGAGGATTTACCTGATTTATTGACTGTCCGGGAAGTCTCGGAACTTTTAAGAGTTTCCCCATTGACTATAAAAAGGTGGGGGAAAAGGGGCAAACTGCCGGCAATTAGAATTAATTCAAGAGGGGACAGACGCTACAAGAAAGAAGCCGTGCTTTGGCTTCTTGGCATGCAGGCTAAAGAATAATAAACTCTAATAAGCAAATAATCAAATCTGCGAATCTACAAATAAATTATTCAATGAGTGTTCACATCAAATGATAGAATAAGTAATGAATAAATATTCTGGAACTGAAAAAGATATTCATATACGGATTCACAAATTTGTTACAAGTTGTTTTGTGAATATAATCAGGAAAATTCCAAAGACTCCGGAGAATATACCAATAATACAACAGATATCAGCATCCTTAACTTCGATAGGAGCAAACGATCAGGAAGCTGATGCAGCCAACTCAAATAAAGATTTCATCTTAAAATATACTATTGCCAAAAAAGAAACAAAAGAAACCAAATATTGGTTGAGTCTAATAAGTGATACTGTAATTTTGGAAAAAACACTACTTGATCCATATATCAGAGAGTCGCAAGAGATTCTTTTAATCATAAGTAAAATCATCCAAAATTCAAAAATTAATTTAAGCATTAAATAATTTAAATATTTATTGGATTATTTGTTTATTTGCTTATTTGTATATTGTTCTAATCGAGCTTTATTTGCAAATCCCAGAAGTGTTTGTAAAGTGAATCCTTGTTTTTTAATAGTTCACCATGAGTTCCTATTTCTTTTATGCGTCCTTCTTCCATAACCACGATTTTATCTGCTTTGGCCACAGTTGAAAGACGGTGGGCGATAATTATTGTGGTTTTTCCTTCCCTTACTTTCCAGAATGCGTCCTGAATGAGTTTTTCGGACTCGCTATCCAGTTGACTTGTTGCTTCGTCAAAAATAATGATACCCGGATTTGAAAGAATCATGCGGGCTATTGCAAGGCGCTGTTTTTGGCCTCCGGAAAGTTTTACCCCGCGTTCTCCAACCTGGGTTTCGTATTTTTTAGGCAGACTTTCGATAAATTCATCAATATTGGCTAAATTTGCCACAGCTTTAATCTCACCTAATGTTGCGTTTTCTTTACCTGCCTTGCCGGCAGGCAGGCCGTAACCAATATTATAAGAGATAGTATTATTAAAAAGGATCGGTTCCTGGGGGACAACTCCCATTAAGGATCTTAATTTATCTTTGTTTAAGTTTTTGATGTCAATTCCGTCTATTGTTATGTTGCCTTTGGTTGTATCGAAAAATCGCATTAAAAGCTTAACTGCAGTAGTTTTTCCGGATCCGCTTTTGCCAATAAGTGCTATTGATTCGCCCTTTTTAATCTTCAAACAAAAGTCTTTTAAAGCATCCTGTTTTCCGTCTTTATACGAAAATGAAACATTATTGAAATTTATTCGGCCGGAAACTTTACCCAATTTCACCGGTTTTTCAGGGTCTTTAACGGTAATCTCGTTATCCAAAAGTCCAAAGTATATTTCAATATCGGCATAGGTTTTGGCAATATCTCTTAAGCTAAAAACAAGTTCCCAAAGTTTTGAGAAGAATAGTCCAACAAAGGTAGTAACTAACACAAAATCTCCGACTGTTAATTTTAAGTGAACAGCATTTTGTAAGCTTACAAAAAGAATAAGAAAAAGTCCTAAATTGGTGACCGCCCCGATGGAAAAATCAATTAGTCTAAATGAATTGCCATAGCCCCAAAGGGCTTTTATCCAACCGACAAATTTATCCTTAAGTCTATTTTCTTCCCACTTTTCCTTGGCAAAAAGCTTAACCGTTTCATAATTAATCAAATTATCGGTTAAAATTCCTGATATTTCGTCCTCCTTTTCATTGAAGATTGACCTTTTTTTGATATTGAAAGAAATTATAAATTTAGTAACAACCAAAGTTACAGCTACTGAAAGGAAAGCGAACAAAACGATTCTGATATCAAGTCGCAAAAAGAAGAAAAACATGACAAAAGCGGAAACTACAATTTCTAAGATTCTATGATGTATTTCAAAAAAGAGTGTAAAGAAGGCAGAATCACCTCTTTTAAAAGCAGAAATCAGACTTCCCGTTGATTTGCCTGTATGAAAGGCAAAGTCCAACGATTGGATATAATTAAAGATTTTTAGCCTTGCCTCTTTGGCAGAGTTAAAAAGAACAAAGTCTCCCACCCAGAAACTGGCAATATTAAAAAGGAGGCCTGAGATATTAACAGCGATGAACATATAAAGAAGCTTGATTAGCCCGGGATAGTTTAGTTTGGGAATTTCATCAACAAAAAGCTTGAAAAAGTAGGGGGTAATATTCTGCAGAGTTGTTGCGATAATTACCAAGGCAACAAAGCCTGCGAAAGCAAGTTTCCTTTTTAAGATAAAGCCATAGAACACTCTTAACGTTTTCCACATAGAGAAACTAATTGTAGGGCAATACTCAGATCAAGCCAACAGCTTCTTTTGGTGTAACAATTCTAATACCTGAAATGTGTTTTATATTAAAGTGTTTTATATTTCCGGTTACAAATATTTTGGACTTTGAGTTAATAGCAGATTGAAATATTGTTTGATCTTTTTTATGAACATATTTCGCAACTAAAGGACTAACAGAATTGGCATTATCAACAACCATTGGGGGAGCAAATTCCATTAGTTTTTTAAGTAGAGCCATAGCTTTTGGCATTTTTTTGTTTATATTTGAAACAAGTTCTCTTAAAACTTGACGGGATACCACGGCTTTCATTTTTCCTTCAATGTGGGCTTTGATTATTCTCTCGGAGTTTGGAGAACCGTAGAAAGCGGAAAACCAGACATTGGTGTCTATGAAAACCGAAGGCGGGGAAGTTGGCATTTTTTTAACTATCTCTGCTGTCATCCACTAAGTTCTGCATTTCACTTTCTTTTACATTTGAGGATGCGAATATAGACTGGATTTCTTTAAGGGCATTAAGGGCGATTTGCTTTTGGGGAATCAAAGTAGCTTTATTGCCCGAAACAGAAATTTCCAGAGAATCGCCAATCCCAATGCCAAGCTGATTAAGAACCGCACTAGGAATAGTTGTTTGCCTTCTTTGTCTAATATCTATCAGATAACTTGTCATAACACCTTCTGACGTATGATATCTGATATCAGATATATTGTCAAGTGGTATGTGGGTTGGTGATTTGGAACCGGAAAAGGTATAATACAACTATCAATTAATTTCCATGCGCAGGCTATTTATTCTATCTTTTGTGGCTTTGTCATTTTCCTTAATGGCTGTTTTTAAGCCTGTAACCTCTTTGGTGGTAGAGATAAGTCCGACACTTCTCAATGAGCAGAAATTGGGCTTGGTTGCCCTTAACCCGATTAAATATGCCATCAGAGGTGCGGTTGGTGCCGGAGTTCCGGCCAACACCATCGTTCTACTTTTACTTCTTCCCATTTCCGCCTTGGTTATTGCGGTTACCCGCAATGTTATCGGGATTAGGGGTTTTGGCATCTTTTTACCGGCTGCTTTGTCGGTTGTTTTTGTAGCCATAGGTCCGGTTGTGGGAATTTTGCTGTTTCTTCTTATTGTTTCGATTTCAACTTTTGTAAGACTTGCCCTGAGGAAACTCAGGGTCAAGCTTCTTTATCTTCCCCGTATGGCACTTATCCTTTGGGCTGTTGTTATCGGAGTTTTAGGGGTGTTATTTTCGGCACCCTTAATTAAATCCGCCTCTTTAACCAATGTTTCTATTTTCGCGGTACTTATTCTTATTCTTTTGGCCGAAGATTTTATCAGAGTCCAACTGGGGAAAAGCGTCAAAACAGCCATCAGTTTAACTTCCGAAACTTTAATTATTGCTCTTATTTCGTATATTTTCCTAACCCTAAAACCCCTTCAGAATTTTGTACTTTTAAAACCCGAAATTACACTTATTACAACGGGCGTATTAGATATTATCTTGGCTAAATACTCGGGCCTTCGTTTAATGGAAATCTGGAGATTCAGAAAGCTTATTCGGACTTAATTCTTAATTTACAATTTGCAATTTTCAATGAATTTTCAATTAAAAAATTATCAAAAATTGTGTTTGAAAATTAATATATTGGTTATTGATTGTAAATTGATAATTTAAAATTGATAATTATGAGACTAGCTTCCATGTTAGGGATAAATGCCAGAACCCAACAATTCTCATATAGGGTTAATTCCGCCAGGGGCAAAAAAACCGCCGATTCCAAACTCCAATCCGCTTGGGTATTAAAAAAAGCCGGTATTCCCAGTCCCGAGATATTTAATAGATTTAGAAAACCCGAAGATGTTTTTAAGTTTGACTGGGAAGGTTTACCTTCTCAGTTTGCACTTAAACCTTCCCGCGGTATGGGAGGAGAAGGAATTATAATTGTCAAGAAAAAAGCTCTTGACGGGAATGGCTGGATTACTACCCAAAGGGCAAGGGTAACAATTGATGATTTAAAACTCCACACTTTGGATATTTTGGAAGGAGCCTATTCAATGGGAAATATTCCCGATGTTGCTTTTATTCAGGAATATGTAGGAAGACACAAAGTATTTAGAAAGTATGCATATAGAGGGACGCCGGATATCAGAATTATTGTTTTTAACAAAGTTCCCATAATGGCCATGCTTAGGCTTCCCACGAAAGAGTCCGGAGGAAGGGCAAATCTTCATCAGGGAGCTCTGGGGGTGGGGGTAGATATTGCCACCGGGATTACCACAAAGGCTATTTGGCATGGAGAACAAATTGTCTACAAACCCGGGACGGAAAGGAAACTTCGGGGAATAAAAGTACCCTTTTGGACCACCTGCTTGGAAACGGCTGTTAAGGCTCAAATGGTATCGGGACTTGGATATTTGGGGGTTGATATTGTACTTCATCCCGAAAAAGGACCAATGGTTTTGGAATTAAATGCTCAACCCGGACTTCAAATACAGCTTGCCAATATGACCGGACTTAAAAAAAGGTTGGAAAGAGTCGAAGATTTGGAAGTCAGGGATGCGGAACACGGAGTAAAAATTGCCAAGGCTCTTTTTGCCGAAAGATATCTAGATAGGGTAAAGGCGGAAGAAGGAATAAAAATAGTAAACTTTAGAGAGAGGGTAAAGATGGTTGATGCCTATGGAAATAAAATCGAAACCGATGCAAAAATCGATACCGGTGCTTGGAGAACATCGATTGATAAAGAATATGCTGCAAGTTTATGTCTTCTTTCCAAGAGTAATATTCTTTGGTCTAAAGTTTTCAAAAGTTCTTTGGGAAAAGAAGAAAGGCCCGTCATAAACCTTAAATTCTATCTTGCCGGGAGATTAATAAAAACAATTGCCAGTGTTGCTGATAGGAGCGGACTTAAAGTAAAATTAATTATTGGCAGACGTGATTTAGCCGGTTTTTTGGTCAAGCCGGAGGAGGAAGTAGTTAATTAAGAAATATGAAAAAAATATTAATACTAGTTGAGAGACTGGACCGTAAGAAAAAAATACTTACAAATTATTTAAACAAAAATTCGGATGCCAAGTATAAGGTGTTTCTTTATAAATTTTCTGACCTTCTTTTCGATATCAAGACCAACTCTGTTCAGATTTTAATTAATGGAAAAGTGGACATTGCGTCTTTTAACTTGGTATTTATAAGAAGGGCAGGTGGAAAATATACGCCTTTTACCGGTGCTATAGTTAAATATTTAGACTTCCGAAAAGTTGATTTTATTGACCCGGCACTCAGAGAAATCGGCCTTACTATGGACAAGGCTTCAACATCTACAAGACTGGCGATGCGGAATATTCCTATGCCGGATACATATTTTTGTTTTAGGGATAGCATCGAAAAGTTTAAACTGAAGATTTCTGAAGACCTTAGTTTTCCGATAATTGCAAAAGGGATCGGTTCTCAAAGAAATGAGGCGATTTATATATTAAGAAGCATTCAAGATTTTGAGGAATTAATGAGCAAATCCAAAGATGAATTTATATTCCAAAAATACATTTCCATCAAAAAGGAATTTAGACTATTAGTTATGGGTGGGGAGGTCAAGGTCTTGGAGCTGAAATCTAAAAGAAATTATAGTAGTCAGAAAGTTGAGTATATTAATCCGAATGAACCTTCGGTATTTTTAAACTTGAGTCTGGTTTCCAAACAAATGAAAGATCTGGCCGTAGAATGTGCAAGACTACTTTCTTTAGACTTAGCGGGTGTTGATATTTGTATTGAGAAAGAAACCAATACAAACTATGTTTTTGAGGTCAATAGAGGACCAGGAATATTGCCGGATCCAAATAAATCTCCGGAATTAAAAGCTTTTTCAGATTATTTTAAAAAGAGACTTACTAATGACTAGTTTTGGAATGTGTTTCTCCAGAGATTTTGAAGGAGTTAACCCGCTTGGCCATATTGGAAAAAAGCTGCCGGTTTACCTCCGATTACTTAAGTTATGTCAAAAAGAGGGTTGGGATGTATATGTTCTTACCAGAAAAACATATAAGGGAGGTGGTAATTTTGGTGGAGCATGGCTATTTAAGGACGGAAAGTTTGAAAAAGTAAATAACCTAATTAAGGTAGATTTAGTTTTTGATTGGGTGGGGAATTTAATGTTTCCACCAAGAAATAACAATAAGTTAAAAGTTGTAAACTCCAGGGAATTTAAAGAACTATGCTGGAATAAGTGGGAAGCTTATCAAAAGCTGGAGGATTATATGCCTGAGACTTATTGGGTAGGGAATTTAAATAATACCCAAAGGTTTGTTGGTAAAGTAAAAACGGAGAATATTGTTTTAAAACCATACAATGGTCTTCAAGGAAAGGATGTTTTTATTGGTCCAAAAGAAAAAGTGAAAGATTTTAGGCCGGAAAGGCCGGGAAGAAAATACATTCTTCAGGAGTTCGTTGATGCCTCAAGGGGAATTCCCAATCTGACACCCGGCAAACATGATTTAAGGGTGGTTATTATTAATAATAAAGTTGTCTGGTCTCACATCAGAGTTCCTGCAAAAGGCAAAATGTTAGCAAATAGAGCCCAGGGGGGAGCTTTGACAGAAATAGATTACCAAAAAGTTCCTGAATCAGTTAAGAAAATAGTTAAAGTAGTTTCTCAGAAATTTTATAACAGCATTCAAGAACACTCCGCAATTCATTGCGGAGATGAATTGAACGCTGATATGTCATCCTCCTTTGGAGGGATACCCCGCTCTTTAGAGCGGGGAGGATGTCATAAAGAATATGACAATCCGGTATTTAGCATTGATTTTGGTATAGATCAAAAAGGTAAGCCTTGGGTATTTGAGATTAACGACCAAATCGGTTTTCCCAGATGGGAAATGAAAAACAGAGACGTTTTTCTAAAAGCCCTGGTTGAAAATTTTAGGTCAAAAATTATTTGAGTTCAATACTTGCTTCCCACAAATCTTCGCTTTCGGCTTTAGGTACTATTCGTACACGCCTCAAGCTGCGATTTTTGAGGGACTTCAGTATCTCACTTTAGTTCAATACTTGCGCCTGCGGCTTTGAGTTTGTCGGCTGCGCTTTTTACGTCTTCAGCTTTTGCGTCCTTAAGAATTTCTGCAGGAACGGTTTCCGTCATTTTCTTGGCGTCCATTAAAGTCAGGTTTTGATTTATTTCCCTTAAGGCTTTAATCACGGCAATTTTGTTTGCACCGGCATTTGTTATTGTAACAGTCTGATTACCTCCTGATGTTTCTTCTGCCTTTGCCTCGCCAGAGCCCGTAGGGGCGGTGGCGGGTGCTACCACCGGAATTGCGCTTACTCCAAGTTTTTCCTGAAGCGCGGAAACAAGATCGGAAAGTTCCAAAACCGTAAGCTCTGCAACTTGGTCAACTAATTTTGTGACTTTTTCGGACTTTTTTTCTGTTTTATCTGTCATATTTAATCACCACCTCTCAAAAAATTTCTAATTACTAATTTTTAATTTCTAATCAATTTCTAATTATTTAATTAATAAAATGACATCCTCCCCGCTCTAAAGAGCGGGGTATCCCTCCAAAGGAGGATGACATATCAGCGTTCAATTCATCTCCGCAGTAAACTGCGGAGTGTTCTTGAATGCTGTTATAAAAATTGAACGAAAATTAAGAAATGAAAATTGAAAATTAACTTTTGGATTTTTGATCCAAAACATAAACTAATTTCTGTAAATTTCCGTTTAAAGTGCTAACTAAGCCGTAGGCTGGAAACATTAGGGTTTGCAGAAGTTGACTCAGAAGCACGCTTCTTTCGGGCAGGGTAGACAACTTCATTAAGGTTTCATTGTCTTGGAATAATCCATCAACTATTCCCACCTTCATCTGGGGGACAGAAAATTCTTGGGCAAATTTGCCTAAAACCTGAATAAAAGCGGTCGGGTCGCCCTCGCTGACAACCAATGCGGTTTGGCCTGAAAGAACTTCATCGGTTAGTACCTCTTTGTTTATTTTGGCTGTTTCCGAAGCCCTTTTAAGAAGAGTGTTTTTAACTACCAACATCTTAGATCCTACATCTTTTAATCGTTTCTTAAGCTCCTGTTGGGAGGCAACCGAAAGGCCCGTGTAGTTAACTAAAACCAGACTTTTGGCCAATTTAAGTTCGGCTGTGAGGTTATCGACAAACAATATTTTCTCTGCTTTTTTCATATTCCTCGGTACGGCTTGCCCCTTCGACTTCGCTCAGGGTGCGCATTTTCTTAGGACAAGGACTATTTTAGCAAAGTTTTACCAATATTTGCAAGGGGAGAAATATTTACGCATTATTTCTTTGGGTAAGTCGTCCGCGAAATAAATTTTCAGAAAATCCTCCCTCTTTTTGAAATTTGGCGATCATCGCTTTAATTTGCTTATCCAATAAATAAGTTTCCAGATGGCAAAGAGTTAAAAGGAAATTGGTGGCATTTGCCGCATCCTGTGGTAAAACCGCCTTTTCAATTAAATAACCTAGGTTACTTAAGTTTCCTAAGTTACTTAAACGGTAACCAGTTTCGCGAAAGCGCAAAACGCGTGGGTCGGTTTTCGGGAAAATCGGAAGATTGTGTTGGCGCAAAAAATCTTCGTAATCAGCCAAAAGTTCTTCGAAACTGCCTTTTGAATACCCCAAAAGCTTGATTTCATTTTTCTTAGTAGTATCGCTTTCGCCGACCGCCTCAACGATATTTTGTTTGCCGCTTCTCGCTGCCTGCTCCATTTGGTCTTTTGTACGGGATTTATAGCTTATATATTTTTTACAAAAAATAACCGTCAGGTCATGAATGATTTCTGCATAACGGTAAGTAAGAAGGTATTTGTACTTCGGCAGTGACATTATAAGTATCTTAAGTGACTTAAGTAACTTAAGCAATCAGACTTTCAGTCTGATTGAAGGACCCATGGTGGCTTTAAGATAGGCTTTTTCGATTTGTTTTTTGGAAACTGCCTTAATTATTGCTGCCAAGTTTTCCTCCGGTTCCTCTTCCTTTTGGCTTACTTTGCCGATTACGGTATGAATAAGGGGGGCTTCTTTTTCTGTTTTTATTGTTATGGTGTTTCCTCCCACTTGCTTTGCCTTCTTTATGTCAGGAACCAAGGTTCCGTTTTTGGGATTGGGCATAAGTCCTTTTGGTCCTAAGATTCTGGCGAAGGGTACCAATTTGGGCATCATTTCCGGAGTGGCTACCAAAATATCAAAATCGATTTTGTTCCCCTGAATTTTTTTCAGGGTCTCTTCACTCGCTACTTCCACCCTTTTTTCTTTCCCTGCAGAGTAGGGAAGAGAAACCTGTACCGAAAGACCTATCTTTTTGGTTGCCATATGCAGTTCCACTGATCCGTTAAATTTTGTGTATGAAGTTTCTTTGACAAGTTTTATGGCTTCTTTTACCGAATATGATTTGTTCCTGTCTACTTTAGCCTTGACCTCGTTGTATTTCTTCGAGTGAACTCTTGGTTCGCGATGACCCTTCGAAGCTTTAGCGAAGGAGGGTTCTCCAGCCTTCGCCAAGGCTTCGGCCGGCATGGCTTCAATAATCTTGATTCTCTGGCCTCCCTTAAGGCCCGAAATATGAATTTCTTTGGCCTTCTTGGCTTTGGTGGCCGCGGCCTGGCGTTCTCTTTTTTCCTTCAACTCATCAAGGGAAGTTTTTTTAACTTCCTCCTTAACTTCTACAAAGGCTGTTTTTGTTTTTCCCATTATTCAACTTTGATTCCCATGCTTCTGGCGGTGCCTGCAACTATCTTTTTGGCTGCTTCCAAGTCAGCGGTGTTTAAATCACCCAGTTTTTCTTTGGCTATTTTTTCAACCTGGGTACTGGTCAAGGTTGCAATAGGTTCGCGTCCGGCCGTCCCTGAGGCTTTTTCCAGTCCTAATTCCTTTTTAATCATTGCCGAAACAGGTGCCTTTTTAGTGACAAAGGTAAATGATCTGTCTTCATAAACGGTAATTACTGCAGGAACAACATTACCCTTCATGTCGCGGGTGCGGTCATTATACTGTCTGACAAATTCCATGATGGCCACGCCGTGCTGACCCAAAGCGGGACCCAATGGAGGAGCGGGAGTGGCTTCAGCAGCCTGAAGATTAACTTTAATGACTGCTTTTATCTTTTTTGCCATTTTAAACTTTCTGAATTTGCAGGAAATCCAACTCGACCGGGGTTTCCCTGCCGAAGATTGAAACCAAGACCTTGACTTTTCCTCTTGCTTCATCCAGTTCGGAAATTGTGCCCAAGAAATCAGTAAAAGGCCCGTCTGTTATCTTGATTGCTTCGGAAACGGAGAATTTTGTTTTAAATCTTGGAGCCGGAGCCGAAATGAACTTTAAGATATTGGCCACTTCCAAGTCTGAAAGGGGAGAGGGTTTATTTCCGGTTCCTACAAATCCGGTGACCCCGGCCGTAGTTCTGACTACAAGCCAAGTCGAATCATCCAGTATCATTTTGACAATTAAGTAGCCCGGGAAGATTTTTTCTTTGACCGTTGCCTTTTTTCCGCCTCTGATTATGACTCTGTCTTGGGTTGGAATAAGAAGTTCAAAAACATTCTTTTGCAGATTCATTGTTTCGACCCTTTGCCTTAGGGTTTCCGAAACTCTGGCTTCATGACCGCTCGCTGTATGAACCACATACCACTTGGCCTTTGGATCTTCTGTTTGGGTAATGACAACATGTCCGGGAATTTTTCTCTTTCCGGTTCCTCTTTCGTCTACCGATTGAACCTGATTCTCATTCATAACTTTGGCTATTTTACAACAAAGACAGACAACATTTTGGTGAAGATAAAATCGAGACCCCCCGAAAAAAGTCCTACAATTGCCGAAATTGCCAAAACGATCAAAGTTAACCTGACAATCTCATTCCTTTTAGGCCAGGTAACCTTAGTCAGTTCCAGTTTAACTTCAGATAAATAACCTAAAATCTTCTTCACAACTGGTTATTGTAACAGAGACAAATTTGAAAGACAATATCCTTCGGGTTTCAGAAGGGTCGTGAAAAACATCAGATACAAACACGTTCCGGAGTATTTTTTATACCCAAAACAGCCTAATAGTTCCGTTTCTTCTCAAGTTCTATTAGGTGCTTGATTCTATACTTTTTTTCTTTTCTTCTTTCAGCCGGTTTTTTGTATCTTTCTCTGTCTCTTAGCTCCAGCAGGAGCCCATCATTAAGAACCCCTTTTTTAAAACGGTTGATTAAGCGGTCATCGCTTTCTCCTTTTTGTTTTTTAACGACAAACATAAATTATTTAAAATCTTCGCCCCCTTTCTTGAAACTGACTCTCCGGGCAGATATATGATATCATGTTCTTATGAGGATGAATAATTTTGATAAATTACTGCTTAAAAATCTGGGTGTTGAGGCATTGATTTTGTTTGGCTCTCAGACACAGGGAATTGCAAGTGAAACCAGTGATTATGATTTCTATATAATTGGAACAAAAGGTGCGAAGGTATACAATGCTTTATATGATTTGCTGTCAAAAAAAATTGGCAGGTTGGTAGATATAGACATTGTCTTTGATGAGGAAGCGCCAATGGAGCTTAAAAATCATGTCGCAAAATACGGAGAAGTACTGTATCAAAAAAACCTTTCGATTTTTGCCGATTTTAGGCAGGATGTGATGATTAATTATGCAGACTTTGCGCCTTATAGAAAGATGTTTTCGGATGCTACGCTTGCAAGAATAGAGTAAAAGTATGACAAATCTAAAAATAGAGAAAGACATTGTTATTAAAAGGATGGAGGGGATTGAGGGCGAGGTGGCGAGTTTAAAGGAGCTGGGTAAAAAAAGCTTAGCAGAGTTTCAGGACGGTGATTCCTGGAAGCTGGCTCAATTTCATTTGCATCGGGCTTTGGAGGGGGTTTTTAATATCGGAAGCCACATTCTTTCAAGAATTCCCGGAGCAACAGCCACACAGTATAAAGAGATCGCCCAAAAATTAGGAGAGAATGGTATTGTTCCTAAAGATTTTGCCAATCAAAGATTGGTCGAAATGGCCAAATACAGAAACAGACTGATTCATTTTTATGCCCAAGTTACGTCAGAAGAACTCTATGAAATTATTCAAAAAGATTTAGGGGACTTTGATATTTTTTTAACGTCTGTGAAGGAAGTATTGGAAAACCCTCAAAAATTTGGCTTAGAGATTGAGTAAAGTTGACAGCCCCGAAAATTATCTTATAATACGAGATACTTTTATTATTATGACTGCTGAACAAAATCCTGGCGAGCGAATGAGGGCGATTTTGACCGCAAATCGCCACTCGGACATTGTGAACGGTACTTCTTCTAGAACGAGTGAGACTGAATCTGTGGTGAGTGAGAGGCTTTTATCGGAGGCGCCAGCCAATCGGAGAGTAAACCCTTCAGACGTGGAAGTTTTGAGAGAGGCCATAAGGCGGAACGTCGAGATTCCCGCCACAGCCGACATACGGGGATTAGTGCAAGAAGTCGGACGAATGATGGGAGGCTTGCTTGATACACCCGGGACCGTTGAAAAAGTAACCGGTTTGACTGAAGTTGAAAGCATGGCGGCGCAAGGTGAAAGGGCGGTTTTGGCGCATCTGGCCGGGCAGACAGTTTTAGCCGTTGCAAGCCGGCGCGATGTTTTGGCGGCGGTGGTTAGTAGGCAGGTTGCGGAAGTCCCCGTTAAACTAGCACAAGTTGGCGCGATTCAGAGAGTTATCGAAACCTTTTTGCCAAAGAGGGGAAGCAAGGGTGGAGATCATCCTATTCAGGTAGTGCGGAGAGGGCAAGACAAGTATGGAATGGTGCCCGGAACGAGAATAGATTTGAAAATGTCACCGAATACGCAGACGATAATTGAACCTTCAAGGGCCGCCGCCGGCTTTGCTTTTGCCGGGGGTAAAAGATCGTATTCCGTTTCGGAAAGCCGGGGCGGACACGCGAGAGCTGAAGCTCGCGGAGACGAACATGCGATTGCAATGTCAGCGAGTATGGACATGGGCGGGGCGAAATTGGGGGGCGGAGGCGGCGTGTCGATATCTTTTTCCGGCGGGGAGATGCCGGATATGGATTTTTAATAGATAAAATTATGAAAGTAGAAATGATTTGTGATTTGGATGGGGTCCGCGGCGATGTCGCCAATTATAAGGCGCAGAAAGACGGGACTGTTCTTATTACTTCGCGTGAAGGAGATAAGTTTATTTTTGTTAGGGATGCTTCTCCCCATCCTGTAAAAGCAACAATTGACCGTCCGTTAAGTTTTGGCCATCCGGCATTGAGGGTTGAGGTGGCAGGGCAAGCAAACATCGCAAGAGGGACAGTTGTTGTCGGACCTGTGACAGTGGAACAAAATCAAGTGGCGACTGGATTGCTGGCCGAAGCTGAAGTTTTACGGGAGGCCGCCAGGGATATGGGGGGAAGCGATAGGCTGGAACGGGCAGCCGCAAGAAAAATAGAACAGGCGAAAAATTTGGGCGGTGGCGCTGCGGCGCAAGTGACTGCTGATCGTGAAACCATAAAGATGGCCGGAGGAAGCATTGATGGCGCACCGGTAGCGGTGGCATTGGCCAAGGGGCAATCGTCTCATGGCCGACAGGCAGGGACAGAAACTACAGCGCTAAGTGATCGAAATGCGGTGGATGCTTATGTTAAAAATTCAGCTTATATAGAAGCGCTGGCAGATCAGCGCACGCAACCGAACCCCGGTTTTTTGGAGCGCTTGGCTGCAAGAGTTAATTATGTGGTAAAGGGGGGCAAGGAGCCGGAAATGGCCAGAGTTGGTAAATTGCACAAAAGGTTTGAGCAAGTTAGAGTACAGGCGGGTCGGAGAATCAAAAAGGGTCTGGAAAACGCGAGGCGGACAGTTCTTTCCGTGCCGACGAATGATGATTTGCAAGCCGCGCGGGGGGAGTTGGGGGGACAGATTGAGGAGGCGAGGCAGGAGGCGAGGCAGGAGGCGACCAGAATTTCCGACTGGGTAACGGCCGATACGGGGCATTATGGAAACACCGGTTCGTCGGGCGGCGGGGGAATCGGGGGTTTTTTAAGCGAACTTGTTCATGGCGATTGGGGTGTTCACGAAAGTGTTATTTATTCAAAAGAAGGGATGCGGACGGCGGAAAGATTTGGCCCTAAATAAAAATGGGAAAGGAACAAAATGACAAATTAATGAAGCCGAGCGAGACGGTACCCGAGTGGTTAAAAAGACTGGATGGGGAGAAAAGAGTAAAAGAATTGAAAAGACAGAAGATAGCTCCGGAAATTTATAATCTGCCGGCAGAATTGTCAAGAAGAGAAAGGGGTGGTGTTGATGTTAATGAGGTGTTGGCCGGGGCTTTGAAAGATGGTGGAGTTGCAGACAAAGTTTATGGACAATTATTTGATGGACAAAAGCCGGAAATTGCCGGTCAGCGGCTGGCGAGAGTAATAAGCTCTGGGAGGGATAAAAACAGACTTAGTGTGATTGTGGAAGCGTTGCTTTTGGGGATGGGAGATGCCTCAAAACCGGTTGTCCGCGAAGTTTGCCCGAGAGGTAAAAGAGAACGTCGCTTGGATCCCCAGGCAACGCCGTCAGTGGACAAGTTTGCGAGCGGCGACAGGAGCATGGTGGCGGACGGGGTTATTGCCCGGCTTGAGCCGGAACTCAAGGTAAAATTGGTAGATCATCCGATTGGAGATTTGATTTATGTGTTACAAGCGCCGGTGCGCGATCGAATCAGGAGAATGGTTCGGGAGCAAGGTAGTA
>Ga0210057_1004766_pt1 | contig 17805 bp, 16 predicted proteins | sample CryGeyCG2114_010_2_FD_183968 | JGI IMG/M metagenome (GOLD analysis project Ga0210057, IMG submission 183968) | Groundwater microbial communities from aquifer - Crystal Geyser CG10_big_fil_rev_8/21/14_0.10 (SPAdes) (version 2) | ecosystem: Environmental > Aquatic > Deep subsurface > Groundwater ...
AATGTGTAAGACGTGGTTTTCACAACAAGTATGTGGTTTAGCTTATCAATCGATTGCTTATCTCAATAATGATTGCCGCCCGACCACGACTGATGAAGCCAATGATGATGGTCCTTTCGGTAATTTTGGAGAATATAGCAGTAACTTTTTCACCTCCATGAGTGGTGCTCTGCAAAGCAGTATTGATGAGACTATGAAAGATTATGGTAATCCAGTGTTGTCAGAATATTTTAAAGGTGGTGCGGCAGGTTTTGCGCAGTCGATGTGCATGGGATTCTTTGGCTTTGACGTACCCTTGATTAGTCAGGACTTCCTGTTGGATGCTGCTTATGCTTTCCCGATGGAAAGTAGCATGATCATAGCGCCGGCGTGGAGAGAATTTGAAACTTATAATCCTGCTTCAAATACAGCGGTGTATAATTATAAGATTGGTGCTGAAATCTTTCCTGGTTGTAAAATCAGGACTTATAACCTTAGACTGAAATGTATCGGTGGGGAAGATGTTGGCGGATTAGGTGTAGATACGACTTGTAATGGACAAGGCTGTGATTGCCTTAACTCTGGTGATACAGGTGTATTCCGAGGAGAAAAAACAAAATTGTTGAAAAGCGGTTCAAATTTACCAACTTCTCAACTGCTTGATGTTCCTTTAGATTCACCGCTCAGGTTAGATCAACATTACAGGTATGACCATGTGGTCTTAGAATTATTCCTTGATTCAGCAGAGCAAGGTAATGCCGACAAATGTTTCGATGATCAAGCGATCCAAGGCAATAAGGCAGTTTATTACTTCCCCATAACTGATGTCAGCGCTTCGCAACCAGATTGTGAAGTAGATACAGTTACTGGACAATTCAGTTGCAGCGGGATAAGCACCTTATTTGGTTTCGGTGGCGCTTATTTCACTTCACCATTCATGACCTGCTGGAATAAAAATACGCAATCATGGGTAGACTGCAAGTCTGAGAACTTATTTGTTAATGGTGATGAGATTAAAGTAAGGGCACATCTGAATAATGACGATCAAGGAAAATGCTTGAAGAAAGAAGTAGTTAATGTCGCGGGAATTCAGCAAGATCAAGGATTTATCAAGTTGCCAGAGAATAGTCCCGGACCGATATATCCTGAATTTGTCTTAGGAGTAGTCAATGATAATATGTTTGGCGGCAGCAGCGGAATTTTTATCAAGGATCAATCTAACAGTAACACTGCCTGCAATTTTGTTACCTTGGGAACGATTCCCCAAAATCTAATTAGCCAAAATTACAAGTTTAGATTTGTCACGGATGCCGATAAAGTTAAAGTCTATGTTGATAACCCGAATGTGCAGATTCCTAGTTCTGTAGCAGATAATAATGGGTATATCATCAGCAGCGAGGGACAACAGCGTATCCTGCAGAAAGGAACACAGACTTCCTTTACCAGAGAAGAGATCAATAAAGTTGTCTTTTCCTTCCAAGGCATCCAAGTTTATAATGTTTTAGGCAATGTCAATACTGCTGATGCTAACAGCTTCTGTACCTACAATACTGTCGCACCTAGCTCATCAACAACGACGCCGGGAGAAAGAGATATCAATGTCAAGTTTACTTTATATGAACGAGATGCTGGTGGTTCGTGTAATGTTCCAACACAGCAAGTAAGAGCAACCGGTGGACAAACTGAGTTTAATTTACCAATACATATCCAGAAAACAACTAAAGCTTTACAGGAAACAGGTGGCTTGTATAGCCTGTTCAAAAGTGAAAATTATAATGGCGTAATCAATTTGGCTGACAAAACTTTAGCTCAAGAAGGAGCAGATCTCAGTAATGCTTTAGCTGCCTTTTATGAAGCGGCTGCTTATGTGATGACCGGGAAAAAAGCAGGAAATGTCAATGGTTATAAGGATCCGATAACAAAAATGCTGAATATCTTCTTCAAGAGAGATATGCTAGGGTTTAAGCTGAATCCTTACCCTGCTAATGTTGTGAGTAGCGGTGAATTCAAGAAAGTAAGGCAATATATGTGTGAGATCGCCTTAAATTACGATTACATCTTGCCCAGTGATAGTGGTTGTCAATGAAAACAAAAAAAGGAAATTTAACTGTACAGATTTTAGTGTTGTTGATAGTGATAGTCTTTACTTCAGCGACGATGTTGCTGTTGTTGAAATTAGATGTGATCAATCCTAGTGGTAGTCAAGAAGAATTGCTTAACACTGAGTTTATTCCGGTAGCACGTGAAGGAAATCTTGAGATCAGTAATTTCCAGTTCTGCGCTTTCATTGATGCCAACAAAAATTGTGTCAGTCCACGAAATCGGTTTGATGTAGGAAGTGAAGTTCATTTCAGATTTGTCGCTAAATCCAGCCCGGTAAATGGGGTATTAAACCTGGTGGAAAATTATCGTCTGGAAAGAGGGGACGGGCTGCTGGTCTTAGAAGCACAAGATAAAGATAACTTTTATTATAGTTTAGATAGTACTAAAGCTGAAGAAGAGATTATATTTACAGATTCTTTCACTACTGGTGCAGATGTGCAGGACGGGCAATATACCTTGCATTTAATCTTGAGTAATCCGGTAGCGGGGAAAGTTGTTACGGAAGATTATGGTTTTATGTTGGATCCATTAGTAGGAGGAGCAGAATGAGTTTAAAAAAATCAATTTTATTGATGATGTTGGTTGTACTTTCCATTTCTGTTTTAGCTGCAGATCCATTTAATAAACAACAGCCTTCTGCAACTCCCGTATCTAGTATAAATGGTTGCGCTGATGTTTTTGGGTTAAGTAATCCTAAGGTGGTTGTTATTGGCGCTTCTAATTCAGTTGATGGTAATAAATGGCCTAAACTTCTAAGTAATATCTGCAGTGATTTGAACATACAAACTCTTGCTGTGGCAGGTAATACTCCATCGATTCAGAACAAGGAACAATTACCTAAAGCATTAGCTTTGAATCCAGATATGGTTATTATCAGTCCTTCCGGAAATGGAATCAGTTCTCTTAGCACTCATCAAAGTAATGTTGAAGATATGATTAAAGCGATCAAAAATAAAAATTCTAATACTAAGGTAGTTGTTTTATCAGTTGCTCCTAGAAAAGGTTATAATTATTGTAGTTCAAGTGATCCTAATTGTCCTTATAAATGGACTACAGTCATACAAGCAAATGTTGATTCATTTAATGATAATTTGTTAAATAATAATTTGGGCTTAGGAAATCTGATAGATTATACCATAAATTTAGATATTGCTTTGGAAGATCCAAGTAACCTTGATTACTGTGCCTTTTGCGCTAATGATGGTGGACATTGGACTGATGTTGGACAAAACAGAGTTACCCAACTGATTTATCAAAAAATATTTTTTGGTCAGACACCAACATTTTCAAGTTTACCAGACAGCGCACAAAGTTCTATCTCAACTCCGGTAACTCCCAGCACCACTACCACAACCACTACTGGCACTACAACTACAAAGAAAGTAGATAAGATTGTTGCAGATTGCTTAAGTACGCAAACCTGTAAGGAAATTGATGAGGTGTGGAGTACAAGAGCGAGCTTAGCTTTAGGAGGAAGTGGGAAAGTCTGGGATACTACTTCAAATGATTGGAATATTTTTGATAATGTTTATTATGAGATTGTTCAGGTAGCAGGTGATGGGACTACTACTCCCGTAGGAACAACACCAACTACAACTGGTGGAGTTGCGCAAACAAGTTCTGGCATGACTGTTTCTTGTACTGCAAGTGTTGGAACTTTAGAACAAAGAGCTTTAATTGATGCTATAGCTTGGGCTGAAGGTGCAACTGCTCAATATAATATCATGGTTGGAGGAGGAACGTTCTCTGATTATTCAGGACATCCGGTTGATACTGGAGAAATGCCTAGTAGCGGTATTTACATAGATAGATTAAATAACTATTCTACAGCTGCGGGCAGATATCAATTTCTATATAGCAACTATAACGGTCTTAAAACAAAAGGGCTCTTTTCAACAGGATTTAATCCTGAAGAACAAGATCGAGCTGCGCTTAGTTTAGTTGTTGATAAAAGGGGAGTGACTCAAAGTGACTTAGAAACAGCTGTTACATCTAATAATTTTGTTCCTGTTTTTGATAAACTTGCTTTAGAATGGGCTTCCTTACCTTATTCTGCAAAACCAGGTCAAGGATATTATGGTCAGGGTTCTAAACCTGCTTCCACTATCATTGAAGTTTTCAATGCCTGTTTGAATGCTCATAAAAACCCTGCCTCAGCAATAACTGGCAACGCAATCTTCCCTATTCAGCAAGGTAGTTATGATTTAATTAAATATGACTGGGGTAACTCCAGAACATTAACCAAGAGTGATGGTTCAAAAGTTGCTAATGGCAGGTGTCATGCAGGAATTGATATTGAAACGAAATCTCCAGGTAATGTTGTAGCAGTTGCTGATGGAGTCATAACAAATGTAATCCATAATTGGTATACTTGCAGTGATGGTTGGGGTTTACCTGTGTCTAATGGTAAGAAGATTCCGCAACCAATTGATGCAGTATTAGTCTATCATCCTAGTTTAGGTAAAACCATTACTTATGGAGAAATAGATAACGATCATCTCGGGACAAACATTGTAACTGGTGCAATGGTTAAGCAAGGACAATTGATTGGCAGAGCTGGTTATTGTGGAGTCTTGCATTTTGAGTTATATCAAGGAAGTGTAGATACTACAAAACAATGGATCCCAACAAATGGACAATTAGTTACATCTCCTAATCAATGCAGAAGTGATTATCTAGCTACAAAACCAGCTGAATTGTTGGATCCAACTTCGCTACTTCAACAGTTAGAGAGTAAAGGTGGTTCTACTTCAACCTCTACTCCAACAGCTTCAGTTACGACTACAAGTGCTGGAACAAAATTAGTAAATTATGTTTCTAATTGCAATATTGCTTCCACTTCAACAGCTGATAAGAATAATCTGATTGTAATTCCAGCTTCCGTTACAGCAAATCCAGATGTTTACTTCTATTTCAGAGGATTAAGGAATACTCCTGCTACAGAGACTGGTCAATCTTTAAGGGATTATGTTAATGGGCCGACGAATTTTCTTACATCTATAGAATCTACAAGTAAGAATTCAGTATTTGTTTTATTCAAAGAACCGCAAGGTCATAACTCTAGTGCAAACGATGCTTGGATGGATGATAAGTTCGCTAATTGTTTTGCTAGTGAAGCTTTAGAAGTGTTAAGCAGTCAAGGAATAACTTCTACAAGTTCTTTAAACTTAGCTGCGCATAGTGGTGGAGGAAAAGCGATTTCAGAAATTCTAAGTAATAATAATCAAGGATTATCACTAAATAATATTCTATTATTTGATGCCTGTTATGGAAATTGGTGTCAAACTATTGTGAATAATCTAAATAAGTTCTCTGTTAATCAGATGAGTGTGTTTTATAATAAACTGGCTGGTTTTGATACAGCTGGTAAGGATTATTCTAATCCCGATGTTAGTGATGATGAAGATAAGAATACCATGGTGTTAATCAGTAAAAATATTGGTAATAGTAAATTACAACCTATCAATGTTGGTACATCAACAACCAGGCACAATGCCATGGTCGGTTCTTGTTTGTTCTATAACCAAGGATTACCAAGTGATTGTATCCAGTAGAACTAAATTGAAAATTATTAAATTCACTAAATCATCAACACCGTGAAAAGATAAAATCCTAATCCTAAACCTTCTTATGTCTTTGGATCATGCTTTCAATCATTTCCAGAATCTTGTGTGGATTAGGGATGTTCTTTATCTCAAAAGTATTATGCTCGCCCCCCTTAAGGGAGATTGTACCAATACTGAGCATCCTTTGCAAAGTACCTTGATGAACGTTTAGATCGGGAACAAAACCAAGAGGATGGTAATAGATATGTTTTTTTGCTTGTCGGATCAAACCATGGGTAATAACAATCTTGGTCTCACCGATATGATAGCGTAAGATAGCACGGGAAAATTCAATCATCCCTAAAAATAAAATTCCTGTGCCCCCTGCTAAATAAGTGGTCCAGCTGGGAAAGCTAGTGTTAAAAAGTGCTTCAATGCTTAAGATTAATAATAGAAAACCGCAGAAATATTCCACCAGGAAAGCTTTGCGACTTTGCCTTAAGGTTTTAAGGATTTTCTCCATTATTTCCTTTAAGGGCTAAAGGTTTAAATATTTTGTGGGGATAATGCTTTAAACGAAAAAATGCCTGAATTACCGGAAGTGGAGACAGTAGTAAGACAATTGCAGAAATTGGTAGGCAGGACTATAAAAAATGTGGAAATTTTTGACAACAAGGTTATGGATCAGCAATTGCATAAGGTTGTCAATAGTAAAATTACCAGTGTTAAAAGAAGAGCAAAATCAATCATCTTTGAGTTGAACAACGATAATTATCTCTTAGCGCACCTAAGAATGACGGGACATTTTCATCATACAGTTAAGAGTGATGAATCCTATAAAAAATATCTAGCCGGTGTTTTCCATCTCGATGATAAGACTTTATTCACCTACAATACTATCAGAAGATTTGGCAGTGTGAATGTGCTGAGCAAAAAAGAGTTGGACGAATATATCGGGAAGTATGGACCTGAACCACTGGAAATAAGCCCGCAGGATTTTGTGAAGTTATGCGAAAAATCACCTCATTCAGTAATAAAAAATAAATTGTTGGATCAAAGTTTTATGGTGGGCATCGGCAATATCTATGCGCAGGAAGGATTGTATCATGCCGGAATCCTGCCAACAAAAAAAATCGGTGAAGTCCCCAGAAAAAAATTATTGCTGCTCCATCAGGAGATGCAAAGGATCTTAAAAATTGCCATTAAAAATAATGGTACTACTGTAGATAATTACACTCATCTGGATGGTAAAGGAAGTTTCCAGGATATGTTAGCTGTCTATAACCAAGAGAATTGTCCACAGAAACATCAATTGCAAAAGATTAATATAGGTGGGAGAGGTACCTTTTATTGTAATATTTGTCAAAGGTGAATGATGTTAAAGAGATTGTTGAACAAGCTCAAGAAGAAAAAGGAAGAAAAATATCCTAATCGTTTTCTAAAATTTTATCATCAAAATAAAAAAAGATTGAACCATGAACGAAGATCAAGTTATTCTGAGAGGAAAGAGCAGGGCATCTGTGTCAGGTGCAGCAAAAAAGCATTAGCAGGGATTGTTTTTTGTTCTTACCATAAGCAGAAGCAGCAAGGTTATAATCAGAAAGCTAGGGAAAGATAGAGAAAGATAAAGAAATCTTTAGTATCAGAAATATCCTACCTTAGATTCTTAATCTTGCCAAAATTAAAAATTTCTTCTTCATTGATGATATAGACATTAAAATTATCTACATCTTTAAGAAAGGGGCTGAGAAAATTTCCTTCTAAGACATCAGTGCCTTCCAACAACGGATTGAAACTAGGAACGACGATAAGGGTTTTACCCTGCCATTTTCCTTGCAGGAAACATTTGAATTTCTCGACTTTACCATGTTCTTTTAAGGTAATGGCAGGATGCTCATGGCCGATAATTATAGTCTTTGCAGAGGTCTCAACCAGTTCATCACCATGCGAGATTAGGATATTTCCCACTAGGTATTCAGGCAAAATCTTGACGCCACGTTTCAAAGCAATAGGACCTAAGACTGGGTCGTGATTACCTTGGATAATGATGACCTCTTCAACGTGTTTTAAAAGAAAATCTAAAAATTGCAAGATTTCTTTCCACTCCCTTTCCAGTATTTTACCAAATTCGTGTTTTAAATCACCATTGATGATCACTTTCTTTGGCTTGAATTTCTTAATGATTTTTTCTAGTTTATTTAAGACTAATTTCAATTGCTGGCGTGGCACAAGAATTCCTTTAAGATGCAGAACCTGCTCATAACCGAGATGGAGGTCATTAAGTACAAGAATTTCTGGTTGCTGCAAATAAAGAGCGGCACCAGCAATCTGGATTTCTGGAGTTATCTGCATCATTAAATTAGGTAAGGTCTCAAAGAATCAATAAGGGTAACGATTAAAATGAAAAAATTATTCTTCCTGCTTCTTCAGTCTGGTCATGTAGCCCGCGATAACATTACGCAGCTTCTTACTGACAACCACAGCATACTTGGAAGTTAATTCTTTATTTTGGTTGAAATCTGTAGTAAAAGATTCCCCATGCAGTTTAAGTAATTCTTTGGTCTTACTTTTGATAAATGTGGTTTTAATTCTTCCCATTTTGAGTTTATTGTGCGGGTTTATTTATAAAGATTATGGTTGGATTGACTCAACGCTGAAAAAAGGGTGTTTCCAGTATACTAATTAGTAATATTTATATATCTAGGTAGATTATAGGTATTATGGTAATTTTGTTCGATCAATTCAATCTGCCGGAAGACATCTATAAGATCATCTTCGCTACTGAACAGCAGGAAGTAGTAGGAAAAATGCTGATCAATTATATGTGGCAAAATGGTGCTGAAATCGGTAAAACAGAGATGAGTCTTTTTGCGACCAAATTGCATGATGGTGAGGCAGTGATAAAACCTAAAGGTAAATCACCACTAGATAAAGAGATGAGGATTTCCTATAACAAGAGACAATTCTATGATCGGATCCTGACACCGATGCGAGGTATGGGATTAATTGATTATGACCTGTATAAGAAGACCTACAAAATATCTGATAAATTCAACAAAATGATGATCAGGATCGGTCTGCTGTGGTTAAGGGAATTAGAAAAACATAAAAAATAAATTTTAATTAAAATAAATCTTAATTAAACTTGCTGGTTACCGTCGCTTCCTGTTGCAATAATTCTGCCTTATCAGTTTTTTCCCAAGTGAAGTCTGGATCATCTCTGCCAAAATGACCATAAGCCGCTGTCTTCTTATAGATCGGTCGTCTCAAATTCAGTTGTTCGATGATAGATTTAGGCTTGAAATCAAAATGTTTCCTTACCAACTCCACTATTTTCTCTTCTGGAACTTTTCCTGTGTCGAAAGTGTTGACTAAAATACTTACTGGATCAGCGACACCGATAGCATAAGCGACCTGCACTTCACATTTATCAGCTAAACCAGCAGCGATAATGTTCTTAGCAACATAACGGGCATAGTAAGCACCGCTTCTGTCAACTTTACTAGGATCTTTACCTGAGAAAGCGCCGCCACCATGGCTGCCGTGGCCACCATAAGTATCAACGATAATCTTTCTGCCAGTAACACCGGCATCACCAACAGGACCGCCGATAACGAATTTACCAGTAGGATTGATAAAATATTTTGTATCCTCATCAACGTAATCAGCACAGACCGGTTTAACAATTTTTTCAATCATATCGCGACGGATCGTCGCTAGATCAACATCAGGATGGTGTTGCGTTGAGATTACTACGGTATCAACTCTTTTAGGTTTACCGTCTTCATATTCTACAGTAACTTGTGATTTACCATCTGGTCTTAGATACCAGATCTCACCGCGTTTTCGGGCGGAAGCTAATCTTTTAGTGAGCTTGTGAGCCAAGACAATCGGTAGAGGCATATACTCGGGAGTTTCATTGGTAGCGTAACCAAACATCAAACCTTGATCCCCAGCTCCCTGTTCCTGATGCAGACCAGCATCTTCATCCACTCCTTGAGCGATATCAGGAGATTGACCAGATAAAGCAACAAGGACACCGCAGGTTGATCCTTCAAAACCATATTCCGGTTTGTCATAACCAATCTCTAGAACTGTGTCTCTTACAATCTGCTGGACATCAACATAAGTGTTAGTAGTAACTTCGCCGGCAACGACGACGAATCCGGTCTTAGTCAAGCATTCAATAGCTACTCTCGCTTGTGGATCTTTTTCGTAGATGGCATCTAAGATAGCATCACTCATCTGGTCGCACATCTTGTCGGGATGCCCAGCAGTAACGGATTCACTAGTAAATAAATAATTTTTCTGTTTCATTTTTTCTGACCTCTTATGTAAAAATGGCTAGAAAACCCCTGGCTTTAGCCTGGGGATGAATAGCATAGATTTACTAGCCATTTTGCATCCTAAAAATGCGTTGTCAAGAAAACCATCTTTTTTCAAACCCAGTCTTTTAAGGCTGGGTAAGATGGTTTTACGCATTTTTATGATCTTGATTATCTTAATCTTAAGCCAATCACTTATAAATAATCCTGTTAAAAATATTCTTATTGGAATAATTTACCACAAGATTTATTAATGGTTAGGCTGTTTTAACCTTCATGGTCGAAATGCTGGAAAAAATCAAAAACCTAAGAAAGAAGTATGGACTTACACAGAAAGAATTAGCAGATAGGGCAGGAGTTTCCCAGAGTTTAATCGCTAAAATTGAAGCAGGAACATTGGATCCAACTTATACCAATGCTCAGAAGATATTCTCGGCTCTAGAAGAAATGCGGGAGAAAAAAGAAGTAAAAGCTAAGGAAGTGATGCACAAGAAAGTTGATTTTGCTGAAAAAGATGAAGCCGTTAAGGAAATCATCAAGTTGATGAAAAAGAAGGGAATCTCGCAATTACCTGTCTTAGATAAAGGAAAAGTCTGCGGGATGATCTCTGAAAAAGTAATCCTGAAAAGTGTCATGGCTGATCCAGAAAGAATAGTTCATCTGAAAGTGGAAGAAATTATGGAAGATACCCCACCGATAGTTTCACTAAAAACCGGGTTGACAACTTTGCTTAACCTAATGCAGGAGTACTCAGTAATTCTTGTGGCAGATAAAGGGGAGATTAAAGGGATAATTTCTAAGAGTGATCTGCTGGGAAAGATTTAAATTATTTGAATTATTTGAAGTTATGATATATCTTGGTCTTATCTGGATGACAGACTAAATTAGTGCTGATCAAAGAAACATTTTTGATTCTAAGATTACCAAGATTAAAGTTTTTCATTCCCTTAATCAATTGTTTGATCTCTTCATTTGGTTCAGAATGAAAACGACAAAGAGTAATATTACCGATAATCACATCTTTGTTAAAATAACTTTTATTATCGGGGACGCCGATTTCTTCCAGCTTATCCCTAAGGTCCAAGATAAAATTATTGGTGGTAAGGTTAGGGAACGCCTTGATGGCGATACCATTACTCATCATAAACAATCCCTGTAACTTAAACTCTAAATTAACATTATTGAAATAATCATTCAACGATTTTAATCTTAAGATTTCTTCTGAATTAAAGTAAGGTGGGTTAGAGATAATCTTGACATTGTTGATCGTAATATGTAAAGATTCAGGAAGATAATAATATTGTTCTTTATCAGTTTCTTTTAGTAGTTGGATAATTTTCTTTGTAATAATATCCCTTAATTCTTCTGGCAGAAAATAAACCAGGGTCAAACAGATCCTGTTGTCATCAGCGTAATCAATAGTTTTTTCACTTTTAGAATCAGGTGGAACTTTGGCATAACTATTGAAATTTTCTAATTCTGTAAAAAGTTTTTCTTGTTCTGCAATTAAATCTTCCATCAACTGATCATTCTTATTACTTTATTAAGAGTTATAGAACAACGAGTTAGAACAAAGAATTAATCTTTCAAAGCTTGGAACGCTAAGATGTCTTCAGTACTAAGCTTCTTGCCTTTCTTCATCTTTTCCTTGACATCTTCAGTTCTTTCCTTGACTTTAGCATTGAAATTATTTTTGTCTTCCTTATCAAAGACTTTGTTTAGCATGCCTACTCTTTGTGCCAAATCATCTAATTGTCTCTTAATCTCTTCAAACCTTTTCTTTGCTTCCAGATATGTTTCCAAGAATGGTTTTTCAGATTCTCGTAGTTTCTTGATCTCTTCAAACATCTTGTTCATAGTTTCATGTTTTTCCTGAGATTGCTTGGCTTTACCTTGAATTTTGTGGTGCATATCTTGAGCTTCCCTTCTGGTCTGAGAAAATTCTGTCATAACTGTCTTAACTTCTTTCCAGACGTCTTTAACAGCTTCCAGCTTTTGCAGTTGATTTTTCAGTTCCTTAATTTTTTTCCTGATTTCCTGCTCTTTTTTGAAAGGCATGACCTCAATCTCGATACTTCTTTCCATCCTTTCAATCTGGGCTTTGATTTTAGCAGGGTCTTCCTTGAAATTTCTGTCATCGATAACTTCAGATTTATTTTTCTCTACTTCTTTCTTGACAGAAGCCTTGTCTTTCACTGCTTGGTTTAACTTTTCACGGTCTTTCTTAAGATCCTTGACTTCTTTGGTAAGGGAATCCCTTTCTAACTTGATTGTTTTAATATCATTATTAATCTTAGAAATTTTTTCCCTGATTGAACGTAATTCCTTGAAGGCATCTTCTTTTTCCTTGCCTACAGAAGTTAATTCAGAGCGTAGCTTGGAGATTGCTACTTTTTTCTGTTGAAATTCATCCTTCAATTCTTGCTCTGAGTTTTCAGTCATGATAATCACTTTATTTTTTTAAACAAAAATTAAATAAAATAAAAAGAAGAAAATATTCAGCTAAATTCTTAGCCAAATAGAGCGCCTAGACCGGCAGCAGCTGATTCTTCTGCTTTCTTGTCGTCTTCAGGTTTCTTTCCTTCTTTCTTCTCTTCTGCTTTAGCTTCTCCAGCAGCTGCAGGAGCAGCGGCAACAGGAGCGGCCATGGCAGCTTTAGCGATAGCTTCTTCGATGTTCACTCCTTGCAGAGCGGCAACCAAAGCTTTCACTCGAGCTTCATCAACTGCAACACCAGCAGCAGTCAATACTGCTTTTACAGCGTCTTCAGTGATTTCTTTACCTGCTTTATGAAGCAACATTGCGGCGTAAATGTATTCCATTTTTTTCTCTCCTCCTATGATATATTATAAGTTTGCTTCTTGTTGTACTGAAAGAGCTTCTCTTTCAGACTTTGCCAAGACTTCTTCGGTTGTTCCCTCAGTTAAGTAAGCACTCTCAATAGCAACTGCTTTCGCTTCCCTGAAAGCTTTCTGGATGATAACTTCGGTGGTTTCTTTGGTTAAGATTCCACATTCTACTGCCAGATTCATTGCCCACTGAGCTGCTTGTGTGATGTTCTGAGCGTATTCTGTTTCATCAACATGCAATTGTTTAGCAGCAAAGACCAAACCGTCTTCCCAAACTGCTGTCAGGTTTAAACCAATCTCCATCGGTTTGATATCCAATCTTTTAAGTGTTTCAGCCAATTTTGGAGTGATGATCGCTCCTTCCTTAGCTACTGTTGCATCATTGATGATTGTAAGTTTACCATTTTCGACTTTTGTCTTAATGCCGACCGCAGCCAGTTCTGAAATGATCGGTCCAGGAGCGAAACCTGTTGGTCCGGCAGGAACGATGATGTCTTTAGGCGCTTCTTGTCCAGCTTTAGCTGGAGCATCGGATTTGTTTTTTTGAATGATTGAATATAGGGTAAAAGGGTTGTCTTTAGTAAACAGTAGAGCCGGCATACCTTTGACTTTTTCCGCTAACTGTTCAATGTTGGCTAATTTTGATTCCATCAAAGCTAATTTTAATAGCTTTTTTCGAGCCATGATTAGTTTAACACCTTTTTTTCTCAGCATCTCTCTCATCTTCTGTGATTGCTGAGCAGGTAAGCTTTGCATATTGACAACGCCAACGATAGGGTATTCTTTAGCAGCTTTGATTAGCTCCTGTACTAATTTTTTCTTTTCTTGGCTTACCATCTTAGACCCTCACCGGTGCGCCCATAGTTTTTTTGATTGCGACATTCTTGACGTTTTGCACTTCGCTAGGTAATTGTTTAATAGTAGCATTATAAACCGCTAAAGCATTTTCTACAACTTCCTGTTCTGCTTGCTCTTCCTTGCCGATAACACATTGCAGGTTAGTTGCTTTCTTAGCTGAAAGTTTTACAGTCAAACTTAATTTTTTAACCAAAGGCGCTAAAGCAGCGTTAGGCGGAACAACACATCCTAATTTAGGATTGGGCATCTTCCCTCTGATACCTAAGGACTTACCAAAAGTGGCAGCAATCTTGGCCATCAAGGTTGCCTGAGCGATAAAGTAATCGTAATTTTTAGCTAACATTTTAGCTTTTTTAGGATCTTTGACGTATTCTTCGAAATCTTTTTCCCGAACAACAAGATCACAATTCTTTTCAGCTTCTTCTGCCAATTGCTGATCACAGAAACAAGCTATTTTAGGGGTCTTACCTTTTGGAAAAGGTAAAGTGACAAAGAAATCGATAGGGTTAGATTTAATAACCAAGTTCTTTAAGTTAATGATTAGATCATATGATTGGTTGAACTTTTTCTTAGGTTGTTTCTTCAGTTCTGCCAATGCTTTTTGAATTTGCTCTTTATCCATTATTGACCTCCTACAAATTGTAGTTTTAACGGTTTAGAGCTTAGGAAGAGAGGTTATTTATAAAGATTTCTAAAAAAGTGGCTTAGCAGAAAATGGTTTGTTATCTTAATTTATAACTGAGAGGTTCAAATTTAATAATATCTTCTGGCCTGAAACTAAAACTGTGGTGCCTATAGGGATCTTGTGATAAACTTAAAGTTACAATGTCCCCTCTATTTAAAGTTAAATTCAACAATTCAGATTTCTCCCTATCCATTATTGTGGTATAATATTGTCCTATAAATCTGTCTGGGCCATCACTGAACGTTACAGTGTATCTATCTATAATACCTTCTTCTAACTTGTCAGATTCAACAGTTCCGATGAATTTGTATCGTTTAATCGCCTGAACTTGGCAATCTGTGGCTAAACTAGCTAACACTGCACATAAAAGAAGAGGGCTATACTTGTTCATGTTTTTGGAGCATAATCCTTCTATTAAATAGTTATTGACATTTTTAGTTTTAATCTCTTAGACTTAATATATATCTAAATTAAATCTTAATGGTGTTTTTGATAGACCTTAAGTGTGTCTTTAATAAACTTATTTTTAGAAAAACTTATAAACTATCTTATTATCATTTAAGCTGTTATGTACTTTGTAGATCGAATCTTAGAGCAAGGAATAAGGCAGAGGAAGATTCCTGTGCCCAAGAAATTCTGGCAAGACTTCCCATTGGGGGCAATTGTCAAGATAGGGTTAATCGATGACGAAGGATTATTCTATGTGGATAAAGTTCAGGCGCAAGGTAAGATTCAGAGAAGAATACCCCTACCACATAAGTTTTGGAAAGAATTTCCGTTAGGAAAGATGGTCAAAGTTGAAGTTATCAGAAAAGGAATTAAAGGGGGAGCAGGTAGTAAGAAATGATGTTGAAAAAGAGGAAGATGTTGGAAGAGAGGAAGTTGGAACTATCTAAGAGATTATCTTACTTGCAGAGCTTACATGAACAAACAACTTCTTTAGTAAAAAATGTTCAACAGAAAAAATCACACTACAATTTTAAAACTTCTAAAAATCTTAAACTTGGCTTATCACGTTTGGGTTCTTTTGAAAATGAAGAGATTGCTAATTGCCAGCAAGAGTTGTTTTCTCTGGAAAAAGAATTGAAACTAATCACGCAAAAAAGAAACTTAGTCTTGACCTTATCATTATTGCCTGTGCTGTTTATCTTTATCTTTACTTTATTTTCAACAACTAATATTCAACGCCTTGACTTAAATCCTGCTGTAAATTCTACAGACACCCCCTCCGTGTTGCAGGAAAGTCAAGGCATTTTTTCTTTTGTGAAAGAGTTTTTTAGTGGGAATTCGTTATCTGGGGCAGCGGTAAGCACTCCATCTTTGGAAACACCTGTCGAGAACAATGATACTGGGAGTTTTGCTGATTTAGGGTATTCTGATAATCTCGCAAATGATCAAGGCTCATCTTCTCCGTTAGCCGTACAAGCCATTTTAAGTCCGAGACTTGGCGCTTTAGCATTTTGGGACAGCACACCAATACAATGCAGCGTCGATGGGTCAGCAAGTAGCACAGGAGTAGCTTGTGATAATCTGCAATGTTTCAAAAATGAAGATGCAACCGACGCAACGATTGATTCTTGTGTTGATGGTTCAGGGAACACTTTCATGGGCGTGCGTGACATCTGGCTTAATGCCACTTCGTTAAGTGCAGGGAGTGAGATAAATGTTATCTGCGGAGTATATTGTTATTCTTCATCAACCAGAGTAGCCATCGCCTATAACAACGGCACAGGATGGCGACAGATTCAAAGTGGAAGTTGCAATGTTGCTGGAACTGCTGATTCAACTTGTTCCACTGCTAACCACGATTGGAATTATACCACTAACATCACGGTAGATAATGTTCTTGGGCAACATACAGTGAGATGTATGGAACAATGGAGCACCGCATTCACTGCGACTCAAACCTGCACTAGCGAAGTTAGTTACGCTGATAATGATGATCTTAATTTCACGGTAACATCAGCTGCTAACAGTCCACCATCTGTGGATTCAATCTATCTCAATGCAACAGATTTTCCTAATAATTCAACTAATGCTAACTTAACCTTAAACTTGTCTGTAAGCGATGCTGATGGTGACTCAGTCAAGAATATCACCACTTGGTATGTCAATGGTACCTCCTGGACCTTATTGAACATGCCCTTTGAGAAGATTAATGGGACTGCCGAAAATAATTCGTGGGATTATTCAAACTTTGGCAATAATGGTTCAGTCTTCAATGCTACTTGGAATGCTACTGGTGGTTTTGATGGCAAAGGGGCTTATGATTTTAATGGCACCTCTTATATTGATGTGGGAAGCAGTGATAGCCTAAATGATATCAAGAATCAGGTGACATTAATCGCTTGGGTCAAACCAACTACTGGGGGTTATGTCATTGTCAAGGATCCACCTGTGCCTGTTCTGGATGCACCTCATACAAATGATTTGTTTAGCGAAAGCTCTGTCTCTTCAGGCAGCCTGCAGGCCGAATTATCTCCTAACAAGGTTGTTCCAGGAAATATTATGCGGATATTGGTCTATGAGAACAATACATCTTATGTCAATGTTTCTGCACAGATTTTTTATGAGAATGGTAGCGACCTTGTTCAATTAAACAGATCTACGATTGATAACAGCTGGTCTTATTACTGGCAAGTTCATGATGCTGTGGAGAAAGGAAAATATAAGGTTATGATCACTGCCTTTGATGAATCTGGAAAGATGTATTCGAAAACTTTAGATTGGTTTGACCCGCCTAAACAATGCAGTGTTGATGGTTCAGCTAGTAGTACCAGTGTTTCTTGTTCTGCCGGAACCTGTTTCAAGAATGAAGATGCAACGGATGCAACAACAGATACCTGTGTGGATTCAACAAGTGCTGGTTATATGGCAGTTCGTGATATTTATTTCGATGCTTCTGCTTTGCACCCTGGGGATACGATGAATGTAAATTGTGAAAATTGGTGTTATTCAACTCTTACGAGAGTGGCCATCGCTTATAACAACGGCACAGGATGGCGGCAGATTCAGAGCGGCAGCTGCGTAGTTTCAGGATCTGGGGATTCTGCCTGTACAACTGCTGGACATGCTTGGAATTACAGCGCAGCGATAACTGTTGATAATGTGATTGGACCGCATTCTATACGTTGCATGGAGCAATATAATACTCTTTTTACTGCTACACAAACCTGTACAACTGCTTCTTATGGTGACAATGATGATCTCAATTTTACCGTTGCTAATGGAAAACTAAATGTGCCTTTTTCCTTGAGTACTATGAATGGTGGAGAATTTCTGGTTGTTAGTGATGGAACTTCTTATAATGCGACTGCTGGTGGAGATATCAATGATGGAAACTGGCACCAATTGGCCGCTACATATGACGGCTCGATGATGAAACTTTATGTAGATGGAGCATTGAGCGCTTCCAGCACCAGCTATTCTGGAGCTCTGCCTAACAACACTTATCCAGTGTG
>Ga0210057_1004767_pt1 | contig 17802 bp, 20 predicted proteins | sample CryGeyCG2114_010_2_FD_183968 | JGI IMG/M metagenome (GOLD analysis project Ga0210057, IMG submission 183968) | Groundwater microbial communities from aquifer - Crystal Geyser CG10_big_fil_rev_8/21/14_0.10 (SPAdes) (version 2) | ecosystem: Environmental > Aquatic > Deep subsurface > Groundwater ...
GATCCATATGCTAAGTAGACATTATAATAAATAACGTTATTGTTTGGCATGTAGCCTCCGTAGCTCAATGGATAGAGCGTCTCGCTTCGGACGAGAAGGTTGTGGGTTCGAGTCCTGCCGGGGGCACAAAAACAAAAAAGGGCGATGCAAGCGCATCGCCCTTTTTTGTTTTTGTGCGGGTAGGCCCGCACACTAATTTTCGTTTCGGAAAAGTTCCAAAGTTTTGTTAATTCGCTTGAGAAGCTGAGCACGTGCTTGACCGCGTAACTTCAACGCTGCCTCTCTGTCTCGCGCTTCTTGTTCAGTTTTATATGACTCATAATATAGTAGCGCCATCGGTGTCCGTGATTGTGTTGATGGAACTTTTCCAGAATTATGTTCTGTCATTCGCTTACGTAGATTATTTGTAGAACCTATATATAACTCTTTGTCCTTTTGACTACCAAGAAGATATGTATAGAACATAATTCAAAAACGAAATTTAGTGTGCGGGTAGGGAGAATCGAACTCCCGTCTCAACCATGGCAAGGTCGCGTCATACCACTAAACTATACCCGCACACCAACTTTGGACTTGCTGCAGAGCAGCGCAAAGCTAAAAGCTTTGCAAGGCCAAAGTTAGTGTGCGGGTGTACCCGCCTAAACCCCAACCTAAGCCAAAATCAGTATCGCGATTATATCGCAATTTTAGACACATACAACAAAACCCTGACAATGTGCCAGGGCCCTGCTCAATGTATAAATGATGAGATTAGAATTTGATTACTTTCTCTTTTTTTTCACTTTCTTTACTACCGTCTGACACTGGAGGCATTTTCATCACTGGACCCCCCGATGTGCCTACAGAACTCGCGACAACCTTTCTCGGCTCTTCATCGCTTGCTGGAACTCCCAATACTGTTCCAAGAGAGATAAGTGCCACCACTACCGGGAACCATTGGTGCATACGGCACCCGTCTAGGAGGAACCACATGAGTAGAAATCCTATGAATGGGACAAGAAGTGCAATGGTAAACCAAAGGTTACTTTCAGAGATGAGTGAACGAAGGAAGAAGAGTATTGCCCCTGCGATTATAAGGTGAAGCACTGCAAGTAAAACCCAGGACAGAAGTGGTAAGGTTCTACAAATTGAACCTTGAGGTGTTATCGGTGCAAAAAGTGATAGGAAACTTCCCTTTTCTTCCTCATTTGTATCCTGCAAATTTTCAGTATCAGGAGAAATCATAGAGTCATCTGTAATTGCATCTTCTTCCATAGTATCGTTCCCCTCCTCCGTATCTCTGTCATCAATGGATACCTCAATGGATGGAGTGGTGTCAGTGACGGCCACCGTATCGTTTGAGATGCTTGATTTGCCGTCGCCTGCTTCAGAAGAAACAGGTCCCCCAGTTCCATAATCGTTTGTACCACTTACAGGAGTAGATGTCTGTGGCGGCAGTTCCGGAAGTGATACAGTAAATGTCGCTTGTGTTTCACATGAAGCATCAGGTCCTGTTTTCACGTGAACCGTGACTGGAAATGTGCCCCTAAACCCCTCCCATCCAGGAACGTCTACGTGTACACGCGTATCGCCATTTGAAGTCCACTCAGACGAATATCGAGCTTCTATGTTCTTATTGTCAATTAGTGTTTGTAGTGGCAATACAACCCCCCTATCATTGTCGAATACCGTATAGTCGAAGGAATGGAGTTCGCCGTCATAAATATAAGGTACAAAATTACCTATATTTGGCTGTGCACAAGAGGCAATTGTCTGTGCATGAGCTGAGCCCGCCGATAGGAATAGTGAGAAAAAAATGGCCAGTAAAAGAAAGGAAATATAAAGCACTTTGTTGTGGATCTTACTATAAAAAGTGAGGTTTTTCATATGTTATTTAATTATATTTAAATTTTCCCTTATTTTCTTATTTTCTTTGATAATAGATAATAATAGATAATAGAAGACGGACCACAAACTATAAAAAAGAGTATGCCGTCAACTATCACACCTACTACAGTCAATTTAGGGTGTCAATATATTTTTGTTTAGAACATCACATCACATTTTAGTCCAGTTCTTATACAAGAAGTGGAATTAAAATAAAAAACAAGTTACAAGATATCCACAACAACATGTGTATATGTGTATAACGGACAAATTCCACAATCCTAACATTTTTGACCTATTAAGTGTCGTTTTGATGATCATAAAATAAGCCAGATTGTGGAAAAGCTTGTGGATATGTGGATTAAAAGGACAAAAACTGTCCTTTTGCATTTTAAAATTTCATAGAAAGTCTTATTTAGAGGCAAATTGCAACAACCTGCAAAGGGATGTTACTTAGTAACATATAAGGCTCATGTTTCCCGTGAAATATATTACTATATCAAACAGCAAGGGCTATAATGTTGTTTCGCGTGAAAATGTTTATGGATAAAAGTGATACTAAAAAAATCGGTAAAATAGGGGAAGATATAGCTTGTCAGTTTTTAATCAGGAAAGGATTTCGAATTCTAGACAGAAACTATAGGAAAAAATATGGTGAGATAGATATTGTCGCTGAGAAAAGTGGAATAGTCAGGTTTGTTGAAGTAAAGACTGTTTCTCGTGAAAATATAGAGTCTGAGAGTAAAGAGGGTTATAGACCGGAAGAACAGGTTCACCCCAAAAAACTTAGAAAAATAGCTTCTACGGGAGCCGTATATGTGGATGAAAATAATATTACTAGCGACTACCAGATAGATGTGATCGGCGTACTACTCAACACTGAAAAGAGGGTTGCCAAATGTCGCTTATTTGAGGGGGCTACATTCTAAAGGACATTTATAAAGGACAAAATATCAGTAAATGTCCTTTATAATTATATTATTGCCTATATTCCTATAATTTTGTCGGGGCGCCGAGAATAAAAGCACTTCGTCTTATATAACGTCTGCGCTCGGACGCGATGAAAACAAGTTTCCGTCGCGCTCCTCGTTTGACGTTATCGAACTCGGGCCATCCCCCTACGGGGCCACGACAGTTCACTGAACTGTCGGTTAAATTCATTGTCGGGGTGCCGAGAATCGAACTCGGGCCATTCGCTCCCAAAGCGAACACACTACCATTATGCTACACCCCGACCTACCACTTTTTTACAGTGTTAAGCTAGGCTATCGTATCATATGTTCGCTCAAAACGGCACTTTTTTCAGGTGGTTTTGTTAAATATGCTTGGAATATCAACTGTGTTTTGGTAAAGTGCTCAAGATGCAAAACATTCCATTTTTTAGCGACATTACAACTAGGATTAATCAGTATTTGGAGCCACTTGAAGGCTATAAGCTTTTTGGTAATACAGGGGCTGATTACGCAATGGCGTTTGTGCTGCTTGTTGTCATGACCCTTGTCTTTGCTGTCGCGCAAAAAATTATTATCGTGCGACTAGATCGTCTTGCAGATCGGACAAATACAGACATTGATGACACCCTCATTGATATCGTACAATCTGTTCGACCTGCATTTTACTCGTTCGCATCTGTATACATTGCGATTAAAACCCTTTCATTACACGAGCTGTTTTTTAAGGGAATGACGATTATTTTTGTAGTTTGGATTGCAATACAAGCAGTGCTCGCATTACAGAAACTCATTGATTACATTCTCAGTAGAAAGATGAAGAATGAGAAGGATGGTAGTGCACTTGACGCTTACTCATATATTGGAAATATTGCGAAGTGGCTGTTGTGGGTATTTGCGGCACTCGCAGTACTTGCAAATTTTGGCGTAAACATCACGTCGGTATTAGCCGGTCTTGGAATTATGGGAATAGCGGTGGGCTTTGCGCTTCAAAATATCCTTGGTGATTTGTTTAGTTCATTTGCAATTTATTTTGACAAACCGTTTCAGGTTGGAGATTTAATTGTGGTCGGCGAGCATACCGGTAAGGTGGAACATATTGGCATTAAAACAACTCGCATTCGGGCATTGCAGGGAGAGGAGATTGTCATTCCAAACCAAGAGCTTACCGGAGCACGAGTGCAGAACTTTAGAAAACTTAAAGAGCGTCGTGTCGCGTTCTCAATTGGCATTTTATATGAAACACCAAGGGAAAAGATTGAAAAAGTTACAAAAATAATTACCAATATTATTGAAAAAGTGGAGAAAGCGCGCCTTGATAGAGTACATTTTAGCTCTTTTGGGGACTCAGCGCTGGTGTTTGAAATTGTATATTACGTACTTTCTGATGCTTACTTAGATAAAATGAATGTACAGCAAGAGATTCAATTTGAGATTATGAGGGAATTTGAAAAAGAGAAAATTGAGTTTGCGTACCCGGTAGTAGATGTTCGCCTTACACAAGTTGTGCGGTAGCGCTTGTAGGGAAAATATAAGTTTAGCCGTATGTATATAGTAAAACACCGTGTGTGCGAAGCGCGAGGCGAACATTCACTACCGGGCGTATCCAACACAAACAGTCTTCGTACGGAAATAGACTTTAGACTTCTTGAAGAAACGGGATAAATTGCTCAATGAGTCCCGGTGCAATGTTTAGGCGGAAGTCGGATGCTTTAGCATTAATATCTGATGAGATAAACTCAAGAAGACCGATACCCACTTGATTTCTTATACTTCTATCAACATGCGCGATAGTAATCGCGCGCAAATCTCTTTCAGAGGTGTTTTCTGCATCACTTGAGGTAACAATAATGCCGATTAGATGATTCCATGCATTCATTACTGCACCTCCAGAGGATCCACCTTGAGCAACGATGACCCCTCCCAAGGAAAGTAAATCGACGCTCCCGTCTAAGAACGTATAGAGCTTTTTGATGTTTGTAATAGTTGATGCGGCATATAGATTGTTTTGCACCGTGTTCCCATCAATAAATCCTGCAGGATAGCTTGCAAGTAATACAGGATCTTCCGTGAATCCTGCAGCTTCTCTTATTTCAAGGGGAAGGAAGGGGAATGCTGTTGGCAGTGGACCCCCATCAATGCGCCTTGTAATGCGTAAAATTGCCCAGTCGTGTTCGCCGGTACCAAGCGGCCGTAGCTCCGAGATTTGAAGAGCGTGTTCGTTCACCCATGTCGGAGGAAGATATACAAGCTCCGCGTCGTAGGTGCTTTTTGCAGGAGAACCGGTGCGTATTTCACAAGAAATAGCAATACGGGGGTCTTGCTCTAGAAGTAAGTACTGTCCGACGTGAGCATTGGTAAGAATTATCCCACTGTGATGTATTAATACTCCGCTGGCGCTTATTGGGCTTATTGAAGTGGTGCCGGCAGTACACAAGATGTTCACTAACGCTTCTCGTGCAAGTATGTTGATTTCGTCAAAGGAAATGGCGGGGAAGTTGTAGAGATTGATTGTTTCGGGTTGTGTGTTCTCAGCTTCCTGTTGTTCCAAAACATTCAAAACAATATCCATGGGCTCTGGCTCAGAATAAGTAATTTCCTGCCTTTCGGCAGGTACAACGTTTTCTATTATCTCTCCTTCTTTATTTTCGGGGGGATTTGGAACGGGTATAAATACTATTTTGTCTTCATTGTTCTGGGTAGTATGGGATTTTGCCTCGTATTCTTTTTTATCAAATACAGTATTCGAGAAGTTACCAGATAGCGGTGCTAGGAGGAGTACCGACACCGAAAAAACGGCTATAACGAACAAGAGCATTTCTCGTATCATGGATTGAATAGTATACGCTTTTTATGTGTTGACAAGTTATTTTGGTTGTTTTATTATCTTGACTTTGAATATCTATGCTGTACAATAGAGGAGTCTTGGAGCTTGCTCCAAGGCCGTTTTATAAGGCTATCTTCAAAGGTTTGTTGGAGATAGATTATTTTTTTCTGACCTATGGAAAACACAATGAACGAAGGTCAAGAGATGGGAACAGAAGGTACTGAGGAAGCGACTCCAGCCACTCCGGCTACGGAGGAAACTTCTGAAGAGTCTGCTGAGTAATTCCAGCTCTTACCGGACAAAACCCCCGCTAGGCTAAACACGTCAGTGTCGCCTAAAGCGGGGGTTTTGTCTTTGTATTTAATTTCATATGATGAGGACAGGTATGTCACGTCCCCGCCCCGCCCGATGACACGGGCAGGGTAGGAATTTTTATCGTACGCCATTAGAAGTCTGGAGTGGTGCGTCATCTGTTTGAATTCAGGTTGCTGAGAGCGTGCGTTGACTTTGTCAATGTTTTGTGCTAAGATTTTTGAGTGTTCTTTTCATCATGGTCACAGCCAATAGCGTTTCAAATGTGAAATTCTACTGGCTGTGACCATACCGGCACAGCCTCTTAACTGGCGAGTAGTCAGGAACTGGAGGGCGATCAGCCCAAAGGAGTATGAAATGTCTGCAAATCGCCTTGACATGGTCGACACTTTCGACCAATTCGGCCACGATCACTGGAAAGCGCTTGGCACGAAGCTTGGCGGCGTGGAAACGGTGAAAGCCCTTCTGCGCGGCACTTCGACAGTGACTATCGAGGTGATCCGTCGCCTCACTGCCCTGACCTCGGTCACGGTTGAGACTGACAACGTCAACCTGCGTGACTTCTTCAAAACCCGCGAAGGTCTCTGGGTATCGAGCAACTTCGACGACCTCATCCTGAAGGGTGTGTCAAAGAAGAACCACTCGGCGAAAGAGACCGTCATCGGCCGCGCCGACTTGGCGCAGGCTGCCAACGATGCGGAGATCGGTGCCGAACTTCCAGAAGGATACGTCTTTGAAGGCGTCGTCACCTTCCTTGTTCACCTTGCAACCCTCATCAAGGAACAGTGGGGTGGCAAAGATGGCGTGCTGCTGAACAACGGCTACGCCAACAGCTTCTACGTGAAGGTGAACGGAGAGGTGTTTGTCGTCCTCGTCCGCTGGCACGCCGACGCTCGGGAGTGGTACTGCTACGCCGGTCGTCTCTACGACTGTCGGTGGGTTGCCGGTTACCGGGCCTTCTCGGCAACTGCCACTTTGGCCTAAGTCTTCCGGCCCTTTGAACCTTTGTCCCTCGGACGCTTCGCGCGCCCGGGGGATTTCTTTTGTATAATTATGTCGAAATGTGTGTCATGTCATGGTCACGGCTGTGACAGCACGTTTTGATTTCATACATTACTCAGAGTTAGTACGACTACGGTTTTGCTAAGCGTAGTGTGTATAAATCCAGAAAAGAAACAATGGTAGTTGGTGACAGTATCTGGAGGACTTCGAGGTCCCGCATAAAATACAGGTGTTCGTGAGCTTGCTCTCGAATACCAGTGGTCTGGATGGGTATTGTCACATAGCGATTGTGTTTGTCGTCAACGTCAACTGGAACGCCGACGATCGGAAGTGGAACTGCAACGCCAATCGTCTCAACGACAATCGGTGGAATGCCGGTAACCGGGCATTCTCGCAACTCACTGTTTTCTCCTCACGCACGTGGGGAGTTTTTCGTTTCCAAACCTTTCTTCCAACCGCCGAGCATACGACCGACTTCTTGTAGTTGCTCACTGAGCACCGTGTATTTTTTGGTATCAAGTGCCCGAATCTCCCAAGTTAATTGCAACAGTAGTTTGAGTAGATCTACTCGTGAGATACAACGCTCAAGATGAATGAGCTTCGTGTCTTTGCTTGCGTAACTAGCCAAGAAACAATACTCGATAGCAAGCAAGAACACTTCATCAATTTTACTCCCGAGGGTATATCTATTTTGCTTGGGAAAGTGAAGCAGGTATTCCTGCCACACTCGATAGACATCCTTCAGTTTCAAGACAACGGGAATCAGTTTAGGTTGCGAAAAGCTGCGGGGGGGGGGTAGCCTTAGACGTGCTATTCAAATCGTTCGAAGACATTACCTATGATGATATCATCTCATCCGATAATCTTTTAGGTGCATGGGAAGAGTTTCTTAGAGGAAAGCGGAAACGGGAAGACGTGCAAGTTTTCCAATACAATCTTATGGAGAACATCCTTTCGCTTCATAGTGAATTGAAAAACAGAACGTATGTACATGGCACATACAAAGCGTTTAACATTTCCGACCCAAAGCCACGAAATATTCATAAAGCCAGTGTGCGTGACCGACTGCTCCACCATGCAATTTATCGGCAACTCTATCCATTCTTTGATCACAAATTCATTCTTCATTCTTATTCGTGTCGAAGAAATAAAGGAACGCATCGAGCCTTGAATGCGTTTACCAAAATGACGAGAAAAGCTTCACAAAATCACACTAAAACTTGCTGGGTGCTAAAGTGTGACATCAAGAAATTCTTTGCCAGCATTGACCATGAAATCCTACTCAACATTCTAGAAAAGCACATTGCAGACACAGACGTACTTTGGTTGCTGCGTCAGGTAATTGCCAGTTTTCATACTCAACCCGAAAAAGGATTGCCACTTGGCAACCTCACCTCACAGCTACTTGTGAACGTGTATATGAATGAATTTGATCAGTTTATGAAACATGAGTTAAGGGCGGAGTATTATATACGCTATGCTGATGATTTTGTAATTCTTGATGTAGATCGGAACAAGCTTGCACGAACCCTTCAGCAGATTGAAGGTTTTTTGCGATCAAAGCTAGCGCTTGAGTTACATCCACACAAAGTTTCAATCTGCACTAACGCTTCAGGTGTTGATTTCTTGGGTTGGGTACATTTTCCTTACCGTAAAGTACTGCGGACAACGACAAAACGCCGCGTGCAAAGAGGTGTCGCTGGGAGAGACCTGGGTACACCCGCAGTACAATCATATTTAGGCCTTTTGCAACATGGAGACACATACAAGCTCAAAATAACTGTATTAGAGAGAAAACCAATCTAAATTCTTTTTGTATAGTTTTGCCATTTTAGACAACTCAGTCACGTCCAGTCGTCTTTCACCACGTTCAATTTTTGAAATATATGATTGGGGATTGTCGAGTTTTTCAGCCAACGAGTCAAATTCTGCTGCACATCAACGGAACATACCTCGAACTTTTCATACAGAATGTACCAGTCCGTTGGTCATGCATATGCTGTGGCTGTTGTTAATTCTGATGTGCGCATTATAAATTTGGCTATTAGGTGGTTTGAAGATATATGCGGCCTCACCAAGGATAATTTCAGATTGTCAGTGCATCTATATCCGGACAATAATGTCAATGAGTGCTTAGATTTTTGGGCAAGAAGCACAGGTATAAAGAAATCTAAATTTGGAAAGACGCAAATAGACAAGCGAATGAACAAAAAGATGGCGAAAAGAGGGAAATTGCGATATGGTACTGCACATCTTGTTGTGCGCAGTAACGGCGACAAGAGATTCGGTGTATTCTTACAGCGCAGAATTGGAGCATGGATGGATATAGTGCTTTCAGGATCAGAAAAAGGTGATGCGGGTATGGTCTAATGGTATGACGCGACCCTTCCAAGGTTGAGACGGGAGTTCGATTCTCCCTACCCGCACAGCCAAACCAAAGAGTGCCCGAATAGGGTGCTTTTTGGTTTGGTTGCTGTGCAGAGTAGAGAAAGCCAACTGCTTGGCTTTTGTGGAGAATCGAAAGGCGGAGCAATGTTTTTGCGAAGCGAAAACCGCGAGCCCGGGTCGGAGCGCTTAGCATTTTGGAGTGCGAAGCACGAACGAAATGGTTAGCGACTGTGACCGATTCTCCCTACCCGCACAAGAGATGAGAGAAACACAAAAACCCCGCAATGCGGGGTTTTTGTATTCGTTTGAGTGCACTCAAACCCTATTTTACGGCGTCCTTAAGTGTTTTTGACGCTCGGAATTTTGGAACTCGCATAGAAGGAATCTGAATTGATTCTCCAGTGCGCGGGTTTCTTCCTGTTCGTGCCGCACGTGTCTTTGCTTCAAAAATTCCAAGTCCCGCAATCGAGACTTCTTCACCACCCTTTAGGGTGTTTGTGATTGCGTTCACGATTGCCTCAACTGCACGTTCAGCGTCTGCTTTCGTGCCACCGACAACCTCGTGTACGCGGTCAGCCAAATCTGCTTTGTTCATAATAGTATTTTTCTACTGCGATTAAATTCGACCGCTGTATAGCATTGTTTTATATAGGTTACTCACTGTCAATCCCCATTTTGGCATAACACAGCCATTTTCTAGTGTCCACATTTATGGCACTCTTTTATGGACATAGATGCGAATTACCCAAATTACCGTGCGTACTCAATAGAGCGACTCTCACGAATCACGTGGATCTTTATTTCACCAGGATATTGCATTTCTTCCTCTATCTTTTTAGCTATATTTCTAGCGATTTTTTGGGCCTCGAGATCTGAAATCTCTTCAGGTTTTACAAATATCCTTACTTCACGACCTGCCGCAATCGCGTAGCTTTTTTCAACGCCTTTCTCATTGTTTGCAATTGCCTCGAGCTCCTCAAGGCGTTTTATATAGTTTTCCACTGTGTCGCGTCGCGCACCCGGCCTTCCACCTGAAATTGCGTCGGCAACCTGTACGATATACGATTCTGGCGTTGAGTACGGGTATTCCTCATGATGTGCCTCCATCGCGCGGATGACAAGTTCGTCTACCTTAAATTTTTGCAGTATCCTCCTTCCTATTTCCACGTGTGTTCCAGGTACTTCGTGGTCAACTGCTTTACCTATATCGTGCAGGAGCGCTCCTGCACGCGCAACAGCGACGTTCGCGCCTAATTCTTCGGCAATGATGGCGGCGATATGGCTCATTTCCACTGAGTGGTCAAGAACATTTTGCCCATAGCTGGTTCTGAAATAGAGTCGTCCCAGTATTTGCAAGAGTTTTGGGTCTAGGTTTGATACACGTGCTTCGTACGCTGCTTCCTCGCCTTTCTTTCTGATAATTTGATTTATTTCTTCTTGTGCCTTTTCTACTACTTCTTCAATTTTTGCAGGCTGAATGCGACCATCTAGAATAAGGTTCTCAAGCGCCACGCGCGCGACCTGCCTTCTAATTGGGTCAAATGAGGAGAGGGTTATTGTGCCGGGCGTATCATCTATAATGACGTCGACACCGGTCGCGCGCTCAAACGCCCTTATGTTACGACCTTCTTTTCCTATAATCTTACCTTTAATTTCGTCACCCGGTAGCTGTACAGTCGTTGCCAGAACATCGGAGACAACGGAATTGCCGATTCGATGAATTGCAGTCGTCAGTATGTCTCGTGCCTTTGATTCAAGTTTTTCTTTTGCAGTTGTCTCAAGTTTTTGGAGCCGCACCATCAAATCCTCTTCGTTTTGTGATTCAACGATTTTTAGAAGTTCCTTTTTCGCTTCTTCAGCGGAAAGTCCTGACATTTTCTCCAATTTTTCTTCTTCCTCTTTTATCAACTCTTCGACTCTATCTCTCAATCTTTTTACGTCCTCAACCTTTTTCTTAACGTCGTCCCCCTCATTGTCTAGGTCGAACTGTCTTTTATCTAGAAGTTCTTCTTTGCGAATCAATCGGTCTTCGGTCTTTTTAAGATCCTTTTCTTTTTCTTTAAAGTCCTTAGTTAGCTCCTCCGTTTTTTCCTTAGCCTTTTGCTCAGCCTCATCTATTATGTGCTTTGCTTCCTCCTGTGCTTCAAGCATTTTTTGCTTGATTTCGAGCTCCATTGAGCCACGCTTGCCAAGAGAAATAATCCATCTCAGGAAATAACCGAACGCAGTACCAACAAGGCCGGCGACGGCCAGTAGTACCAATATAATTTTTAGGTCCATATGCGGGTTTTTACCCGCTTTTCACTTCTTATTGCACGAGCAGTACGGAAATACCGCTTGAAATTCTTTGTCGGATAGTTAAATGTAGTGAATTTTTCTGCATAGTTTGGCGAAAAACGGGTTTTTACACGGAAATAATAAAATTGTGTGACGTGAGTATATCACAAGCGGCGCCCGTGTAAAATCGGGCGCCCTGAGACACATATATTTGGAATTTAGGAGAGTACTTTGTCGACGATACCGTACTTTTTAGCATCATCCGCGGTCATAAAGAAGTCTCGGTCAACGTCCCTTTCAATCTCAGCAAGTTTTTTGCCAGTATTTTTAGCTAAAATTTTGTTGAGGCGCTCTCTTAGTTGTAAAATATGCCTTGCGGTGATTTCAATGTCGGATGCTTGTCCTTGTGCACCACCCCATGGCTGGTGAATCATCACTTCTGCGTTTGGAAGAACCATACGCTTACCTTTTTCTCCCGCTGAGAGAATGACTGCCCCCATTGATGCAGCCATTCCTACACATACAGTTGATATGTTTGGCTTGATGTGATTCATCGTGTCTAAAATCGCGAGCCCTGCAGATACATGCCCACCGGGGGAGTTGATGTAAAAGCTGATATCTTTCTTAGAATCTGCTGACTCAAGAAAAAGAAGTTGCGCAATAATAAGGTTTGCAACATGCTCGTCAATTGTTCCACCCAAAAAGATAATACGTTCCTTTAGTAGGCGAGAGTAAATGTCATATGCACGCTCGCCCATAGTTGTTTTTTCAACAACCATTGGCACGAGCATTTGCGCCCTTGTCTCCGACGTCTTTGAGTGCGAGGTTTCCATACGCGGCAATCCTACCACAAAAATTGCTTTAGTACACCTCTTGTACAATCGGTATACTCTAAACAGCCCGACGTGAAAACGTCGGGCTGATTTTTTAATCAAATGCTATGATTTTGATATGGAACAGATTCCGCGATTTGAAAATAATTCAAAAGAAGAGAAAATTCAGTCAGAGCTTCCTATTGAGAGCAACCTTGTTCAAATTGCATTGATGAAGCACTGGGGTGAGGAACAAGGCATTTCTCCAAGTGATGTGGCAAGGGAATGGACAGAAGGCCCGTTCGCGGGCGCTTTTAGGCACTGTGCTGAGATGCACGAAGGAGAGTTGGTAGATATTGATGATGAATCTGTACTCGACGAGTTGATAAACGAAGTACTGACCCACGCTAATTCAGAAGCATTACATTAAAATCCTTTATTTTTGTTCTGAAAGCCAATTGAGTACCGCTTCGTTGCGAACGCTTTGTTCGTAGTATGATCGGATGTTCATTTCATTTGCATCCGGGTGGTGTTTTTTTGCATGTTCCACATACGAGTCCACTACTTTTTTGTCTGCCACGATGTTTTCTTTTTTTGCAATTTCGGCAAGCGCTAGTTGCATCTTTGCCCGCTTGGTTGCTGCTTCATTCCAGTCTTTCCTCACATCTTCTCGCTTTTTGTCCACTTGCTTCAGATACTGTTCAAGGTTTGAGCCGGAGCGAGCAAGATCTGCGTCCATTTGCGCCTCCATTTTATCAAGTTCGTGGCTTACGAGAAGAGTGGGGGTTGGAATAGTCGCTTTCTCAATTATTGCTTCCATGGTTGCAATACGTGTTTTTTCATTTTCATGCATCTCTTTCTCTGTTTTTATATTTTCTTTAAGTTTTACTTTAAAATCATCAGCGTTTTTGTAGCCTAGAGATTGCACAAACACATCGTCAATCCCGGGAAGCGAAAGTGTGTCCATTTTTTGCGCTTCCTCGCCTGCCTTCTGCGGTTCCATCCCTGATTCAATTTTTTCAATCTTTGCGCGCTCTCTTCTTAGATGCACCATGGTTTCTTCAACCTCCTCATCGCTAACAGTTACGAGTTCCTTTTTTAAATTTTTTTCTGAGGCGATTGTTTTATAGTCAGGAAGTGTAACTTCAGGCATGACGGTTACTTTCGCGGTAAATGCAATTGGATTATTCGGCGCGAGTTTCGTTATGTTTACCGAGGGTGCGGATATTGCAAGTATTTTTTCTGTTGCCAATAGAAGTGGTAATTCTTCAGTTAGCGCAATGTTAGCTGTTTTCTCAAGAATTTTAGCTTCTCCAATATGTTTAATGAGAATATCCTCAGGCACTTTTCCTGTTCTGAATCCGTCAATTTGTACTTGCGTTCTGAGTTCTTTAATAGCCCTTTCTCGGTAGGTAGTAATTTTATCAACAGGAATCTCTGCTTTGATTTCAATCTCAGAAGCCTCATTATTTTTTCCTATTAAGACATTTGTACAACTATGGTTCATCACGGGATTCTAAATGCAAAACTAGCTCGCCACAAGCGGAGCGCTTTCTGCTTCACTATTTATTACTGTAGCTCAAGTTCTATAGTTGATAGGTCTGATTCGATTTGCGCTTCGAGTTCGTCAATATCAGTTGTATCGAAGTCGTCTTCTATATTTTCAGGCGAATCACTTGTGGTTTGTGATTGGGTGACATTTGTCCCGTCGTCCCCGAGAATCAGTGGAATTTCTTCGTCCTCATTTTGCAAGTTGTTTATGCGTGCTCCCCAAAAGTAGAGCCCGCCGAAGACTAAAATTATTATTATAATAACTATTCCCATCACTGGTCCCATTTGTTTTCTCTCCTGTTTTTGTTCTGTCTCGGGTTGTTGCGGCTGATATCCGCCAGGATTCATATCTGGCGCTTGATTAGTCTGAGGATTTTCCATATATGCTATTATTCTGTATCGCTTTCGCTGTTATTGTCAATGTCTACCTGTGAATCATCGTCATCATCAGCGCTGCCCAATGAACGCGCCACTTTTTTTAATTCTTGGATTGCCACGTTTATCGCGCGGTGCGCTTTCCTGATACTTTCACTTGCAGCGCGAGCTGCCTCCTTTATTTGCCCGAGGTAGTCTCGAGGAGTTTCCGACGAGACTGCTTCTTCAAAGATTGAGTGCACCGCATCTACATCGGCGCTTGCCTGGCGCACTGCTTCTTCCGCGATGGTGATAGCGGCTTCTGCGTCAGCCACGTCAGCTCCTCTTTCCGCTAACTTTGCCAGATGTGCGTCAATTCTCTCAAGAACTGATGCAAATTTTTGAATCGCGTTATCAAGGCGATTCAAGATATTCTCAAAATGTCCTTTGATTCTTCTTCCAACATCGGTGCGTGCGTCCGAAATAATTTCATGACGACGATCTCTGAAGCGATCAAGCATTTCACGTCTGTCAGAGATTGTTTTATCTAATATTTTCATTCGTTCATCTTTATCGCTGGCATTTTGGAGACGCGTTTTTAGCTCATCGCGAAATTGCTTTTGAGTTTCTTTCGCTTCTTCTTTTACTTCTAGAATTCTATCTTTCAAGATCGGTCTTTGTTTGGTAACCGAATTAGAATCTGGCCCCAGTATGGGTCTGTCCGGAGCTTGCGCAAAGGCAACGCTTAAACCTAGAGCGAACAACAGTAGAGAGACTGATGTTATATAGTAAATGTGCAGTGTTTTCATATTTTTTTTTAAATATAAAACTGATAAATGTCCCTACACCAAGAAAGACGCACAAGTCGCGATTTTATTTCACGTATTTAGCGTACACCATAAGGATAGCACAATGAAATTTTCGGTATGCCATGTCTGTGTGCAACTTTTTAAGACGGAAAGCTTGATTTATAAAGCTCAATAGACTTAATAACCGCCTCTTTTGCCTCTTTTGCCCCTTTATATCCTTTCACCTCAACTTCTACTGGTTTACCTTTAAGTTTTTTGTATGTTTCAAAGAAGTCCTGGTATTCCTTGAGGGCATGCTCGTTTAAATCTCCAATATCATTTACTCCGTCCCATCGCTTGTCGTCAACCGGTACGGCAATGATTTTATAATCGGAGTCTCCGTCGTCAATCATCTCCATGACCGCGACGGGGCGAACATTTACGAGAATTCCCGGTGCAAGCGGAAACGTGGTGAGCACAATTACGTCCAGTGGATCGTTATCTTCCCAGTAAGTTTGTGGAGCAAATCCGTAGTCAAATGGATAGGCCGTTGCACCATAGTTTGCGCGGTCTAATTTAATTAGTCCGGTTTCTTTATCTATTTCGTATTTATTAGGGGAGCCTTTCGGTATCTCAATGATTGCATTGAACTCATTGGGCGCGTTTTTTCCAAGGGGTATGTCATGCCAGAGGTTCATAATTCACATTCGTATTTGAGTTTTAATATAGAGAGTGTATAAGGAAGATTGATAAACATCAAGGAGCGAAGCTATGAGTAAGACTGTAGTTATTGATTTTCCCAAGTCGCAGAAAAGACTTGGAAGTAAAACTGAAGCTCAGGGTGGGCCCGCAAAAGCAATAAGCCTATTTGGCAGAAAACGTGGCTCAGAAAATGTCGATGGCTTTCTTTTCGGCCCCGAAGACCATGTTCCCTTACCTGATTCGAACAGTCGGAATAATCGCTTCTCTGAATTTCATCGGGCTCATGGACTTGACGGACCGATTTGTACCGACAATACTTCTTCGAAGTTTAACTTTGGAGATTACGGGCACGAATGAAGTGCTCTGTATGCGAAAAGGCCACACACTTAACCTAAAGTGAGTGGCCGTTTCTTTATTTAATCAAGCATTGTTTTATTCCTCCTTTCCCTCTATAGACTCCTCGCTTGTTTCTGTCGTTTTAACTTCAGATTCTTCTTCAGGTGAGTCGCTTTCCGCGTTCATACCCTCGGTTTCTGCAGTTTCCTCTACCTTAGTATCTAATTGATCTTCAGGCTGTTCCATAATTTTTACTTCTTCACCTTTTTCGTCCGCTTTAGCGACTTGTTCACCGCCAGTTGAGCGAATATCTATTTTCCAGCCGGTGAGGCGAGCGGCGAGGCGCACGTTTTGTCCTCCTCGACCAATTGCTAGTGACTGTTGGTCTTCTGTTACTTGCACTATTGCGCGTTTCTCTCCCTCGTCTAGCTCAATGTCAAGCACTTCCGCTGGTTTTAATGATTCCTCAACAAATTCAGAAGGATTTTCTGACCATTCAACAATATCAATTTTTTCCCCTCCAAGCTCTGATGTCACGACCGCTACGCGTACACCGCGCTGACCTACCAATGAACCCACAGGATCAATATGATCATCTTCCGAAAATACTGCAATTTTCGCACGGCTCCCAGGTTCTCGCACAATTGCCTTCACTTCTACCACCCCTTGTGCAAGTTCCGGTACTTCCGCTTCAAATAATTTGGTCAAAAAGCGCGGGTGTGAACGAGATAGCTTTAGAAATGCACCGCGCGCTCCCTCGTCTACTTTCAAAAGAAGGCATCGTACGCGCTCTCCCTGTCTGTATCGCTCGCCTGGTATTTGTTCATCGTACGGCAAGATAGCAGTTGCACGCCCGAGATCTATAAATAGATTGCCACGTTCAAAGCGTTGAACATGACCGGTTACAATTTCACCTTCCCGCTCACCATACTCCTCCAAAATGGAGCCACGTTCAGCCTCACGAATTTTCTGTAGGATTACCTGTTTTGCTGCCTGTGCCGCAATTCGCCCGAAATCTTCACGCGTTTCAAGTGGAAATGAAATTTCTTCGTCGAGCTCAGCGTCTTTTTTAATTCTTTTTGCGTCTTCTAACATTATATGTTGTTCGGGGTTGAATCTAGAACGATCATCACTCTCACCTGTAGGCTCTTCGTCTTCACTGCGCACCAGTGTTTCGTCAACAACAATTTTTGCCTGACGAAAATCCAGATCACCCGTCTGCGGATCAAAATTTGCACGGATAATTTGACTTCGCTTTCCGTATTCGCGCCTGTATGCTGTTGCGAGCGCCGTTTCAATCGCCTCAATAACACTCTCGCGAGAGATCCCCTTTTCTTCTTGGAGTTCATCAAGCGCTATATTTAATGCTTTTATGTCTAACAATGCCATATTATAGTATGAATTATTTATTAAATATTTATTAAAAATGTCCGCCTGTGGCGGACTAAAAACACAATGTTTTCAGTTGTACATAGGCATTGTATATGAAAATCTACTTATGTCAAGAAATTGTACGAGTCCAGCACCTTTGAGACTCCCGCGCTGATAATGTGGACACAATATAACGCAAGGGCGAGAGCATTCCAAGCGACTCATGAGGTCGCTTTGTGTTGTACCACAGGAGGTATTCAATGAGC
>Ga0210057_1004769_pt1 | contig 17796 bp, 17 predicted proteins | sample CryGeyCG2114_010_2_FD_183968 | JGI IMG/M metagenome (GOLD analysis project Ga0210057, IMG submission 183968) | Groundwater microbial communities from aquifer - Crystal Geyser CG10_big_fil_rev_8/21/14_0.10 (SPAdes) (version 2) | ecosystem: Environmental > Aquatic > Deep subsurface > Groundwater ...
CCGTGCTTGGGTAGTGGTTGTCAATGAAAAGGGTGCTGTTGGCTTAGGTTCGTCTCTCAGCGCACCCGTCCGCCAAAATATATGAAGTTGATAAATAAAGGGGTTGAGCTTGATAAGGCAAATGATATGATTACCGGAAAAGAAAATACTAAACAAGATAATGGGTATTTTGGAATTATTTCGGATAATTTGATCACTCGGGAAAAAGGTTATATTGATGCAGTCATAATGGCTTTGGCTCGATTTAAGAAACCAGAAATTTTTGAAGAATAATTAATGAAACTAAAGATGGAAGAACGTAAATTAAAATTGACAGTATTTAACAATAATGTTTCGGACAAAAAAATTTATTTAATCTGTCCTGTTAGAAGTATTGCGCCTACTGTTAAGAAACAACTTGATGAGCTTGTTAATGGACTTGAATTAAAAGGGGCGAAAGTTCATTATCCTCCCCGTGACGTTGAACAAAATGATTCAACCGGCGGATACAATATTACAAAATTGCATTTTGAAGCAATGAAACAGGTAAATGAAGTCTGGATTATCTGGGACTCCCAATCTTATGGATCTCATGTTGACTTGGGAATGGCAATAGGTTTAAGAAAAAAATTGTGTCTTGTTGGGATTGTTGGAAAAGATACTCCGGGTAAAAACTATTTAAAGGTAATTAAAGAAATAATTCATCAACAAAAATAGTTGCTAAATAAAAAAATGCCTATTCGAAAAACTTTTGCCTTTATTGATGCTTCAAATATTATTTATGGAACTCGTGACGAAGATTGGAAGGTTGATTTTAAAAAACTTTTTAAATATTTAAAAGAAAGATACGAATGCAAGAAAATATATTATTTTGCCGGAAAAGACGAAAAAAACGAAAAACAGGAAAAGTTTTACAAAAAATTGGAACTTTTTGGTTACGATTTAATTTTAAAAAAAGTAAAGATTTATGATCAGAATGGCCATAAAGTAAGAAAAGCCAACTGTGATGTTGATTTGACTTTTTATGCGATGAGAGATTTGAATCTTTTTGACAGGGTGGTCTTTTTATCGGGTGATGGAGATTTTGAAATTCTGATTCAATATTTTTTGAAGTTAACAAAAGAGGTAATTGTGATGGCTAATGGTAAGCGGACAGCTAGAGAAATTAAACAACTTGTAGGGGAGAATTTTACAGAATTAAAATCAATAAAGAAGATAATTGAGTTTGAGAATAAAAAAAGGCAGACTCTACGGACGAATCTACCTCACGTTTTATAGATTCATAATAGCACGGAAAAAAGACGAAGTCAATATATAAAAGTCACTTTTTGTTTACCAATTTTGCTTCGGCGTTATAGATAATTTCTCTGGTTCTTTCGATAGCGTCCGGGTTGACGGAAATGCTGGTAATACCAAATTCAATTAATTTTTCCACCAAATCCGGATATTCGCTGGGGCCCTGGCCGCAAATTGAACAGGTAATGCCTTCTTGGTGACACGTTTTTATGGTTTTCTCCAAAGCCCACAGAACCGCCGGATTTCTTTCGTCAAAAACCGATGCCACTTCACTATTATCTCTGTCTGTCCCCATGATAAGCATAGTTAAATCATTGGAACCGATGGAAACGCCGTCAATGCCAACTTTTAAAAAGTCTTCGAGTAAAATGACATTCGAAGGAATCTCTACCATCATCCATAACTGAAAACTGGTGGAACGGGTCAGGCCGCGGGAAGTGACAATTTTTTTAACTTGTAATAACTCTTCGGGTGTTCTGACAAAAGGAATCATCAGCCAAAGATTTTTAAGACTCATCTTGTTTCTGACTTTTTTAATGGCGGCAATTTCCATGGCAAAAACTTTTTCGTCCACAATATATCGGTAGGCTCCTCTAAAACCCAACAAAGGACTGGCTTCTTTGGGCTCATAAAGATCGCCGCCCTTAAGGTTCCGATATTCGTTGGTTTTAAAGTCGTTGGCGCGGTAGACTACCGGCCGGGGGTTGAAAGCCCGGCAAAAAATCCCTATTTTTTCCGCCAGATTGTCAATAAATTCCCTTTGTTTTCCTTCGGCAATAATTTTTTTGGGATGCACCCCGATTTCTGCCATGATAAACTCCGCCCGCAATAATCCGATCCCCTCGACATTTTTCTTGGCTACTTCCTCCGCCAGGGAATAATCAGCCAAATTGACATAAATTTTCGTCGCCGTTTTAAGCATCTGGGTTTCTTTATGGCTTAAATTAATGTTTACCGGTTCGATTATTTTTGATTTGGAGGTTAATCCGCCCAGGTAAACTTTACCGTGGGTGCCGTCAACAGTAATTGCCTGGTTGTTTTTTAAAAGTTTGGTGGCTTTTTCTGTCCCGACGACACAGGGAACGCCAAGCTCCCGGGAAACAATAGCCGCATGCGAGGTGAGTCCGCCCTTGTCGGTGACAATGGCGCTGACCTTTTTCATCGCCGGCACAAAATCCGGGGTAGTCATCGAGGTGACTAAAATATCACCTTGTTTGACTTTCCCGATTTCTTTTTTGGAATTAACAATGACCACCTTACCCCAGCCAAGACCCGGACTGGCGGCGGAACCAGTCAAAATAATTTTTTTCTCGCCAATTTCTTTTTTGGCGGATTTTTCTTCTTTAGCTTCCGGAGAACTTTCCGAAAACTTGGCCATTTCTTTTAGAGTGGTTACCGGTCTGGTCTGGACCAAAAATATTTTTCTTTTTTTGTCGATGGCAAATTCGGCGTCTTGAGGGAAAAAATAATGTTTATGGAGACGGTCGCCGATTTTGGCCACCCTAATCACTTCATCGTCGGTCATTTTTTGTTTGTTTTGGCGGCTTTTCGGAACCAGATATTTTCTGGTGACGCCATCTTTTTTAATTAGTTGAATTTTCTGGGTAGAAATAAATTTCTGTAAAATTTTAAAATCATTTTTGTCAACCACGAAATGATCTGGCGTCACCGTCCCCTGAACAATATAATCGCCCAAGCCATAAACGGCGTCGACCACAATCCGGTTTTTTTCACCCGTCACCGGGTCGCAGGTAAACATCACGCCCGAAACTGCCGATTGAATCATTTTTTGCACCGGAATGGCCAAGCCGACTTTAAAATGATCAAAGCCCTTTTCTTCGCGGTAAAAAATCGCTCGGGGCTCAAAAAGCGAAGCCCAGCATTCTCGGATGGCTTTAACCACATTAGCCTCACCCTTAACATTTAAAAAGGTTCTTTGCTGGCCGGCAAAAGAAGCCTCCGGCAGATCTTCGGCTGTAGCGGAAGAGCGGACGGCAACTAAAGTATTTTTAAAAATTCCCCCTAATTTAAGATATGCCAGCATTGCCGGTTGACTAATTTCTTTAGGAATTGGCGAAGAAGAGAGCAATTTAATAATTTTTTCTGAAGCAGCCGTATATGATTCCGGCCGGTTTTTATCGGTGATTTTTAAAAATTCTTCTATCTGTTTTCTTAAATTATTGACTTCAATAAAATGAAAGTAAGCGGATGAAGAAACAATGAAACCGGGCGGAACGGGAATGCCCAAGTTGTACATCTCCCCCAAATTAGCGCCCTTGCCCCCGACCAAAGGAACATCTTCTTTGCCGACTTCCGAAAACCAATAGATAAATTTATTTTTCTTTTGGGCAGACATACCTTAATTTGAAATTTTAAATTTGAAATTTTAAATTAATTGGCACGGTTTTTTAATCTATCTTCTTCTGTTTCGTCTGACCGATGGTAATCATCTTCCAGCCTTACTGTTGTTCCTGTTTCCGGGGTTGATGATTCAAAAATATCACAGTCGGTAATTCCCAGACAGCGGTGAACTAAGCCTTTAGGAATAAAATAACCGCATTCTTTAACCATTATTTCTTCTTTTAATTCACCGACCTCTTTTATTTCACCAAGAATTAATTTTGCTTCACCTCTAACTAAAATTAGGATTTCTTCTTTTTCCTCATGGTATTGCAAGGAAAACCGTGAGTCGGCATTAAGATGTAAAATTTTTGCCGTTACTGGGGACTTTGGTGGAGACAGTAAAATTTCCCAGCCCCAGGGCTTTTCTATTTTTTTTTGAAAAGGAATCATTTCAATCGCCCCAAATAATATTTAATTTATTTTTCCTTAATTTATCTTCAATTATAGACTTTATTTCGGCCAGCCGCTTCTCGTTTTTGGCTTCCGCCCTGACGCTGATGACCGATTCCGTGTTGGAGGCTCTGATTAATCCCCAACCTTCGGGAAAAGAAAATCTGACGCCGTCTAAATCCAAAATCGTTTCCGGAGAAAATTCCTTTTTTAATTCGCCGGCAATATTTTTCATAATAGTAAATTTATCTAAAGTGGAAGGAACTTCAATTCTTATTTCCCGTGTTTCAAAATAACGGGGAAGACTGGCAATCATTTGGGAAAAGTAGTCTTTAATTTTTGAAATAATCTCCAGTAATCTTAAGGAAGCATAAATCGCGTCATCATAGCCAAGATAACGGTCGCGGAAGAAGAAGTGTCCGCTGATTTCCCCACCTAAAATTGCGTCTGTTTCTTTCATTTTTTCCGAAATATTGGGAAATCCGGTTCTCCAAAGCATTGGCTCGCCGCCGCACGATTTTATATATTCTAAAACTGATAGGGAAGTGGTGATATTCATCACCATTTTCCGGCCGGGATTTGCTTTCAAAACTTCTTTAGCAAAAACCATAGCCAAGCGGTCATTTTCAAGAAAATTCCCTTTTTCGTCATAAACGCCTAACCGGTCGCCATCGCCGTCATAAGCCAAACCGATATCCGCTTTATTCTTGACAATATCTTGGGAAAGCTTTTGGTAAAGTTCTTTTTTTTGCGGGTAGGGATCGTGATGGGGAAAGCTTCCGTCGGACTGGCAAAAAATGGGAATGACCTCGACGCCTAACTCTTTTAGGATTTTCGGGGCAAACATTCCGGCGGTGCCGTTGCCGCAGTCAACCACCGCTTTTAAAGGCCGATCAAGATGAATATCCGCTTTAATTTTTTTTAGGTAGTGGGGAAAGATATCATATTTGGTTCTCTCTCCTTTTCCGTTCAAATACTGATCATTAAGAAAAATATCTTTAATTTTTTGGGTTTCGTTGCCGTGAATAACCGTTTTATTTAAAGACATTTTAAAGCCGTTAAATTTGGCGGGGTTGTGAGAAGCGGTGACCATAATGCTGGCATTGGCGTCAAGGTCATACCAGGAAAAATAGACAAATGGGCTGAGGCAGTAGCCAAGATCAATGACCCGACAGCCGGACTCCTGTAACCCCATCACCAGGGGTTCGAAAATATCTGGCCAAGAAAGGCGGTTATCATGACCGACAACGACAGTCTTTACTCGATTTTGTTGAAAATAAGTTCCCGCTGATAAACCAATTTTTTTAGCGATTTCTGAAGTTAAGTCTTCGTTAAAAATTCCTCTGATATCATATTCCCGAAAAATTTGCGGATTTACAAACATTGATTTTATTTTAGATTTCCGTCAGTAAAAATTCAAGCTGGTGTTTAAGCGGAAATGGTGTTTGGGAAGTTTTCTGCCTAAAATCAATTTCCAAAAGTTTTTTATTAATTTCTTTTAATTTCTCTAAAGTAAAATATTTGGCTTGTTTTTGTATTTTACTTTTTTGCCAGGGAGCCAGTTTAAGCAGGTCGTTTTTATCGGAAGCAAGAATGAGTAATCGGATTTGTCTGATTAACATCAAAAACAGGTAAGCGGAGTCTACGGACTCAATGGTATCTTTGAGAAGTCTTAAATTATTTTCCGGTTTTCCCGGAGTAATCGCGTCCAGAAAAGTAAAAAGTACCTGCGGCAGTTTAAAATTTTTAAAGACAAAATTGGGATATTTAAGCTGATCGGCTTTGGAAAAATTTTTATTTTCCCAAATAACGATATCACACTCTAAATAAGAAAGGGCTTTAAGTATTTTCTCGTTTTCCTGGAACTTTTTTCCCGAAAGCAGACTGTCGATAGCCAAAAGTTTTTTTTGACCGAACAAAGAATTGGGTAGCGAATGAAGCATCAAAGTTTCTTCGCTTGCGTCTTTGCCGTTAATCCTGACAATCTCATAATCTTTATCCTTAAAGCTGTCCAGATACTCCAAAAAGGCTTTTCTGGAGGAAATGATGTCTTCACCCGAAAAAACAAAAATTTTGGTCATATCTTTAAAATTAGATATTAGAAATTAATTTATGGTGCCAAGCGTCAACTGTTTTTTGGTCAATTCTTTTAGTTCTTTGTCTGTGTGGCAGTAAAGCACCAGAAAAGTTCTTAGGAATATGTAAAAGTTCATGAATCAAAACTTTTTCTTTATCTTTTTGGGACATTCGGTCAAAACGCTCGGAAATAACTTCGATGCAATAATGAGCGTCTTTTTTTAAGGCAATCTGCCAAATTCTGGGAAGCGACCAAATTCTGGCTATTGCCCGGGAAGTAGAACCATAACTTCTGAAGGAAACAATATTTTCCGGCTTAATGTAATTTAATTCCAGAGAAACCACTATCCGTTTAAGCTCGGAGCTAATATCGGGAGCCAAATCAAATTGCATTATGATATTTTAAAAATCTCGTCACCCTCTTTTACTTCTGTATCTACTTTCAGACCGATAGTTTGTCCTTTTTTCCCTTCTTTGATTTGCTCGTGTTCCATTTGCATTGAAGATACGGGCATGGTAAATTCCTCTCCGCTATGACGGACGATTTTGATCGAGTCCCCAACCGTTAAAGTTCCCACCAGCTCGACTACAGCCACACCGATCTTGTTAAAATAATGAGTGACTTTTCCAACTTTAAAATCAGCCATGAATTTTCTTCACCCCCTTTCTTTTTTTGCTGTCTTTATTGTATTCCACTTTTTCTTCTTTGGGAAGCAGGTTCTTCTTAGCGTAACAAATACCGACCGCCAAAGCGTCGCACAAATCGTCAAAATGAGTTTTTTTCTTGTTGGGCGAACGGATGGAAAGTAATTTTCTTACTTCTTTTTTAATCATTTCTTTATCGGCCTTGCCGTTTCCGGTAACCGTGTGTTTAATTTCCAAGGGGGCAAAACTGACCACTTCCAGGTTTTTCGCTTCTGCGGCCAATTTAATTACACCGATTGATTCGGCGACTGCCATGGCAGTTTTATGATTGATAAAAAAGAAAAGCCTTTCAATGGCCATCACCTCTGGCTTATGCTCAGAAATTATTTCTCCGATTTCTTGGTGGATTTTGAGAAGACGTTTGCCGGCGCCGTCGTCTTTGGAGGTTTCAATCCAGCCGGAATAAAGATGGGTTAATTTCACTCCATCGCATTCAATTACTCCTACACCAACCGTTGCCGTTCCTGGATCAATTCCCAAAATTATCATTAAGGAAGTATATCACGACGAAGATGAGTCTTGAGACTGTTGAATATTTAGTAATATTTTACTCTGTTTTGTCATAATCTGTTTTTTCCTTTTTTTTAAGATACTCTTAGCCTTGTTTTTTCTTTGTTTTCCCTTTCTTTTTCGTCTTTTTTGTCCTTACTTTGTTTTTAATTACAGTACCTCCTTGGGGGATGGCAGTTTAGAGGTACTTTAACTAAACAAACTTGGTTCTCGAGACTGGTTAAAAGCATTATTCTTTTAAGATTAACTACCATGGCGGTCAGGTAAGCTTGGATGGCGTATTTCTTCAGCCCTAAATAGCGGCAGTGGTCAAATCCGTGACGTGTCTTTTCTTCTCCAAATTTCTTTTCTATTTGTTTTCTTTTTTTAACAGACTCCTGGTAAGTTGGGGAAGCAATCATTGCCAGCCAAGGTTCTTTATGGGGATCTTTCTTTTTAATTCTGGTTTCTTTTAGAATAATGGCGGAAACTAAGTTTTTCTCTTTCAAGTATTCATGATTGTCCCCGTCATCATAGGCTTTGTCTGCCGTGTAGATATTTTGTTTTGTTTGGTCTGTCTGCTTGGTATCGGTAATTCCCAGCCTTTCATCCTTTTCCACTAAGACCTGGAGGTGTTTCCCGTCATCTTCTTTGGCGGTAGTAATCTTTAAGCTGGTGATTAATCCCATTTCCTGGTTTAAACTAGTATGAGCTTTAAAACCATAAATCTGGTCTTTTACCATTATGTTTTTCCCTTCCCGGGTTTGTCTTTCTTTAAGACCTTTGGTTTTAAAACTGGCATCTGGATCACGGGGGAGATTTTTGCCATATCCCTGTTTCCTTTGCCTTTGTTTTTCTTTTTCCAGATTAACATTGGCGGTCGTATGGGTAGAATCAATAATCTGCAGTTTGCCAAAGACAATTTTTTTTCTCTTGGCAAAGATAATGATTTTGTTAAAAAGAGACTCCCAGGCTTTTTGTCCTTGAGCCTTAAGCAGTCTTTCCTTAAATACGGTTAGGGTGGAATTATCAGGAGGGAGTTCATCTACCCCCAAGCCGACAAAGTATTTAGCCAAGAGATTAAATCTAACCACGCTCTCTGCTTCCCTCTCGGAGATATTAAAAAGGTAGGGGATTAAAAGCATCCTTAATATTTTATCAGGAGCATAAGGAGTCGGACCGTATTCTCCTCCTCCCTTGTAGGCAGAAAGCATTCCCAAAGTAAATTTTTCCCAGGGGATTTCATCCTTCATTCTTACTAGAAAATTCTCTTTGGGTAATACCTGGGAATACAGGAAATTACCAAAGAAGGAATTAGTCGTGTCTGCCCGAAACCTGATATTAGCCATATTATTACCTCCTGACTACATTTTAAAAGAAAATGCTGCTGGAGAAAAGGAGATGTTATTCAACAGTCTCATTTAGTATTAGTATTAAATACTAGCAGGCAACATGCTACAATTATCTTGAAATTTTACCAGATATTTATTTATGATACTACCATTTTCGTTTCATTTCTATGGCCTCTTTATTGCCTTGGGATTGATTTTTGTTTATCTGTATTTAAAAGAGAATTCAAAAAGATTTAATTTACCTTTCTCTTTGGTAGAATCTGGCTATCTTTTTGGGGTTTTTTTTGCCATCTTGGGCGCCAGAGCCTACCACGTTTTAAGCTCTTTCCCTTACTATTTTAATCACCCACTGCGGATTTTTTTTGTTTGGGAAGGGGGACTGGGAATATTCGGATTAATCTTTGGTGTTTTTTGGGGGCTTTTTGTTTTCTCTAAATTCAAAAAAATTGATTTATGGAATCTTTTGAATTTATTCTTTCCGCCTTTGCTGGTCGCCCAGGCTTTGGGCCGAATCGGCAATTTTGTGAACTACGAAGGCTTTGGCCAGCCTACTAATCTTCCCTGGAAAGTTTTTATTCCGATTATTTTTCGCCCGGCCAGATATATTTCTTATTCTTACTTTCATCCAACTTTTTTTTATGAGTCTTTTTTGTGCCTGATTGCCTTTTTCTTATATTTCTTTTTAAGAAAAAGGTTAAAAAGAAACGATTTTGGTTTTGCTTATTATTTGGTGGCCTATGGACTTATCCGTTTCTTTACCGAATTTTTTCGCCTTGATACCTGGACAATTTATTCGTTTAAAATCGCCTACTTGCTCTCTTTTTTACTGGTGATTCTGGGGTTGGTGGTTTTTAAGTTAAAAAAGTCTTATGATTAAATTTGTTTTCTTAAGTAGTAAAGCTTGGCTCTTCTCACGGGAATGGACTTTTTAACTTCAATCTTGGTAATAGTAGGTAAATTGGCAGGGAAAATTCTTTCCACCCCAATATTCATCGCCCCGACTTTTCTGACCGTAAAAGTCCGGCTGTTTTCACTGCCTTTAATAGCAATTACTCTGCCCTCAAAGGTTTGTTCCCTTTCATGGTCCTTTTCTGTGATTTTTTGATTGATGGTGACTATGTCGCCAATCGAAATTTTTTTGCCGGCGACGTCTACTTGATTTGCCATAGGCAGATTTTAGGTTATTTTGCCTCGTTTTGCAAGAGCGTTTTTATTTGCTCTTCCATTTCCGGAGTATAATTAACGCCGAAATTCAGTTCCAGTTTCCTCGGCCCGCCGTTGCCGTTTTCAAAAACCAGAATTCCCATTTTGTCGCCGTGGTTCTCTTTGAGGATTTTATTCATATCCATGAGCTTCTTGGTCGGGGTATTTTTAGGCACCCTGATTAAAAAATCGAATTTATTCTCTTCGGCGGAAAGAAGTTTTCCTTTATCCACTAGAATGGCGGCGGCGTTATCTCTTTTTTCGATTTTGCCCTCGACGATGACCACTTTATCCTTAATCCAAACTTCCCGGTAGGCGGCATAGGTTTTGGGAAAAATTACCAGATCGATTTTACCGGTTTCGTCCTCCAGGGAACCGAAAGCCATTTCCGAGCCATTCCTCTTGGTTACCACTATCCGCAGCGAGTTTAAAATGCCGCCGACTTTCACTTTTTCTCCGATTTCCCTCATTTCCAATTCCAGGTTGCCGATTTTATTTTCTATTTCCAGATTAACGGAGGAAAGAAGCTGCGAAAGCGGGTTGGCCGTCAGATAAAAACCCAAAAGTTCTTTTTCCAAGGCCATCAATTCATCTTTTTTAAACTCGTCAATTCGGGGAAAATCATCGGGAGGAATGGTAATTTTCCCTTCCTCCCCGGCGCCGAATAAACTGGCCTGTCCACCCGAGCGCTCTTTTAGAAGAAGATCACATTTGTTTTTTAGGGTGTCAAGTCCGGCCAGCATCGAAGACCGCTTGCCGAATTTGTCCATCGCCCCGGCTTTAATTAGGCTTTCCAATACTTTTTTATTGACTTTTTGGCCGTTGACCCGCAGGTAAAAGTCGCAAAAGCTCTCAAATTCGCCATTTTCCCTTGCTTTAAAAAGTTCCCCCAGGGCCGCTTCCCCAACATTTTTAATGGCGGTTAAGCCGAACCTAATGGCTTTGCCGCCCAACGATTTCTCGTTTCTCTCGATACTAAAGCCGGCTTTAGATTTATTGATATCGGGCGGCAAAACAATCATGCCAGTTTTCTGGCATTCGACCACTCCTTCCACAATTTTATCCGTATTGTCAGATTCGGCTGTAAGAAAAGCGGTCATGTATTCCACCGGAAAGTGGGCTTTTAAATAAGATGTTTGGTAAGAAACAATACCATAAGAAGCCGCATGCGCTTTATTAAAACCATAGCCCTGAAAAGGTACGAATAAGTCCCAAATTTGTTCGGCTTCTTCTTTAGACATGCCCGAGTTTTTGATACAACCTTCAACAAAGATGGTATGCTGCTTAGCCATTTCTTCAGGCATTTTCTTGCCAATGGCCGTTCTTAATTTGTCAACCGTTTTCCAGTTATAGCCGGCTAACTCCAAGGCGGTAAACAAAATATCTTCCTGGTAAACCATAATCCCGTATGATTTGTCCAAAAAACTTTTCATTTTGGGATGAAGATATGAGACGGCGCTCTTTTTATTTTTGCGGGCGATAAATTCCGGAATATTAGCCATTGGACCCGGTCTAAATAAAGCAATCATCACCATTAAATCTTCAACACGATTTGGTTTGAGTTCTTTAAGCCATTTGGTCATGCCGGAACCGCCTAATTGAAAAGTTCCCATGGTTTCTCCTCGGGAAAGCATTTCAAAAGTTTTTTTGTCATCTAATGGCAAATGAGCCAAATCGATTTTTTCGCCGGTTTCCCTTTCGATGATTTCTACCGCCGCTCCTAAGATGGAAAGGTTTCTGATCCCCAGAATATCAAATTTGACCAAACCCACCTCTTCACAGGCGTGCATTTCGTATTGGGTGATGATTTTTTCGCCGCTGGTTTCCAGTTGCAGCGGGGTAAAATTGGTGATGGCTACCGGTGAAACCACAATTCCGGCGGCGTGGATGGAACATTGTCTCGCATTGCCTTCAATATCTTTAGCGATGTCCAAAATTTTCTTTGCTTCCGGGTCGCTGTCATACAAAGCCTTTAAGTCGGGCGTACCCGAAAGGGCCTTTTCTATGGTCATGGGAAAGCCTTGAGCGCCTTCGGGAATGAGCTTGGCAATTTTGTCGGGAAATGAATAAGGGTGGCCCAAAACCCGGCCGACGTCCCGCACCGCCGCCCTGGCCAGCATCCGGCCGAAAGTGCAGATTTGAGCGACTTTATCCTTACCGTATTTTTCGGTAATGTAGGCAATCAATTCCTCCCGGCGGTTGTCGGCAATATCCAAGTCGATATCCGGGGGCTTGGGGCGGAACGGATTAAGAAATCTTTCGAAAGGAAGATGGTAACGGAGCGGGTCAACCGTAGTAATCCCCAGGCAGTAAGAAACAATCGAGCCGGCGGCCGAACCCCGGGTATTAGTAATAATCCCTCTTTGGGAACACCAATTGACCAAATCGGCCATCACTAAAAAATACGAAGCGTAGCCTTTTTGAATAATCACCTCAAGCTCATATTTCAGCCGCTCTTTTACTTCCGCCGTGAGGTCGGGATAACGCCAAGATAAGCCTTCTTCGGATAAATCTTTCAGGGCCTCGGGGGCGGATTTACCCGGGGGAAGTTCAAAAACGGGAAAATTCCATTTTCCCAATTCAATTTCCACCTTAACTTTTTCGGCAATTTTAACTGTATTTTCCAGGGAGTCTGGAAGATCGGCAAAAATATCCGCCATTTCTTCCTTCGTCCTTAAATAAAAAGTGGGGGTATCGACATAGCGCAGCCGGTCCAAATCCGAAACCTGTTTACCTGTGGAAATACAAACCAAAACGTCTTGAATAAAAGCATCGGTTTGCTTTAAATAATGCACGTCGTTGGTGGCAACCAAAGGAATTCCAAACTCACGACTTAATTTAATGACACCGGTGACCCATTTATCTTCTTCAGCTTGTATAATTTTTAATCTGTCTTTTATAACCGGCTCTTTGGCTTCTTTTAAATAATCCTTATAAAAGTGTCTTTGGATTTCGAGGTAGTAGTCGTCTCCCAAAATCTCTTGGTACCAGTTGGCGGTTTCTTTGGCTTTCTCGTAATGATCTCCAATTAAAAATTCACCAATTTCACCGGCTGGACAGGCGGACAGGCAAATCAATCCCTCATGATATTTTTTCAAAAGCTCCCGGTTAAAACGCGGGCGGTAGTAAAAGCCCTCAATGGCGGCAATGGAGGAAAGTTTCATCAGGTTTTGATAGCCTTGAAAATTTTTGGCCAAGAGTATCAGGTGATTATTTCCCTTATTGTTCGTGTCCTTCAAAAAATGGTCATGGTTGACAGTATAGCCTTCCATGCCGATTATCGGCTTGATGCCCTGTTCTTGGCACTCTTTATAAAAATCAATCGCGCCGTACATCACTCCGTGGTCGGTTAAAGCAATCGCCGGCATACCGAGTTCCTTGGCCCGGGCAACCAGGTTTTTTATCTTCGGCAGACCATCCAAAAGCGAGTATTCCGAATGGACATGAAGATGGACAAAATTAGCCATTTAATTCCTAATTCTTTCTTTAATTTTATCGATACTAATCAATGCGCCGGTTTCTTTTTTAACCAGGCCCACAATCATACCCAACGCTTGAATTTTTCCTTTTTTATATCCCTCTATTGCTTCAGGGTGATCTGACAAAAGCTTATCAATGGTTTTATCAATTTCTTCTTCACTAACAGTAGAAATTGTTTTGTGGAAGAGAATATATTCAATTAATTTTTCCGGTTTTAAATTTTCCGAAGCCCTTTTGTTAATTATGGTGTTCGCCACCTCAACACCCCCAATGCCTTCAGTAACCCCAACTCTTACGCAATCTTCGTAAAAATCCGCCGTTTCTTTTTCATCCGTCAGAATTTTCGCCTGATACTGGCTCAATTGATATTGAGCCACAAAACGTTTTCGTTTTTCTTCCGGTAATTCATAATTCGTAATTCTTAATTCATAATTCTTAATTTCTTTTTCCGAAAATTCAAAAGGCGGAATATCCGGCTCGGGAAAATAGCGATAATCTGAGGCTTCTTCTTTTTCTCTTTGAGGGACAGTTTCTCCTTTTTCTTCATTCCAACCACGGGTTTCCTTGTTGCCTCTCCCTTTTTCTAAATGATCGTTTTCGAACTTTTTAAGTTGTCTGTCAACTTCATAATCAATTGCTTTTCTGGCAAATCGAAAAGAATTAATATTTTTTAATTCCACAATCGGTGTATAAAATAATTGTCCGTCTTTATCTATTTCCAAATTAACATTTGGTTCCAGCCGCATAGAGCCTTTTTCCATATCAGCGTCAGAAATCCCTAAATATTTCACCACCTGGTAAATTTTTTCTAAATATTCTTTGGCTTCTTCTGAAGAATTTAAATCCGGCTCGGAAACAATTTCCACCAAGGGAACGCCGCTGCGGTTAAAATCTATTAAGGTTACGTTTTCTCCTTCAACTTTATGGTGCAAAAGTTTGGCCGTATCTTCTTCAAGGTGTATTCTTCTAATTCTAATTTCCTTTCTGCTCTCAAGAATAACTTTACCTCCCAAAATAAACGGTTCTTCATATTGACTGATTTGATAACCCTTAGGTAAATCGGGATAAAAATAATTTTTCCGGTCAAAATGAGCATTCTTTTGAATCTCTCCACCAAAGGCCAAACCTAAGAGCAAAGTCCATTCAATCGCTTTTTTATTGGGAACCGGCAGAGCGCCCGGAAGGCCTAAACAAACCGGACAGGTTTGAGTATTCGGCTCCTTCCCAAAATGCTCTGAAGGACAACCGCAAAACATCTTGGTTTTAGTCCGTAATTCTGCATGAACTTCCAACCCAATAATAATTTTATTTAATTTCATGATTGTTCGCAAAATATTTAAAAATACTTTCCTCCTTAGAGAGAATAAAACCTTCCATTTTATCGAAAAATAAAACAATAGTGAACAAAAATAGGGCCGCCAAAATAAAGAAGGGCCTGACGCCGATAATATCAACGATCGTGGAAGAAAAAAGAATTGAAGGCAAAACCAAGACATTAGCGAAAAATCCCCAGGCAGCATAAACTCTGCCCCTTAAAATTGGTGGAGTATTTTCCTGGACTAAAGTTTGGTTGGGAACAGTGATAAAAATAATAGAAATGCCAAATAAAAGCATCAAGGGAACAATCAGCCAATACCGATAAATACCCAAATATGGCAAAGCAACGGCGATAAAGGAAAGTACAAACAAAGCTAAACCAAAACCAAATTTCATTAAGATACTTTTCCTATTTTCATGGCCAAACCGATTCATTAAATAAACACCGATTAAGGCTCCTAAACCGGCAGGAACAACCAAAATCGGTCCGGCGTGCTGCATCGACATATTGAGAATGTCTCTGGATAAATTTGGAATGGTAATGGCAATAACGGTCAAAAAAATTTGGAGAAAGACCATTAAGACTATCGGAAATAAAATTATTTTAGAATTTTTAATGAAAGAGTAGCCAAACTTGGTTTCTTTTAAAAACCGGGAAAAACTATTTTTATGGAAAATTTTTTTCGGTTCATTTTTGGGTAAAAAATATACCGCCACCGCCGCTGTCAACAAAGAAATGGCAGAAATCCAAACAGGATTATTTTTACCAAATAAAGTCATTAAAATACCCGAGACGCCCAAACCAAAAATCAAAGCGCCTTGAGAAGTTAAAACAAAGAGGCTGTTGGCTATCTTAAGGCCTTCCTTTTTAACCAACCAAGGCAAAAAGGCCGCCTCTGCCGGTCCGTAAAATTGATTTAATAAGGAATACAAAAAAACAATCGGATAAATCAAATAAATTTTATGACCTATAAAAAGAAACAAAAATATGGTCATTCCTTGGATGAAATTTGTCACCAAAAGAGTTTTTCTTAAACTCCAGCGGTCAATAAAATAGCCGGAAAAGGGACCAAGAAAAAATCCTGGTAAAAAAAGGAAAAACCAGAGGAAGGAAACAGCGACAGTCGAACCGGTTTTTTCATAAATTCTGGTTGCCATGACAAAAGTAATCATGTTTATCGTTATCTGAGATAAAATTTGTGATATCCAAAGAAGTTTAAAATTTTTATTTTCCTTGATAAATTCTTTAATTTCTTGTCTTTTCATAAAATATTTGGTTTCTTGTTTATTTTAAAAATTTCTTCTGACATTTTGGCTAATTTTAATATGAGACCTTCAGAAAACCTCGGACCGATTATTTGTAATCCTACCGGAAGCCCGTTTTTAGTAAAACCGCAGTTGATATTAATTCCAGGAATACCGGCAATCGCAGAAGCCTCAACAAATATATCTTGCATTTCTCCAAACATTGCTTGATCTTTAGTGGCGCCAATCGCCAAAGCGGTAGAAGGACTAGTTGGCGCAATTAATAAATCGACGTTCTTAAAAACTTCATCAAAATCATTAATGATCATAGTGCGGATTTTTTGTCCTTTTAAATAATAAGCATCATAATAACCGGCAGATAAAGTATATGTCCCCAGCATAATTCTTCTTTTGGCTTCATTGCCGAAAAAAGTCCGGCCATTACCAAATCTTATGCCGTCGTATCTTCCTAAATTTGAGGAAACTTCCGCTCTTTGCAAAATAGTATAGTCAGCAATGGCATAATGCGGATCAAACAAAGAAACATTTTTTGCTTCTGCTACCAATTCTTTTATTTTTAAAATTGCTTTATTAACAATTTCTTTTACTTCATTTTCCATTTCGGTAGGAAAGTATTCTGCCGGAATACCAATTTTTATTTTTTTTATCTCTAAATTATTGTTTGCTTCAAATGAAACAGTGGTTGCATCATGGGCGTCTTTTCCCCGCAGGATTTGAAAGATTGTTTCACTGTCAGCGACATTTTTAGTCATTGGTCCAGGACAGTCAAAAGAAGAAGCCATAGCAATCACCCCGTAACGGCTAATAACTCCATAAGAAGGTTTAAAACCGACAATACCGCACCAGGAAGACGGCTGTCTGATCGAGCCGGCGGTTTCACTGCCGATAGCGGCCAGACACAGGTTGGCGGCAACCGCGGCAGCTGACCCGCCGGAAGAGCCGCCGGGCAATCTTCCCAAATCCCAGGGGTTTTTGGTAGTAAAAAACTGTGAAGTTTCGGTTGAAGATCCATGAGCCCAGGCGTCCATATTGGTTTTACCTAAAATAATTGCTCCGGCTTCTCTTAATTTCTCCACTACAGTCGCGTCATAGGGAGGAAGAAAATTTTCCAATACTGTTGAAGAAACGGTAGTTCTTAGACCTTTGGTTAAAAAATTATCTTTTATTGCCAAGGGAATGCCCCAAAGAGGTTTTTTTTCATCAAATCCTTTGTCGTCCAACTCTAGAGCTTCTGATAAAGCGTTTTCATTCAAGGTGAGAAAAGCATTAATTTTATCATCAATTCTTTGAATCTCGCAAAGGCAGGAAGACACTAACTCTTTAGCGGAAAATTTCTTTTTTCTTAAGCCGGCTCGCGCTTCGCTAATGTTTAATTCGTTTAAATTCATTAAAATATTGCTTTAGTTTTAAAATATCCTTTGACAATAGCTTTAGCATTTTTAAGCGCTTCATCTTGAGTTAAAGAAGGAGAAATAACATCTTCACGAGTAACATTCTTCAGTCCGGTTGTCTGAAAAGTTGGCAAAACACTTTCAGTTTTTAATTCATTTAAGCGTTCTACATAATCCAAAGTTTCGGAAAGCTGTCCACCAAAAACCTTGACTTCTTCTTCACTTAAAGTCAGATTGGCTAACTTGGCGATATGCAAAACTTCGTCTTTAGTTAATCGATTCATTTTCTTTAAAATTTATAATTTAAAATTTAAAATTAGCTTTATTCCATTGCCTCTAAAGCCTTAATTCTTTCTTCAATGGGCGGATGAGTATTAAAAAGAGATTGAAGCCTTGAAATTTTTCCGTCTTTTCCCTTAAGCGGATTAACGATGTAAAGTGAGGCAGTC
>Ga0210057_1004770_pt1 | contig 17788 bp, 17 predicted proteins | sample CryGeyCG2114_010_2_FD_183968 | JGI IMG/M metagenome (GOLD analysis project Ga0210057, IMG submission 183968) | Groundwater microbial communities from aquifer - Crystal Geyser CG10_big_fil_rev_8/21/14_0.10 (SPAdes) (version 2) | ecosystem: Environmental > Aquatic > Deep subsurface > Groundwater ...
TAGCCACCCAAGGAGACTTGACCCTTATTTACCTGGAGATTTACCTCACTTCCCTCCCTGCCTACCTTCTGAATTTGGTCACTCTCATGGATTTTTATTTCGTCCTTTGGACTCATCAATATCTCACTCGCTCGACCCCCACTCGCCGGCTCAGATTTTTCATTCTTCAAAATCTGGCTTCGCGCCGGCTCGGTTCAAATCCCTCCCTACTTTATAAAAATATAATCTCTTAATGCTCCACATTGCGTTCATTATTTTTGTGGGCAGGGAGGGATTTGGTCAGGAATAAATTTTCTGACGAAAATTTTTCACGACCCTGCCTCGCGGCACTCGCCTTACCTCCACTTCGTTTCGGTAAACTCGCGCATCGCTACGGCCTTCAAATCCCTCACGCGAGCCAAGCAGTTGGCTCGCTCCTACCCTCATCTCACCTCGTTCGCTGTGGGCAGGGAGGGATTTGAACCCCCGAAGGCATAAAGCCGCCAGATTTACAGTCTGGTGCGATTGACCACTCCGCCACCTACCCATCATGAGCAGGTGACAGAATTTTCATCTAGCCATCTACCCATTTACAGTCTTTTTAATTTTTAGCCTTTACTTTTTTCTTAGTATGTCCAGAAGAAGATTTAGGTGGTATATTTATGACAATCTGATTATCTTTATCAACTCCAACCATTACTTTTCCTCCGCCCCTTATTTCCCCTGAGACTATGTATTCAGCTACAGGATTCAATATTTTACTTTGGATAAGACGCTTCAAAGGCCTTGCGCCATAATGAGGATTATATCCTTCTTTTGCTAAAATTGAAAGTGCTTCTTCTGACACGGTTAGGATCATCTCTTTTTCTCTTAATCTTTTAGCAATTATCTCAACCTGCTTGCCAACGATATCTTTTATATTTTCACTTGAAAGAGGGTTGAAGATAATAATCTCGTCAAGCCTATTGATGAATTCCGGACGGAATCTCGCTTCAAGACTTTTTTGTATTTTATCTTTAAGTTCGCCACTCTTCTTTTCTTCAGTATCTTCTTCTGAAGCAAAGCCCAGCTTCTCCATCTGTCTTACATATTCTCCGCCGACATTTGAAGTCATTATGATTATTGTATTCTTAAAGTTTACATGTCTGCCTTTAGCATCAGTCAATAGACCGTCATCAAGAACCTGAAGCATTATATTAAACACTTCCGGATGAGCTTTCTCTATCTCGTCAAATAAAATCACTGAATAAGGCCTATGTCTTACTATTTCTGTAAGTTGTCCACCTTCTTCGTATCCGACATAACCGGGAGGAGAACCTACGAGCTTAGATACTGTATGTCTCTCCATATACTCCGACATATCAACACGAACCATGGCTTTTTCATCATTAAACATAAATCCTGCGACAGTCTTTGCAAGCTCTGTCTTACCAACACCAGTTGGACCAAGAAACATAAATGAACCTATCGGTCGGTTAATATCTGAAATACCCGCTCTGGAACGTCTAATCGCATTGGCAATTTTAGTGATAGCCTCATCTTGCCCGATAACTCTTTTCTTAAATTCATCTTCTATGCGTAAAAGTTTTTTCTGTTCTTCTTCTAGCATCTTTGATACGGGGATACCTGTCCACCTTGATACAACTTTCGCAATATCTTCTTCGGTAATATCCTCTTTCAAAAGCTTACGCGATATCTGAAGTTTTCTGAGCTTTATTTCCTCAGACTTCATCTTTTTTTCATTTTCAGGAATTAAACCATACCTTAATTCTGCCACTCTCGCCAGGTCACCCTTCCTTTCTTCGTTGTCAGCTTCTATTCTAAGTTTCTCAAGCTCTTTTTTAATCTGACTTATCTCTGAGATGGCTTTCTTTTCATTTTTCCACTTTAAACTAAGCTCCGAAGTCTTCTCCTTTAAGTCGCTTATCTCTTTGTTTATTTTCTTAATCCTATGCTTGGCTTGTTTTACCGCGAGAGTGGCGCGTTCTTTTGAGCCACCATTCCTCTCAATCTCCTTTTTAAGCGCCTCTTTTTCTACTTCAAGCTTCATAGTCTCACGGTTCACTACCTCAATTTCCTCTGGTTCACTCTCAAGATCAAGTCTTAAAGCAGAAGCCGCTTCATCTATAAGGTCTACGGCTTTATCAGGCAAGAATCTGTCTGTAATATATCGACTTGAGAGAGTAACAGATGCTTTAATAGCCATATCAGTTATCCTCACACCATGATGAAGCTCATACTTTTCCTTAAGTCCGCGCATTATAGAGATGGCATTATCAATAGATGGCTCTTCTACAAAGACCGGCTGGAATCTTCTGGCTAAAGCTGGGTCTTTCTCAATATATTTTTGATATTCTTTTAATGTAGTGGCGCCGATTGCTCTTAGGTGACCTCTGGCCAATGCCGGCTTCAGTAGATTGGAAGCATCAAGTGCTCCCTCAGCGGCCCCTGCACCGACGATGGTGTGGATCTCATCTATAAATAAAATTATCTTCCCTTCCGCCTGTTCCACCTCGCGCATCAACCCCTTCAATCTGTCTTCAAACTCACCCCGATACTTCGTGCCGGCAACAAGTGACCCTAAATCAAGTGATACTAATTCTTTATCCTTTATAAGCTCAGGAACGCTTCCTTTAGAAATCTTCTGAGCGAGACCTTCAGCAATTGCTGTCTTACCCACACCCGCTTCACCTATTAAGATAGGATTATTTTTTGTTCTCCTTGATAATATTTGCATTAAGCGCCTAACTTCATTATCTCTGCCTATTACCGGATCAAGCTTGTCTTCTTTGGCAAGTTTTGTTAAATTTCGCGCATATTTCTCAAGAAAATGAAACTTCTTTGGTGTTTCTATGTCCGCCACCTTAGAACTCTTTAAATCGTCTAAGATGTTCATTACTGAGCTTTTATCTAGGTGAAATCTAGAAAGAATATCAGCCGCTTTAGATGGTGTCATTATAAGAGATAAGAACAGATGTTCTGTTGATATAAAATCATCCTTCAAGTCGGCCGCATTCTTCTGAGCGGTCTCAAGCACCTTACCAAGCGCAGGAGAAAGATACATCTGATAGGACTGTGGCATAACAACAGATTGAGTTCCTTCGTCAAGACTATCCATCACAGAATCTGTTAAGAGCATTATGTCTATCTCCAGTCTATCTAAAATAGATATAACAAGACTTTCATCTTGAAGCAACAAAGAAGCAAGAAGATAGAGCTCATCTATCTGATTTTGCCCCCGTTCTATGGCAAGCTCATGGGCCTTACGGACCGCCTCTTGAGCTTTAATTGTAAAATTTGAAAATGGTGGCATATTTGATAAATTTAATAATTTAATAATTTAAACTGTGATTTTGCGACTCAGCTTTTAATTTTGACCTATTTCGGCTGTTCCCCCATCGTAACCTTAATGTCTAAATTTTCTTCACCTCTTAATACTTTCAAAATAACTTCGTCGTTGACTCTTGATTTAGAGATAAAGAGACTGAGTGTCTTCTTGCTGGTAATCTTCTCTCCATTGAATTCTAATACAATGTCTCCTTCTTTCAAACCGGCCTTATCGGCGGGAGAATCCTTAAAGACAGCTTCAGCGTTATTCTCCTTATCGGAAACAAGCATCGCTCCATAATCCACACTAAGATTTTTTTCTTTTGATATTTGATTATCTATCGTGATGTATCTTACACCCAACATTGCGTATTTAATCTCGCCAAACTCTTCAATATCTAAAATTATCTTCTTGATAATATTAACAGGTAGAGAAAAACCGATATTCTCTCCACTACTTGATTTGGCAACATTTATACCGACAATCTTCCCCCTGAGATCCAGAAGCGGTCCTCCTGAATTACCAAGATTTATAGCGGCATCAGTCTGGATAACCTCAAAAAGACGCTCCTCCCCCATAGCACCGGAAGCCACTATCTCCCTGTTTAATCCCGATACAATACCCACTGAAACAGTATTTTGAAGCTCCCCCAATGCATTGCCTATGGCGATAACTTTCTGACCTATCTTTATATTATCTGAGTTACCAAGAGAGGCGTATTTAAAAGTTTTACTTTCTTCATTTTCTTCCTTCTTAATCTTTAAGATAGCAATATCTTGCATGAGGTCACGAGCAATAATTTCTACATCAAACTTCTGTCCGTCATTTAATATTACAGAATAATTAGCTTTCTCATCAGCCACCACATGCTTATTAGTCACTATCATACCCTGATCTGATATGATAAATCCTGTTCCACTTGATACTTTTTTCTCCTCTGTTCCCTTCTGTCTGTATTGAGGGACATTAAGACTAAAATCACGGAGAAGAGGGTCATCTTGAAATGGATTTACAAAATATTGTTCCAGCACGGGAACATCCTTTGTCACTACAACACTGACGACCGTGGGTATTACTTTCTCTACCGCCTTAACTGTCATCTCTTCATCAGAAACAATTATCGTTTCAACGACTGATGCAATATCCGAATCGCTAGGACTAACTACTTCAACAGTCTTTTCTATAACCCTACCTACCATCTGCGTCACTTGAGGGGGAGCTTGATTCACCAAACTAACCGTTACTATACCGGTAGCGATTGAGGTGACAAAGCTCACAAGAAGAGCTAATAAAATAAGTTGTGATTTTGTTAAGTCTTCCATAATTTACTTTTAATATAAACAAAAAAATCAATAATGTCAACCCCCGCCTTTTAAAACTATCGTGGAATAGTTTTTTCAGAGAGAAATTTTTCTCTCTTACTCTTATTTTAAATAATAGGAAGAGAAAGCGCAAGATACTCAAGGACTAATTTAGGCGAAGACCCGCGAGAGCCTATATATTTTCTGCTTTTATGTATATTCTCCATGGTAGAGATGAAAATTTTATCTTTTTTTTCAATTTTTTTTACCGCCATGCTTTCTAAATTATTCAGGAATTCGTCCATTTCACCCTTAACTTTCTTTTCTATTATCTTGTTTATAAATAATAATCTCTTAGCCGGATTACTTGATAAAAAGTCTGTCGCAATATCTTCCTCTTCGTTTGAAATTGACTTATCTTCAAGTCGCACCATTACCAAACGAGAAATCAAAGTTGGAAGAATATTATTTAAATTTTGAGTAATTATAAAAAAATAAGTCCCCTTTGCCGGCTCTTCAAATAATTTCAACAAGGCATTCTGCGCTTCAACGGTGAAAGCATGAGAAGAAATTACAAACACTTTATTCTCCCCCGCAAGAGGTCTCATAAAAGCGCGCTCTTTAAGTCTTCTGCTTTCATCAATACCGAACGAGTCATAGTCCTCATTGGAGAAATCCTGATAAGACCCTAGTGTGTTGATTGAAATGTTTAATATCGTTGACGCTTTCTCCTTAGCCCAAAGAATTGACTTGTTTTTGTCACCAAAAATCAGATACCCATGACTATTATTCATCATGCGAGTATTATAACACAAAGATGAAGTCGTTATTATTTCTTTGCGATGATACTCTTCTTATATACATCAAGATGTTCAAGAGCAATACCCGTACCCTTGGCTACGCAAAACAAAGCGTCGTCAGCAATAATCACTTTAATGCCGGTTGAGCGATAGATAAGTTCATCAATATTTCTCAAAAGAGACGACCCGCCAGTCATGATTATACCCTTATCAATAATATCAGATGCAAGTTCCGGCGGAGTTTCCTGAAGCACTAATTTAATCGCTTTTACTATCTCTCTCAGTTCACCGTCTATCGCTTTTACTATTTCATTAGTTGACACATCAGCGCTCCTTGGTAACCCTGTAAGGAAATCTCTGCCTTTTATCTTATGAGTAAGCTCCTCTTCAATAGGAACCGCTGAACCAATGGCTATCTTAATATCCTCAGCTGTCCTATCGCCAATCGCCAAGTTAAATGTTTTCTTGATATAATCAGCGATAGCTTGGTCAATCTTATTACCAGCTACCTTCACAGAGATTGAAGAGACTATACCGCCTAGAGATATTACCGCGGCGTCTGTCGTCCCTCCGCCTATATCAACAATCATACACCCTTGGGGTTCATGAATCGGTATACCCGCTCCGATGGCCGCAAGTATCGGTTCCTTAACAACATAAGCCGACTTAGCACCCGCCTTTATAGCCGCCTCAATAACAGCCCGACGCTCAGTGGAAGTGACTCCCGCCGGCACAGATATCATTACCTCCGGCTTAAAGATATTAAATTTTCCAAGAGATTTTTTTATATAATAACGAAGCATCGCCTCGGTCACTCTATAATCAGCTATCACCCCGTCTTTCATTGGTCTGTAAGCAATGATATCGTCAGGAGTCTTTCCTATCATACTTTTCGCTTCATCTCCGACAGCCAGAACCCTATTATCCGATTGAGACACCACGACAACTGACGGCTCATTTAATATGACTCCCTTGCCTGGTAAAAATACAAGAGTGTTGGCGGTGCCTAAATCTATCCCTAATTTTTTAACAAATATTCCCATAACTTTAATCTAACTCTAGACTTTTTATGTTTTTTTTGCAACTATTTAGATTAAGATGGCTCCAATAAATATCAGAAAAAGGCGAATTATCCTATTAACCTCAATCTTAGTATTCATTATCCTTGTGCCACTGATCACACTATACACTTCAGGGTATAGAATAGATAAGAATTTACATATCAGGAAAACAGGCGGACTCTATATATCCGCGCCATTATCCGGAGTAAAAATCTTCGTAAATGAAAAAAACCGAGGTGAGACGAGCTTTCTTCAAGGTGGCATATTCTTACAAAATCTTACTCCTGACACATATTCCATACTTGTAGCTAAAGATGATTTTTGGCCATGGGCAAAAAAATTGGAAGTAAAAGAGGGTTTAGTAACGGAAGCAAAAGCCATGCTTATACCTAAAGAACCAAAAGGTGAGATTATGTTAAACAATATTTCCAAAGATGAAGGGACTCTTTCCGTAAAAGAAAAAGAGATTTTGAATAAATTACTCCTACCAAAGGATAGTCTCACTCTAACTGTGGATAAAAACAGGAATCAAAAAATATTTGTAGACGATTCAGATAATGTCTGGATAGAATGGCTCGCTCTGAATTCTCCTTTGCCTTATTATTTTTGCAATAATCAGGAATGCACGACCCCTCTTTTAATCATTGATTCCATGTATAATATAAGAAATGCTGACTTTTACCCCAGTCGCAGTGATGTGTTGATTGTTGCTGTACAAAACGGCATATTCGCCATTGAGGTAGACGGAAGAGGGGGTAGATTACTTCAACCAATCTACAAAGGAAGCAATCCTGTGTTTGAATTGGACGACAAGACACTATATATCCTTGACGAGAAGACTCTTATAAAAATAAACCTCTAACGCTCACCACCGACATCTGTCGGGAATAAAATGAGATTAATAACAGTTATCCCCATAACTAAAGGGTTCTTGAAAAAAGATCTTTCCTATTTTACAACCAAGAAAATAGAATTAGGGTCTATCGTCAAAATCCCCATAAGAAAAAAGACTGTCCCTGCAATCGTTGTATCATCTAAAGAGATAAAAGAAGTAAAAAGCTCTTTAAAAAAATCCTCTTTCTCTTTAAAGAAAATAAGCGAGGACGGTGTTCCTATTTTTAACCATTTGTTCATAGATGCCACACTGGAGATTGCCACATACTACGCTTCTTCTCTAAGTAATGTTCTTAACGAAGTCACGCCAACGACTATACTGGAAAACAATAAACAACTTGAGAAGATAGGCACAACAATCAATAAAGAAAAAAATGATGAATATAAAAAAATATCTATCTTCCATGGCTCTAATCTAGAACGCTTAAAATATTATAGAAGCATAGTAAGAGAAGAATTTGCTAAAGAGCGATCTGTTTTAATCATACTTCCGACAATCTCTGCCATTACCGAAATATCAAATGAACTTAAAAAAGGGATAGAATCGCACACTATTATTTTTCACTCCGAAGTGCCAAAAAAGAGACTATTAGAACTATGGAACGAAGCTATCACTAGTGAGAAACCGCTACTGGTTATATCAACAGGATTATTTTTGTCCTTGCCTATAAAGAACCTAGACACCATAATAGTAGACCAAGAAAGCTCCCCTTTCTACAAAAGCCGGACGAGGCCTTATATTGACACACGTAAGGTGGCGGAGATTACCAGCCAACATATAAAGGCAAATTTGATATACGGAGATACTGTCGTAAGAACAGAAGATTATTATAATTTTAAGAAAGAAAGTATCAATCCATCGCACATACTATCCAAATCCGAGCAAATATTAGTTAACATAAAAGAGGAAGAGGAGAAAACAAAAAAATTCACCATAATAAGCGAGGAATTAAAAAAAATGCTGAAAGAATCCAGTAAGCACAACGAGCATGTTATCTTGTTTCTAAACAGACGTGGTTATAGTCAGACCACAATATGTGATGACTGCCGAAAGACAATAACCTGCGAAAAATGTGACTCTCCTTTAGTGCTTCATAAAAAAACTGACAAAAAAACTAATTTTATATGTCATAAATGCATCTCCTCTTTCTCGGCTGAAGACAGGTGCCCTTATTGCAAAAGCTGGCGACTGAAGTCGCTCGGCGTCGGAGTAGAAAGAGTGGCCGAAGAGATAAACAGTCTTTTCCCGAAATTTAAATTATTTCGTATGGATTCGGATATGGTAAAAACGAAGAAACAAGGAGAGAAAGTTATCGGGGACTTCTTCTCGATGCCGGGAAGCATCCTCATAGCCACTGAAATGATATTTTCTTATTTAAACAGAGAGATAGATCGCTCCGCTATTATCTCAGTTGACGCGCTCTTTACCATCCCGGATTTTAGAATCAACGAGAGAATATTTCACCTATTAGTAAAACTAAAGACTCTCTCGCAAAAAACATTTCTTGTCCAAACTCGTATGCCCGAGCTCAATATCTTTAAACTCGCCCTAAGAGGAGATGTGTCAGAATTCTATAGGCAAGAACTTGATATGAGACAAAGGTTTAGTTATCCGCCGTTCAAGATTCTTATCAAGATTACCAAACAAAGCAAAGACAAAAAACAACTTGAAGCTGATTTCAAAAAGCTGGAAAAAGAACTGTTGAATTATATTCCTATGATCTACTCGGCCTTTGTGCCAAAAATAAAGGGCATGCACATAATGCACGCCCTCTTGAAAGTGAATCCGACCTCATGGCCGGACCAAAATCTTCTTGAAGTCCTCAACTCCCTGCCTCCTTCATGGAGAGTGGAGGTTGATCCTTCTTCACTGCTTTAACGAACTCTTTCAAAGCAGTGATCTCTTCTTTGGTATACCCTAGTCTATACAGATAAGGGTCACCGTCGCAATGTGGGCACGGAGTCCCACTGAGCTGGGGAGGAAGTACTGCGAAGCACCTCCTACATAGCCCATACTTCATCGGATCAAGCATCTTCATTTTTTCTCCCCTTTTTTTATTAAATAATATGGTTATCCGACACCCCTATTATTTAAGTTTAACTTACTAATCTGCATTAATTATAAAGGTGATTTTAGATTTGTCAATATTCTAATTTTGTATTATAATTCAATCTAATGAGAAACATAGTTCAAAAAGAGGATAAAGTCTTACGGGAGAAAGCTAGGGAGCTGAAACCCGAAGAGATTAAAAGTGACGAAATCAAGAATTTCTTGAAACAAATGTCTGAAACACTCGTAGATTATGACGAGGGTGTGGCGCTTGCCGCCCCTCAAGTAGCTAAACCTCTGAGTATATTTATAGTCTCAGGAAGATTCTTCAGTCCGGACTTAAAAATTAAAGACGAAGAAGAAGTCAAACAACCTAAGACTAAAGATATAGTCTTCATCAATCCAAAAATAACAAGGGTGTCTAAGAAGCGTGAATCGATACCAGAAGGTTGCCTAAGTGTAGATGGTGTGCAAGGCGAAATAAAACGTTCCAGTAAGGTAACAATAGAAGCGTTTGACGAAAATGGAACCAAATTCACCAGGGGAGCCTCAGGTCTCTTAGCTCAAATCATTCAACACGAGGTGGACCACCTGAACGGCATACTTTTTATAGACTCAGCAAAAAATCTAAGAAAAATAACCTATGACAGATAAACCAAACAAACTTAAAATAGCATTTCTGGGGACTCCGGAGTTTGCCATAAAAATACTTGAAGAGATGAAAAAGGGTGGACTAACCCCTTCTCTTATCATAACAACGCCTGACAAACCAAAAGGGAGAAAACTCGCCCTCACTCCCCCTCCGGTAAAGATGTGGGCGGATAAAGAAAAGATTCTGACACTTCAACCTAATAAACTAAACGATATCTACACTGACCTAAAAAAAGGAGATTGGGATCTTTTTGTATTGGCGGCTTTTGGTAAAATCATACCGAAAGAGATTGTTGATATCCCCAAGCACGGCATACTAAATGTTCACCCGTCTATCCTCCCGGAGTATCGCGGTCCCTCCCCCATCCAGTCGGCCATACTTTCCGGTGACACAGAACTTGGTGTCACAATAATGCTCTTAGACGAAGAACTTGATCATGGCCCGATAATTGCCACTGAGAAATTACCATTATCTGATAATTTAAATTATGAAGAAGCTGAGGAAAAACTGGCCAAACTTGGAGGCAAACTTTTGGTCAGAGTCGCTCTGCCTTGGACAAAAGAAAAAATCAAGGCAGTGGAACAAGACCACAAAAGAGCAACATTTACCGTAAAAGTAAAAAAAGATGACGCTCTGATAGACTGGAACGATAATCCCGAAATAATTGAAAGAAGGATAAGAGCTTTTTATCCTTGGCCTGGAGCATACTTCTTCTTAGACAAAGATGGTAAGCCGTTTCGTGTTATAGTGACAAAAGCCTCGCTTAAAGGCGATAAGCTTCATTTGGAAAAGGTTAAACCAGAAGGGAAAAACGAAATGACTTTTAGTGACTTCATAAAAGGAAACCCTGAACTAAAATTGCAAATCCCCGGTCATATATTATAAGCCGAGGATTTTATTTTTTTCTACTTAATTCTTAGTGATTAAAATAGTATTTTCAAAAATGGCAATATGGGGAAAAGTACGGTTGGTAATAACATCATCTCGTCACTTGGTGATAAATACGACTCATCACCGGACGGAGGCGGATAAAATTCACCATCACTAGGTGGGGGAGGATAACCTCCATCATTAAATGAAGGTTGATAAAATTCACCATCACTAGGTGGGATAAAATTTTGATCAAATGGCTTTATATAATCATCTCCCGTAGTTGGATAGACAGAACCGTCAGCTGGTCTAAATTCATCAAAGCGATTTTCAAATTCAGCTTTAAATTGTTCATTAAATTCTCCTTGGAATTCTTGTCTAAATTCTATATTAGAATTATCAAATTCGCTTGGCTGAAATTCTCCACCACCAGGAAACTGATCATACGGAGGAAATTCCTCCTCAAAAACAGGAGGTGGATTGAATCTTTCATAAGAGCCATCTTCAACTCTAGGCGGAATTGGCATATGCTCAAAATCGCCACGGAACTGCTCAAACTGTTTAAATCGGTCTTCAAACTCTTTTTCAAATCCAGGTGGTGGTCCAAATCTATTAAATTCACTGTTTGGACCAAAATCTTCACCTTGAGGCATAAATTCACCAGGAGGATTGGTGTTTCTATCAAAGGGCATAAAATCATCTCCTTGAGGTCTAAATTTTTCAATTTCAACAAATTGCCTCAATATATCTTTAGCTTTATCTTGATTCACAAATCCGGCATTAACTGAAAAGGCTGCACATTCTTCAAAATTAGTCATATCCGAACAATAATTTCTGCATTCTGCCTCACCGCGACACCCGCCAGGACCACCTTTAATCTCTAAATTATTCTTAATATCTTTAAATTTTTCTATCCTCTGAATCTCTTCCTCTGGAAGTAGATTATGCTCTTTAGCAAAATTGAAACACTCATCGCCGTGCGCTTGATCCTCACAATATTTCTCACACTCTCTACCACGGCAACCTCCAGGACCGCCTTTCTCAGATGCGTCTAGGAATTTCTTAGCTTCCTGAAATTCATCTTCACTCATAAAACCTTGTTCTACAGCGAACTTCATACACTCTGATTCATGTCCAGGCTGTTCACAATAAGATTCGCATTCTCTACCACGACACCCACCAGGACCTTCTATTGTCATCAGTTTCTGAAATTTTTCAATATCTTCTGTCTTCATCAATTTATGTTCAATCGCATATGACATACAGGTATCATCGTTTCTTATGTCGCTACAAAATTTATCACATTCTTCAAAAGTAGAGCATCCTCCGGGACCACCAACTGTCTCTATAAGATTACTAGCTTTCTCCTTATCAACCTCTGGTCCTTTCGGTCCTTTTTTAGGCGCGGGGCGCGAATCATTTAAATTGGTCTTTTCTTTACCTCCTTGCTTCATAAATTTAAGAATGTCATCCGCCTCTGCCTGAGATATAAATCCTTCTTTAACAGCACTTGAAATACATTCTTCACCATGCTCTGGTACACGACAATAATCATCACATTCACGAGCGTTTTTACATCCCCCTGGGCCAAATTTTGCTTCTATGGTTTTCACTTTCCCCGTTTCCTTACGATCTATCAAACCTTGCTTCTCTGCAAAAATGGAGCAAGCACTGATGTTTTCAGGTTCATCACAATACAGCTTGCATTCGCTCATAGATTTGCAATTACCAAGCTCAGAAACGGGAAACTGGATATCAAAAGGATTCGCCTGGGCTTGAACAGTGTCAAACAAAGAAAAGAAAATAAACCCGAAGGCAAATATTGTACCGAGAAATAATATTTTTTTTAACATGATTTAAATAAAGCACGAATAATCTACTACTAATTTACTACCTTACTTAGCAAAAGGATTAACTGTTGTTCCCTCAAACGGATTAACATACTCGCTCTCAAAAGGATTAACATTGGTATCACTAAAAGGATTAACTTGCTCAAGAATTTTATCTTGAGTGGCTTTCGCCTCATCTTCAGCAACTTTCTTTTGTTCCGCTAATAAATCCGCCTTACCAACCTCTACTCCGCTTTTTACACCCGTCGTATTGCCGTAATAATATCCAGCACCTAACCCAATCGCCAAAGCGATTAACCCGATTAAAAATGTATTTTTCATATTCTAAATTATACTATTATAATATTTTTTAACAAAATAGTTATCCCCAGTATAAAAATATATTCTTTGATATGATATAACGAATGATACTCTCTTCCCATATAATTACAGCGACAGCGGTTACTATGCCTCTCGCTACGGGACCTATTACTCCGACAAAAGTCGCGTTCATTTTTATAGTGGCTTTTTGCAGTCATTATCTCTTAGACTTAATACCCCATTGGGATTACAAGCTTGTCTCAATAAAGACTTGCCACCGAGAAGAAAAAAATGGATGTGTAGAAAAAAGCAAATTAAAAATAGACCTTATAAGAACGACTCTCGACGGACTTTTAGGAATATTCATATCAGCTCTCATTATAAGCTTAAGCTCACTAAATCTAATTGATAAAATTATAGTTCTGTCTATTATCATACCGACATCTATCCTACCGGATATAATAGAAGTGATAAATATATTTTTTAAGGGACAGCCTGTTGCTTTTCTTCATAAAATTCATCTATTCTTCCACCGAAAAAATATCTTTATGGGGCAACCACTTAAAGGTGTGCCTCTTCAAATAGCGGTATTGATATTGATAATCTCTTTCTCGTTTATCCTTCAATAAACGGCACAAAAGCAAAACCGGGGAATTCCTCCTCTTTGAAACTGCCGTCCTCATTTTTCTTATATCGCCAAAGACTTAGACTAATAGGAGCGATAATTATACCGCCGACGTTTAATTGCCTTTTCCATTCTTCCGGTATCTTATCCGTGGAAGCGGCGGCAATTATCTTCTCAAATGGCGCCTCACGAGAGAAACCTTTCGTTGCATTTAAACAATGAATTTCTACTATCCCTTTTTTAATGAAATTATATTTGGAAACATTTTTCCTTGCCATCATTTCAAGTTCCGGGATAAGTTCAATGGTGGTTATCTTCCCTTCCTTCTCCGGCTCAAGCTCTTCTCCCTCATCATTATGGCTTACTATAAAAGCAAGAAGAGCCGTCTGCCAACCGGAACCCGAACCTATGTCCAGAATCTTATCTCCCGGCTTAGGGTCTAGTAACTCTAACATAAAAGCCACCGTAGACGGCTGAGATATTGTCTGCCCAAAACCAATAGGCAATGGTGCATTTACATAAGCTTCAAACTTTAATTCTTCAGGCACAAAATCCGCCCTGTCAATATGCCGAAAAGCATTGATAATCCTCGGTGTCTTCAAATACCCCTCACTTACCAAATCTTCAATAAGCCTTTGCATTATTTTATTATAACTCTTATTATCTTCCTTGTTAATGTTAGACATCCGATGTCTAACATTTTTCAACGGCTAGTTAGTCGTGGCGGATAGCCGTTGAGAAACTCTTTAATTATCTTCTATTTTTTTTATCTCGGCACCGAGCTTTAAGAGACGACCGCAGAGATCCTCGTGTCCACGCTCTATAGAGTAAATATTTGAGAGTTTTGATTTACCTTTTGCGCCAAGCATGGCCGCAAGAATTATCGTCGAAGGACGAAGAGCTGGCGGGCACACTATATCAGTGGCGACAAGAGTAGAAGGTCCCTCTATAAACACGCGATGAGGGTCGGCCAAAGTGACTTTTGCTCCGAGCCTATTGAGTTCCAAGAGATACACCGCTCTGTTTTCATATGTCCAATCATGGATCAAAGTCTCTCCTTTTGACTTCATAGCGATAACAGCAAAAAATGGCAAGTTGTCTATGTTGATACCTGGGTATGGCATGGCGGATATCTTTTCTTCCGGAGCTTTAAGTTTGGAAGGAAACGTCTTTATATCTACAAGGCACGTGTAGCCGTTTCTCGCCTTATACTCTTTTAGAATTTTAAACTTAAAGCCCATCTTCTTAAGCTTTAAAAGTTCAAGCTCAAGAAAATCTATCGGGCACCTTTCTATGGTTACAGACGATTCTGTGGTAATAGAAATAGAGATAAAGAGCATCGCCTCAATAGGATCTTCAGACAAGGCATAAGTAACTTCTTTACTTATTTTCTTCTTGCCATAAACAGTAAGAGTACTGGTGCCTACCCCCTCTATCTCCACCCCAAGTTTCTTTAAAAAGAAGCATAAATCTTGCACTTGATAGTTCGCCGAAGCAAACTTGATGGTAGTCTTTCCGGCAATTGAAGCCGCCACCATTATGGCGTTTTCAGTGACGGTATCACCCGCCTCGTATAAAATTAGATTAGAAACAGGAGAAATTTTATCACTAGTGAAAAGATATCCTTTAGAAGAAACTTTCGTCTTAATCCCAAATTCTTCTAACGTATAGATATGTGGCATTATAGACCTTTTACCAAGTTTACATCCACCTGAAGCAGGTAAGGAAAATTTAGGGAAACGACCAGTCAAAGCACCGGCAAAAAGTATAATACTTCGCGTCATACTAGCCGGACCATTATCAATACCATCTAATCTTATCTTCTTAGGTGGAACAAGCTCAACAGTATGTCCACCATACTTTGTCTTTTTTTTATCAATCCAATTAACTTCTACTCCGATACTCTTTAACACCTCTATAATCCTAAAGACCTCCTCAATCTTCGGGAGGTTTTCTATTATAGTTTTTTTATCATTTAAAAGAGATGCTATCAATATGGCGACTGCGCCGTTCTTAGACGGGTTCACCACAATAGAACCTTTCAAGCGTTTCCCGCCGTCGACAAGATAATCAGCCATCTAAATCTATTTTTTATAAAAACCGGTAATAGTATTCTTTATTTTTCTTGCTCCCTCGCGAAATTTTGTAATCTGTTTACCGTGGACTTTCTTTAGCTCTCTTTGTATTTCGTCGCGAACTTTATCAATGGAGGCATATAAGTCTTCACCTTCCGCTTCGCTTCTCACCGATGAATGAGGAAGGCGTATCTGAATTTCCGTTCTGAATATATTGCCTTGCTCATGATGTTTAGTGGTCATACCGACTTCAACCCATGCCTGCACTTCCGCGTCCTCTTTCACAGAGCCGACAAACTTTTCAAGAGAAGAGACCTTCTTGTTAATATAATCAGAAATAGCGGGAGTTAACTCTATATTTGTTGTCTTTATATTTATATTCATATTAATTATATAGATAGTTAATAATTGTATATCTTTATTATATATCAAAAATTACCACCATTCAAGGTTAACTAAGCAGGTTATAAATTATCGCTTGAAATATATTCTTCTATATAGCCGGAACTTTCTCGCGCTTCATCAGTGTCCGGATTATAAAACTTAAGTGGCACAATGTCATTATACCAAACATCCAATATGGCGTCTGTAAATTTCCACATCGCTTGGACCTCATCTGTGCTGACAAACAAGGTCTGATCTCCAAGGATACAATCCAGAAGTAACTTTTCATACTCTTCAACATATTGGGTCCTTTCGCCATCTCTCCTATAAAGAAAATCCAACTCTCTTTCTTCCATCTCCATATCAAGTCCGGGCTTCTTAGACCAAAATCTTATAGATATTCTCTCTTGAGGCTCAACTGAGAAAATTATCTTATTTTTATAATGTATCCCCGGCGGACACAAACACGGGGTCTGATGTTTAAAAGTGATCACTATCTCTTTGACCTGTTCTCTCATACGCTTTCCACTCTCAAGTACCACGGGTACATCTTTAAAACGGGGAGTATCAAGATAAGCCAGAATCTTAAAATAGGTCTCTGTCTCTGATTTGAGTTTTACTCCTTTTATATTCTTATAACCTTCATACTGAGCTCTGTATGAATAATTTTTTATCTCCTCCACTGAAGGCATCTTTAACTTTTCAAGAACATCAAAACGCTTTGACCTTATTGAAACAGCATCAAAGCTAGAAGGGTTATCCATGGCAACCAATGCTAGCATTTGAAGTAAGTGATTTTGCCCGACGTCACGAAGAGCTCCTATACCGTCATAGAATTCGCCTCTCTCCTCCACTCCTATTTTCTCCAGCAGGCGAATCTCAATTTTCTCAATAAAGTCTTTATGCCAACTATCCTCAAAAAGATTGTTAGAAAATCGAAAAGTTAAGATATTTTGAAGCATTTCTTTGGCAAGGTAATGATCTATACGATAAATCTGCTCCTCACGAAATAGTGTCCCAAGAAGATTATCCAAAACTATTGCTGTTTTTGCATCTTTACCAAAAGGCTTCTCTACGAGAATCCTGGTCCACCCCCCTTGTTGAGAACAAGGGAGAGTAAGTCCGGACGATGATAGATTCTTTAAAATCATCTCATAATGCACGGGTGGAACAGAGAGATAGAAAAGTTTATTTGAACAAACACCCCAAGAGACATCTATGTCTAAAAGATATTTTGCGATATTTTTGTAATTTTCCTCATTGTCAAATTGACCAGATTTAAATAAAAAAACTTCAAGAAAAGATCGGAAGACCTCATCCTCTTTAGAGCCATGGCTCTTTAATATCTCACCAACACGCTTTCTAAAATCATCATCAGAGAGTATTGAACGCGAGACGCCAACAACTTTAAAAAGCTTGGGCAAACGACCTTTCTTGTATAAATTAAAAAGTGCCGGAGCTATCTTCTTCTTCATAAGGTCGCCAGTCGCTCCAAATATTACAAAGACGGTAGGCATATTTTTAGATTCATCAATTTTCATGGTCATAATAATATACCACAATATAAGAGAAAAATACTATTTACCTAATTTCAACAAAGAATTGCAACGCTTGATAAA
>Ga0210057_1004771_pt1 | contig 17787 bp, 18 predicted proteins | sample CryGeyCG2114_010_2_FD_183968 | JGI IMG/M metagenome (GOLD analysis project Ga0210057, IMG submission 183968) | Groundwater microbial communities from aquifer - Crystal Geyser CG10_big_fil_rev_8/21/14_0.10 (SPAdes) (version 2) | ecosystem: Environmental > Aquatic > Deep subsurface > Groundwater ...
GCTTGTGGTTGGTTTTCCTGGTGGCTGTCGACTTGGAGAGAAAAACGTTTTTTAGGAAAAGCGGCCCCCAAAAGAAGACGGATGGACTGGATGGTGCGACCCTGCTTGCCGATGATTCGGCCAATGTCAGTTGTGGAAACGAGAAGCTTTATCTGGGTGAAGTTTTCATCGCCACTTAGGTCAATTTGGATTTGATCCTGGTCTTGGCAGATGGCTTTGACCAAATATTCAAGGAGTTCTTTCATGAGACTTGATTTTTGACAATTTTTTGTATGGTAGAGCTTGGTTTGGCGCCTTGAGAAATAAGTTTTGAGTAAAGTTCTTGGTTGAGATTTAATTTTTGGGTAAGAGGAGACCAAGAGCCGAGATCATACGCAAAGTGGCCATTTAGCTTGGAGCGGGCTTCAGCGGCAATAATGCGGTAGCTTCTTTGGCTTTTTTTGCCTCTTAAGACGAGACGGATAGACAACATAGTGTTGGATTGTAGCAGTTTTTTGAACTTTTAGGAAGAGCTTGAGGAGAGGGCTTTTTCGGCTGCTTGTTCCTCTGCTTTTTGTTTGGAATGGCTCTCTCCGGTGCCAAGAAGTTTTTTATTTAAGTAGACCCCGATTTTGAAGTTTTTTTGGTGTTCGGGGCCGGTTGAGGAGATAAGACGGTAGTGGGGAGTAAGGTTAAACTTAGCTTGAGTATGTTCTTGGAGAAGGCTTTTGTGGTCTTTTAGGGTTTTTTGGGCAGAGGCGGATTTTATTTTAGGGAGAAGATATTTAGTTAGAAGGCGATCAACGGCTGGATATCTTTGATCGAGGTAGAGGGCGCCAATTAGGGCTTCAAAAGTGTCAGCCAAAAGGGAGTCTTTTTCTCGGCCGTGGTTTTTTTCCTCGCCTCGTGAAAGAAGGAGGTAAGAGCCTAGGTTTAGTTTTTGGGCAGCTTCAGCAAGAGCTTCGGTACGAACTGTGGCTGATCTTAGGTTGGTGAGCTGTCCTTCGGGAAAATCGGGAAAGAGGCGGAAAATTTTTTCTGAGCACCAAAGTTGAATGACGGCATCTCCCAGAAATTCCAGGCGTTCATTGGATTTTTTGAGAGATTTTTTTTCATTGATCACTGAGCGGTGAGTGAGCGCGCGAATGAGAAGTTCTTGGTTTTTGAAATGGGGAACGAGAGGTAGATTCATTTTTTTTTGGGTTTTTTTGGTTTAACAATGGTACCAAGGACGGCGTTGACGAAGGAGGCAGAGCTTTGATTGCTGAAGTCCTTGGCTAGTTCAATGGCTTCGTTGATGATTACTTTGGGTGGGGTAGTTTTTTCAAAAAGAAGCTCCCAGCAGGCAAGGCGAAGAATGGAGAGGTCAACCCAGTTTATTTGCTCCAGGGGCCAGCGAGGGGCAGATTTTTCAATGAGTTTGTCTATTTTAGTCAAATTGCTGATGACTTTTTTAGAGATGAGAGTGCTGGGTTTGGAGTTTCCGGCACGGTGAACAAAAAGGGCTTGGACTGTTTTTTGACGAAGATAATGACGATGATCGCGGCGAGCGCTCATTTTTGGCAGTTGGGGCAAGTAAGAAGCGGTCTTTTGGGGGCGGCGCAGTGGGGACAGGGAACGGTTTTAGATAAAGTTATTTTATGAGTAGCTCGACGGCGGCCTTGGCGGCGACTAGAGGGTTTTCGTTTAGGTAGAGCGGTCATTTGGTAGTTTAAAAGTTTTAAAAAGGGTCGGTTGTATTCTAGCGCGACTTGGCTTAAGGCGCAAGGGTTTCAGTTAAAATGAGAAGAAGGGAGAGATCTTAATTCCCAAGGGAGAAAGTTTTTCAACGGTCTGGGGAGTTCTTTGATTACCTGTTGAACCTTTTTGGCAAGAGAGTAGTCGGCAGAACTGGCGATTTTAAGGTGGGGGAAGCCGTGTTGGGAAAGGGAGAAAGGTTGGCTTGGGCCACGGGTTTTTAGGTCGTATTCGGCTATTTCTTGTCCCAAGTGGTGGTTTTGCAGGAAATTTAGGCGGGCAGAGGGTTGGTCGGTAAAAAGGAAGCAATATGATTTTTGAGAGTTTCTTCCCACTCGACCGCGTAGTTGGTGGAGAGTGGCCAGGCCAAAGCGATTGGCACTTTCAATAATGATGACGCTAAGGCCGGAAAGATCGAGACCAACTTCAACGATTGGGGTAGCTACGAGGATATCAAGACTTCCTTTTTTAAGGCGGTTTATGATTTTTTGTTTTTCTTGAGAGGTAGTTTTGCCGTGGAGAAGAGCTAGTTTTAATTTAGGAAAGATCTTTTTAGCAAGGCGCTCGTATTCTAGGGTGGCGGCTTTGACGGTTTTCATGGTTTCCGACTCGTCAATAAAAGGACAGACAATGAGAGCCTGACTCTTATTCTTTTTTAGGTGTTTTTCTACCCAGGTGTAGCAACTGTCTCTTTTGTTTTCAGCAACAGTGAAAGTGCTGACTTTTTGACGACCCGGAGGAAGATCGGTGAGGGTGGAGATATTTAGTTCTCCCAAAAAGACAAGGTGTGTGGAACGAGGGATAGGGGTTGCGGTCATGGTGAGAAGATGAGGTGGGGAGGATGAATTAGCCAAGAAAGCTCTTTGTTTGACGCCAAAGCGGTGTTGTTCGTCGATGACAAGGAGTCCTAAATTTTCGGAAAAAAGTTTTTTTTGGTGGAAAAGGGCATGGGTACCAATGAGAAGGTCAGCTTTTTTCTGGGATTTGTGTTGGCTGGTGATAAGGCTTGAGGAGAGTTTGTATTTTTTAAAAAATTTTTGGGCTTCGCGATAATGTTGTTGGGCAAGAATTTCGGTTGGAGCGAGAATGACAGTTTGTTGGCCGTTTAAGTAAACAAGATAGGCAGCCAAGAAAGCAAGGATGGTTTTACCGGAACCGGTGTCTCCCTGGATTAGGCGATTGGTAAGGATTTTGGTAGAGCTTAGATCCCTTTTGATGGTTTTTAAGATTTTTTGTTGTGAGGGAGTAAGGGTGAAAGGTATGTTTTGAATAAATTTTTGAAGGAGTTTTTCGATTTTAGGGGTAATGGTCAGGGGTCGGGCAGGGTGTTTTTTTTGCCAGGCGTGGCGACGAAGTTGAGAGGTGATTTGTAGGCAAAAAATCTCATTGAAACGGAGACGGGCTTGGGCTTGGGCTAGGGTTTGGGAGCTGTTGGGGCGGTGAATTTCTTGTAGGGCGAAATTTAATGGAGCAAGATTTTGGTTTTTGAGAGTGGAGGCCGGTAGAAACTCAGGGATTTTTGAGGAAAGCGGAAGGAGGAGGTGGATATTTTTTCTAAACCACTTAGAGTTTACCCCGCGGGTTTCGGGGTAAATCGGAATGAGGCGGGCAGTGTGAAGCGGGTTTTCCTGGTATAATTCCCAGTCAGGTGAAGACAGGGTGGGTTTCCCTTGGTAATAGGAGACTAGACCGGAAAAATAATAAGTTTGGCCTTTTTTGATTTGTTGTTTTAGATAAGGTTGATTAAACCAGCTAATGGTGATTTTCCCGGTTGAATCGGCAACGCTGACTTTTTGCAGACTACGATAGAAGCCACCTAAGTTGTAAAAGCTTAAAACTTGGGCCTTGATAGTAATAGGTTCCCCTACTTCAAGGTGGGAGATGGGGGTTATTTTTGAGTAATCCAGATAGTGGCGAGGATAGTGATTGAGAAGGTCAAAGAGGGTAAAAATATCCAGTTTTTTTAAGGCGCTGGCGGTTTTGGGCCCAACGCCTTTGAGGGAACTTGATGGGCTTTCTAGTTGATTTAAAGAGGATGATGGCACGCAATAATTGTAACAGGGCTAAAAAGATTGATGAAAATTTGATAAGATTGTTTTATGAAAATTGGAAAGATTAAATTAAAAAAGAAGGCGGTGGCTCGTTGGGTGATTATTTTGGCCAGTATTTCTTTGATTTTAACTAGTTTTATCCCTTTTTTGGCAGTTTTGGGGAAGTAGAGGAAAAAATGAGAAATATGAGAAATAGAAGTTTGAAGAGAAAAAAGTTACGGTTTCAATATTGGCTGGAGCAGCGCTTGGGTCCACTTAAGAAGAAAGGTTTAGGGCCGCTTTTGGCTTTTGGTGGTTTGGCGCTGGTAGTTTTGGGATTTATTTTGGTGGTGATTTTGTTTACCTGGTATGCCAGAGATTTACCTTCACCTGGAGAGGTAGTACGGCGGGAAGGATTTACTACCAAGATTTATGACAGAAATGAGAAGCTTTTGTATGATGTGTACCGGGAGGCCAATCGGGTGCCGGTGGTAGCTGAAGACGTGCCGCGCTATCTTAAGGAGGCAACAGTAGCAATTGAGGATAAAGATTTTTGGACGCATCAAGGTTTTGATAGAAAAACACCTTTTCGAATTCTGTATAACCTTTTTGCCAAAAGGCGTTTGGTGGGAGGATCAACTTTGACTCAACAATTGGTTAAAAATGTGCTTTTAACTTCAGAGAGAAAGGTGAGCCGTAAAGTAAAAGAGTTTATTTTGGCGGTGCAAATTGAACGGCGCTACAGCAAGGAAGATATTTTGCTCATGTATCTTAATGAGGCTCCTTATGGGGGAACAGCTTGGGGAGTGGGAACGGCGGCACAGCAATACTTTAGTAAAGAGGTGAATGAGCTTAATTTGGTGGAGTCGGCTTTTTTGGCCGGTTTGCCCCAGCGACCTTCAGTTTATTCTCCTTTTTCCGGTAATAAAGAAGCTTATATTTTTCGAACAGGTGATGTTTTAAGGAGAATGAGAGAAGATGCCTACATTGACGAGGATCAGGAAAAACAAGCAAAAGAGCAATTGGGGCAATTATCTTTTAAAGGAGGGAAGAGCTCAATTGAAGCTCCCCATTTTGTTTTTTGGGTAAAGAATCTTTTGGCGGAGAAATTTGGAGAGGAATTGGTAGAGGGGGGCGGCTTGAGAGTGAAGACAAGTTTGGATCTTGATCTCCAAATAGCGGCAGAGAAGATAGTAGGAGAGGAGATGGAAAAGGCGGCAGATTTGGGAATAAGCAATGCGGCAATGCTAGTGATGGATCCGGAAACAGGTGAGGTTTTGGCAATGCTTGGTTCAAAAGATTATTTTTCTGAAGAAATTGATGGGAAATTTAACGTGGTAACGGCTTTGCGTCAGCCTGGTTCGGCAATTAAGCCGGTAACTTATCTGACGGCGTTAAAACAGGGTTATACCCTATCTTCAATGGTGGTGGATGCCCCGGTTTCTTTTGCTGGTACTGTTGGTCAGAAAGATTATGCTCCGGAAAATTATTCTGGGGATTTTTGGGGGCCGATGCAGTTGCGGCAGGCTCTTGGCAACTCTATCAATGTGACAGCGGTAAAGACTTTGGCACAGGTGGGGCTAAGTAGTATGTTGCAGACGGCTTACGAGATGGGTTTTTCTACTTTGGCGCCGAGTCCGGAGAATCTTTCGAGGTTTGGTCTTTCAGTAACTTTAGGTGGTGGAGAGGTAAAACTTATTGATATGGCGACAGCTTATAGCACTTTAGCTAATGGTGGAAAGAAGACAGAGCCTGTAGGGGTTTTGCAGGTGGAAGATAGTCGAGGGAAAAAGATGTATGAATTTAAGCCAATTTCAGGAGAGAGGGTGGTGGGTGAGGAAGAGGCTTGGCTTATAAGTGACGCTTTGGCTGACAATAAAGCCAGGTCTTTGACTTTTGGTGAGGTTAATCGCTTAATAATTCCCGGAAAGAAGGTAGCAGTAAAAACAGGAACGACCAATGATAAGCGGGATAATTGGTGTGTGGGGTGGAATCCTTCACTTTTGGTGGCAGTTTGGGTGGGTAATAATGACAATAGTCCCATGGGTAGGGTGGCTTCTGGAGTAAGTGGGGCAACGCCAATCTGGCAAAGAGTAATGACGGAGGGATTAAAATCCAGACCGACTATTGATTGGGCTCAGCCCGGAGGAGTGGTAATGGCGGAAGTAGATACAGTTTCTGGTTATCGATCACATGACGGGTTTTTAGCGCGGCAGGAATATTTTGTGAAAGGGACTGAACCTTCAGGCAATGATCCGGTTCATGTCAAGCTTAAGGTTTGCCGAGATAAAGAAGGCTTGGCTCCTCCTTCGGCAGTGGCAGGCGGAAATTTTGATGAGAGAGAATTTATAGTGCTTCAGGAAAAGGATCCGGTTTCAGTTGACGGGAGAAATCGTTGGCAGGAAGGAATAGATAAGTGGATTGAAGGACAGGGAGATAATCGCTATCGTCCCCCTAAAAATTATTGTTCAAATGAGGGGTGGTTGAAAATTTTTATTGATGAACCGAAGCATGAGTCGACGGTTGGTAATAAGTTTCAGGTGAAAATCAGATCTGATTCGGTGGAAAAGGTGGTGGAAGTGCGGCTTTTTGCCAACGGAAAAGAAGTGAAAACCTGGACGGAAAAGCCCTTTGAGGCGAAAATTGAACTTGAAGATGGGACCTATGAGCTTCATGTGGAAGCTAAAGACGAGAAAGGAAACGAGGCAGGAGGGGAGATACGGATTGGGGTTAATAAGCCTTGGGACTGGAGTCCTTCTCCAACTTTAGGGCCGACTAATACTCCCACTCCCTCACCTACTCCTACTGTCACCCTCTCTCCTACCCCTACTCCTACTGTCACTCCCACCCCTTAACTTTTAAGGTGTTGGGTGTAAGGCAGGTAATTAAACAAGGTTGAAGGATTTGAGATGAATCTTTTTTGCTTGAGCAGAGCTTAAATTGAAGTAGGAGGCGCGAAAGCTGTATTTGTATTTTTTGGTTTGTGGGTCATGGTAAATGTCGGTTATTGAAAGGCTCCAAAGATATCTCTCCCCTATTTTTCGAGTATAGATTTTTAAAAGTTTTTCTTGGCTCTTTTTTTCTTTAAGAATGAGGTTGGCGTCCAGAGTAATAATTTGTTTTTTTAACTCGTAGCTTTTTGTTTGGGGTGGGTTGGGGAAGGCAGGAGTTTTGGTTAATTTAGCTGGGGCAAACTTAATGAGCTTTTCAAGGTCAATTTCCCAATAAGGGGAGATGGGAGGAGAAATATTTAGACTAGGACAAGACGGTTTGATTTTAAGAGACTTGAAAAGTTCACGGAGGTTTTTATCTAAAATTGAGAGATTGGGTTGATAAAGACCGAGCTGATATTTTTCTTGAAAGCCCTTTTTGTTTTGATAGTACACTTTGCCAATTTCAAAAATTTGAACGGGATGGACCTTGAAACGTTGATACTGGTAGACTTGGTTTTCCAGGGAAGGAAGGAGAGAATGGCGAAGGATGGGGAAGTGGTTGTTAATGTTGTTTTCGGTGTAAACCAGCCCTTTTTTATTTTTGGGAGCTTGTTTTTCGGAAATCAGGGGCCAGGAGCGGACTTCATCGTAGCCCAAGGAGATGAGAATTTTTTGGATGTGTTCAATAAAGTAGACGAGGGGTGGGGTAATATCTTTAAATTTTCGGGAAGAGATAGGTTTATTAGTGGGAATGTGCTGGTAACCCCAGAAGCGAATAACCTCTTCAATCAAATCTTCTTCAATGTTTAGATCAGGTCGGAAAGTGGGAGGAGTAACGGAGTAATTTTTCTCTTTTTTTATTTGGCAATCAAGAGACTTAAGAGTAGTCAGTGAAAACTGTTTGGGAATAGAGATACCGGCAAAAAGGTTCACTTTTTCAGGGTGGAAGGTGATAGGGAGAGTTTGGGTGGGTTTAGGGTAAAAATCGAAAAGGTCGGATGAAATTTGTCCTTGGCAGTGAGTTTCGATAAGGGAAATTAAGTGAGAGAAGGCAAGGGGGATAAGGTTGGGGTCTAAAAATTTATCAAGTCGAACACTGGCTTCAGTGATAGTTTTATATTGGCGAGAATCATGGCGGACTCGAGTAGGGTCGTAGACGGCCATTTCAATTAAAATATCGGTGCTGTCAAGATCTACTTTGGAGTTTTTTCCACCAATAAAAGTGAGACTAACTATGTTAGAGTCGCTTTTTATTTGTAGGGTGTTTGGATCAAGGTTAAGAACGGTCCCGTCTAAAGTAGTAAAAGATTGGGAGCGGGTTGAGTCTTCCCAGACAAGGCCGGAGGGAATTTTACCTTGATCGAAGGCGTGGCAAGGAAGACCCCAGTAGATCATAATGTAATTAGTGAGGTCGACAAGACAATTGATGGGATTAATGTCATGAAGAGTGAGGAGTTTGGCAAGCCAGGGTGGAGATGGACTATTTTTGATTTGATTTAAGGTGCAGGCTAGAAGGCGTTGGACTCCATTTGGGCTGGTAACGGTGATAGGAACAGGATTGGTTTTGAATTTTTGCTGGGGATATTGGGGAAGGCTGAGGGGAAGGCGGTGGAGAACGGAAAGCTCTTTAGCTAGGCCATAATAGCCAAGACAGTCGGCTCGGTTTTGGCGGATTTCCAGGTCAATTATTTCTTCCTTTTGTTTTTTTTCTAGGCCAGCGCAGAAATGTCCCAAGAGGGTAAGATCATTGGCTGTTTGCTGGGGGCTGGTCTTGAGCCCAGGGAGTAGTTTTTGGAGTTGGGAATGGATTATTTTCATAGGGTTTTTTCTTGGGGCTTGTAAGCAAGATTACCGCCGAGGAGGGTGCGAATGTCGCTGAGCTGGTATTTGGCCATGACCCAACGGTCTAGACCAAGGCCAAAAGCGAAGCCATGCCATTTTTTAGGGTTGATCCCAGCTATTTTTAAAACGTGGGGATGGATAAGACCAGCTCCTCCCATTTCCAACCAGCCGGCGCCCTTACAGAGGGGACAGCCTTGGCCTTGACAGGAGAAACAAACTAGATCAAGGCCAAGTCCGGGTTCGACTTCAGGATAGTATTTGGGACGATAACGAACTTTGGCTTTGGGTCCATAGAGGTGTTTAAAGAGGGTATCAAGAGTGCCGATAAGGTCTTTAAGAGAAATATTTTTGTCAACAGCAACTCCTTGGTATTGGTGGAAGATAAAATGGTTGCTTTTGTTTACTTTTTCGTTGCGGTAGGTACGGCCGGGAAAGGCGGCTTTGAAGGGAGGTTTTTCTTTTTTTAGGAGGCGGGCTTCAATTGACGAGGTTTGGGTGCGTAGGAGAAAGGTTGGTTGGCGGATATAGATACTGTCCTGCAAGTCTCGGGAGGGGTGGTCTGGTGGGACGTTAAGACGCTGAAAACAATATTCGTCAGTTTCTATCTCGGGACCATCGTAGACGGAAAAGCCCAGAGAGCGGAAGATACTGTTTATTTCCAATTCAGTGACGGTAATGGGGTGGAGATGGCCGAATTTATGAGATTGGGAAATATTTCTGGGGGTAGGAGAAGAAGGAAGCGTGGAAGCTAGGGGTTTTAAAGCTTTTAATTCTTTAGTTTTTTGAATGATGAGCTTTTCAAAGTTATTTTTGAGTTTATTTAGTTTTTGGCCTTGGATTTTTTTTTGGGTCGGATTGGACTTTTTAAGATCGGTAAAAGCTTGCTTTAAAAGGCCACGACGACCCAAGAGCTTAACTCTTAAAGATTCAAGTTCTTGAAAACTAGAAGAGTTTTTTATGTTTTTTTTATATTCTTTGCCTATTTTTTGAGTAAGCATAAAAAGAAAAAACCTCCTTTTTGGTGGAGGTTTTTAGAAGAAAGACTAATCCCCCACTTTGGTTTCTTAGGTAAAAAAGAAAAAAAGATGAGAGGTAGATAAGGGCATGTCTTTTATGATTTTACAAAAGTGACAATATTTTGAAAAGTTTTTGGTTTTTCAAAAGCAATTTGAGCGAGGACTTTACGGTTTAAGCTAATGTTTTTCTTTTTTAAATCATTGATAAATTGGGAGTATTTACTTCCTTCTTCGCGCAGGGCGGCATTTAAACGGGTGATCCACAGTTTTCTTAAATCTCTTTTTTTAAGTTTACGGCCGTGATAGGCGTATTGACCAGCGTGAAGAACTGCCTCGTGGGCGGCTTTGTAAAGTTTACTGCGAGTCATCCAGTAGCCCTTGGCTAGGTGGAGGACTTTTTGGTGATGGTGACGGCGGGTATAGCCTGTTTTAACTCTCATAGGTTATTTATCGGTGGCCGAGTAATTTTTTAACTTTGGTGGCCCAGCGGCCTTCAACTTTTTTAACTTGTTTTAGGCGTCTTAGTTGTTTTTTTGATTTTTTACGTTTTAAATGTCCACCGAAGGAGCTTTGGCGTAAAACCTTACCGGTTTTGGTGATAACAAAACGGCGTGCAACAGACTTTCTAATTTTTAGTTTTCTTTTTTTATTTTTCATTTTCTTGTTTTTGATTTTCTTGTTTTTCGTTTGTTTTTTTCTTTTTGACCGGACTTAGGGTCATGAAAATCATACTTCCAGCTTTTTTAATTTCACCATCTTTTTGTGAAATTTCTTCAAGGTTTTGGGCGAAGCGTTCTAAAAGATCAAAGCCAAATTCTTTGTGAACATTTTGGCGACCTTTGAATTTTATACCTACTTTAACTTTATTTCCAGAGTCAAGAAATTTTTTCCCTCTTTTGATTTTGGTATTAAAATCTTCCTTGCCAATGAAAGGAGTCATGTAGACTTCTTTCAATTCACCACCTTTTTGTATTTTGCCTGTTTCTGATTTCTTCTTCTTTTTTTCCAGATATTTAAATTTGGCAAAGTTTATTATTTTGACTACAGGAGGATTAGCTTTAGCGGCAATTTCAACTAGGTCGAGACCTTTTTGGCTGGCCAGTTCCCGGGCTTTTTCAATAGGGAGAACATCAATTTGTTTACCGGTTTCATCAAGGACGCGAACCTGTGGGGCCCTTATTTGCCAATTAGTGCGATAAAAATTTCCTCTTGTACTATATTTTGGTTTCATATTTTAGTAAGATTTAAGCTTTTTTCTTTTATTTGTTTTTTGATTGAATTAATAAATTTTTCCAAGGGTATGGCTCCTAAATCTTGGCCGTCACGCTGGCGGACAGAGACTTGATTGTCTGGCGAGCTGGCCTCTCTTTTGCCAAGGATCAGCATATAGGGGACTTTTTCCAGTTGGGCCTGTCTGATTTTGGCTTGCATGGTTTCGCTTTGGCTGTCTATTTCTACCCTAATCCCCTCTTCAAAAAGTTTTGCCTTAATTTTTTGGGCATAGTTTTTTTGGTCGTCGGTAATGGGGATAATTTTGACTTGGAGGGGAGAAAGCCAGAGAGGGAAGGCACCAGCAAAGTGCTCAATAAGGATCCCCAGAAAACGTTCGACCGAGCCGTAGAGGACGCGATGGATCATGACCGGTCTTTCTTTTTGACCGTTAGAGGCGGTGTATTCCAGTTGGAAATTTTCAGGTTGAGCAAAGTCAAGTTGGATAGTGGAGCATTGCCAGGTACGGCCAATGGCGTCTTTAAGATGAAAGTCAAACTTGGGTCCGTAAAAAGCGCCATCACCTTCATTTATTTTATGGGGGATATTTTTTTCTTTAAGGATTTGTCTCATGATGGTTTCGGCTTTTTCCCAGACTTCGTCGGAACCAATGGACTTTTCTGGGCGGGTAGAAAGTTCTAGATGGTCTAGTTTGAGGCCGAAAACTTGGTAGACTTCAAAACAAAGATCGATAATTTTTTTTATTTCGTCCTTTACTTGTTTGGGAGTGCAGTAAATGTGGGCATCGTCTTGGGTGAATTCGCGAGGACGAATAATACCATGGGTTTCACCAGAAGACTCAAAGCGGTGAACAACCCCTAGCTCTCCCATTTTAAGAGGGAATTCTTTATAGGATCGGGGTCTGGATTGGTAGATGAGAATGCCGCCGTCACAGTTCATAGGTTTTAAGGCCATATTCCATTTTTTAGCATCAGGAGTGAGGACGCGGTACATTTTTTGAATGAAGAAAGTGGTGTGACCGCTTTGATCCCAGGTTTGGCGAGAAAGGATGACGGGAGTGCGTACTTCCAAGTAGTCATCGCGTTCATGGATTTGTCGCCAGTATTGGAAAAGGTTTTTCATGAGGGTGTAACCCTTGGGGTGCCAGAAAATATCAGCAGGAGCAGCTGGGTGGAAGGAAAAAAGATCTAGGTCTTTTCCCAGACGGCGATGATCGCGTTTTTTAGCTTCTTCTTGTTGGCTGATGAACTGATCAAGATCTTTTTGGGAAGGGAAGCAGGTGCCGTAAATACGAGTAAGCATTTTATTTTTTTCATCTCCATGCCAGTAAGCACCGGCCACACTTAATAATTTGAAAGGACCAATTTGGCCGGTTGTTTGGACATGTGGGCCTTTGCAAAGGTCCACGCTAGAGTCTTTTTGATCTGGTTTACCGTTCCAATAAACAGTGGTCTTTTCCCCTTTAGCCTCGATTTGATCAATCCAGTCTAGTTTATAAGGATTTCCTTTAAATAGTTTTCTCGCTTTGGTAATGGATATTTCTTGGCGAACAATGGGTAAATTGGCCGCAATGATTTTCTTCATTCTGGCTTCTATTCGTTTAAAGTCAGAATCCGAAATTTTATATGACTGGTGCGAGGAATAATCAGGATCAAAATCAAAATAAAAACCGTCTTTGGTAGCCGGGCCCATGGCTCTTTTTAATCCTGGAAAAAGTTCGTCCATGGCTTGGTGAAGGACATGTTCGCATGAGTGGCGCATGGCTTCAAGAGAAGGTGCTGGGGATTTTATTTTTTGAGACATTTTAGTTTTTTATTAAAAGGTTAAGGGTGCGCGAAAAATAGTTTTAAGAGAGAAAGAGGACCCAGATCAGGAGAGGTGCGCATGTTCTTTTAAGCCCTGCTGGGCTTGGTAGTGTTTGAAAAAGACAAGAAAGTAAGTATCATTTTAGTCGTATTTGATTGTAGCATGAGGCAAGGGTGACCGCTAGAGGACTTGAACCTCTGACCTTCTCGATGTCAACGAGACGCTCTAGCCAACTGAGCTAAGCGGTCTTTGTTTGGTAGTTTAGCACGTTTCAGATTTAGCTCGCAGAGCGAGAAACATAGTGCTCATTGGAGAGGAGAAATTGAGAACCACCATGTTTTTTATCGGCAAAACGACCCCAGAAATTTTTTCTTTTCTGGGATCGGGAGTTGGCCAGATTAAGCCATTCATTAGCTTCGGAAATATTTTTGCGAAAATTGATGATTAGATTTCGCAGACGGCGAAGGAAATTAATTTGGTAGGAATTGTTTTCAATTGGGGCAGCTCCAGCTGCTTTTTGGGTTTCGCTATCTAATTCGCTGGTGTTTTTAGATAACTCTTCGACTTCGGCTTGAAGGTTAGCGACCTCTTTTTTTAAATTATGAGTTTCGTGATAAAAGAGTTCTTTTTCGTTGTGATGAAGATAGTTTAAGTGTTTTTCCAGAGTTTGATTTTGTTTTTTTGCTTCTTCGACAACAGGAGTCCATTCGGCGATTTGTTCAGGGGTTTTGGGCGCAGAAAGTTGGCCCTTTTCTGACTCGTAGAGGTTTACTATGGGCCTTCTTTTTTTGGAATCCAGTTTTTTCCTCGCAATGAGAGAGGATGACATTGGTTGGGATTATACGCTCTTTGAGGCTTTTTTTCCAGAGTTAAATCGAGATTAGTTTTTCCAGGGTTTTTTGTTGGCGAAGAATTTGGGAGAGAACATAGGGGTTGGTTTGGGGGGAATCTTTTTGAATTTTTTCTATATCTTCCGGCAAAACAATGATCTGGTATTTTTCGGCTAGTTTTTCTAAGCTTAAGGTGAGGCACCAATTGTCTGTAATTTGCTTAATTAGAGTTTTTTTATATTCTTCTAGGGTGGTTTTTTTTGTTTCCAAGTAGCGACTGACGGTAAGGCCAGCTTGTTGAACCTGATCAACGAGGGTCGCTAGTTTTCGGTCAAGCTCCTGATCTAAAAGAATTTGGGGGAGAGTTGTTTTAACTGTTTCTAAGATGGCCTTGATGATATTGTCGATCTTTTCTTGTTTTTGAGAGTCGGAGGGAGAATCAGTTTCCTTTTTTTCGGGGGTCCAGATTTTATCCTGGTTGTTTTGGCTTTTTATTTTTTCTTCAACGTTGCCTAAGTCTATTTCGGGTTCTTCACAGGCAGTAAACTCCAGTTGCCAGATTTTGTCTTTGGCTAAAGGGGGGTTGAGGAGGCGGGTTTTGGGGATAATGACTGGTTTAAGCTCATGCTCTTTTATTTTTTCCGACCAAACTTGACTGATGAGAATATTAGCAGTTTCTTCCAGTAATTTTTGAGGGCCAAGTGTTTTTTCTATTTTTTCAAGTGGGGCTTTTCCGGGGCGAAAACCTTTTATTTTTGTTTTTTCACCTAGTTTTTTGAGGGTGTCTTGATAGGTTTTTTGGACAGAAGTGGTGGAAATGGAGGTGGTGAGGGTAAAGCTTTTATCGGTATTTTTGGAAAGTTTATCTTGATTCATAAGTTTGGGTTTTAGTTTAGCTTAGATTTTATTTAGTGTACAGAGCTTATTTTTAAGGGGGGTAATTTGACAAGGTTTTGGGTACATGGCAAGATTTGGGTATGTTACGAAGGCGGATAGGTTTTTCTTTTTTTTCGCTGGTTTTTTTGTTTTTGTTTTTAGTGACGGAGCTTTTTGTCTTGACGGCGACAAGTTCATTTGATAAGTGGGAGACCAGGGGTTTTTGGGGGACTGGTGCCAAAGTTTATTTGGCGGCTGCTGAGGATCTGTCTTCGGTGGAGAGCAAGGTGGTTCTAGCTGATTCTCGTCCTCTTCTTATTCGTAATTATTTGGAAAAGTATCACTCTCCCCTATTGCCGTATTCACAGAAGATTTTTAATCTTTCGCAAAAATATGGTTTTGATTATCGTTGGATTCCGGCCGTTGCCCAACAGGAATCAAATTTGTGTAAAAAAATTCCAGAAAATTCTTATAATTGCTGGGGGTATGGCATTCATAGTCGAGGGACTTTGCGCTTTGCTTCTTATGACGAGGCTTTGGAAAGCTATGCAGCTTACTTGAGACGGGAATATTTCGATAAGGGTTTGCTTACTCCAGAGGAAGTAATGGGTAAATATGCTCCTTTTTCGCCAGGAAGCTGGGCTTCGGGGGTGAGGCAATTTATGAAAGAGATAGAAGGTGGTGTTTAAGTTTCTTTTATGCAAAATAGATGGAACAGAAAGCTTTTTATGACGATCCTGGGTTCGACTACTTAGGATATTGGCGGAAGCGTGAATATGAACATCGGGTAGAAGTTGATCTTTTAGGAAGAATTTTGCCAAAAAAGGCTGAGAGTCTGTTGGATGTGGGAGCAGGGTACGGGAGGCTTTTGCCAGTTTATCGAAATAGATTTGAAAGAATTGTTTTTCTTGATCCTTCAGAGAAGCTTTTGTCTTTGGCTCGGGTAAAGTATGGTAAAAAAGGTTTGACTTATCGGATGGGAGTGGCAAGCAAGCTTCCTTTTAGACGGGAAAGTTTTCAGGTGGTGATTTGTATTAGAGTTTTTCACCACTTGAATAGCGGGGAGGCCAAGAAAACCTTGGAGGAAATGGCGAGAGTTTTAGTCTCTGGTGGGACAGCTTTTTTGGAGTATGCAAACAAAATTCATTTGAGGGCTCGGTTAAGAGCGATTTTTTCTGGAAAGAAAAGTTGGGTGGAAGAGTTTGATACAATTGATCGGCGTGGTTTCCGCAATGTAATTGGGGGATCAATTCCTTTTAATAACTTTCATCCAGAAAGGATAAAGGAATGGGCGGAAGAAGCGGGCTTTAAAGTAAAGGACCATTATTCTCTTTCTTATCTTCGCCCTAGTTTTTTTAAAAATTTTTTGCCGATTTCTTTTTTGGTTAAAGTAGATAGTTTTTTACAGGAGAAAATTTCTGGACAAAATTGGGGGCCGAGTAACTTGGTTGTTTTAGAAAAAATTTAATTTAGATAGTTAATAATCTAGGCTTTTCTTTGTGTGATTGCTTTGTATATATATAATAGTATTTACTTTGGTGATTACTGCTTGACAAAAGGGTATATAAGTATTATATTATGTGCAGATCCTGGGGTGGCTCCTCGAAAGCTCGCTCTGGGATTTTTTTTGTGCTTTTGAGAAAAGTTTCTGGTAGAATTCAGCCATGATTTCTACTTCTGGCTTTAAAAAAGGAATTTATATTCTTTTTCGTGATAAGCCACATCGAATAGTAAGTTTTTCTTTTGTGAGTCCCGGTAAAGGTTCGGCCTTTTATCGGACGCGCCTAAAATCTTTAGAGACTGGAGCGGTCTTAGAATATACCTTCAAGTCGGGAGAGAAGGTGGAAGAGGTAAATGTGGATACGAGGCAATTGCAGTTTTTATATCGGGACGGAGAAAGCTTGGTTTTTATGAAGGCGGAAACATATGAACAGTTTCAGGTATCAGAGGAAATTATGGACGATTATTCTAGACAGTTTTTAAAGGAGGGGGCTAGTTATAGGGTTCAATTTTACGAGGAACAGGCGGTAGCGGTGGGTTTGCCTAAAAACTTGGTTTTAGAGGTAGTTAAAACAGAAAACTCAGTAAAAGGTGATACGGTGACGGGGGCGCTAAAGCCGGCAACATTAGAAACGGGTTTAGTAGTACAAGTGCCGTTGTTTGTGAAAAACGGTGACAAGATTTCGGTAAGTACGGAGACGGGAGCCTATCTTTCCCGGGCTTAATTTCAAACTTGAAGGTTAAAGGTGGATATTTAGATCTATTGGTGGGGGTGGGTTGCCAAGAAATTGTTGGTTTTCCTTTTTGATGTTTTCAATTTGGTTTTTCCAGGCAGAGGTGGTGCTAGTTGGAGTTTCCTCAGAGGGAGAAAATGATATTTTTGATTGGGGAGTGGGTAAAAGATCAAGATTCAAGGCTGGCTGGTCAGGTATTCTTGTTTTTGTTTGGGTAGTGGCGATAGCAAGAGAAATTAAAAGGACAAAAGAGAGGGCAGCCAGACCGAAAATAAGTTTTTTCTTTTTTGAAAATTTGGGTTTGGAGGGGATGGATTCATCTGTGTTGGGAGTGATGACGGGGGGACTGCTTTCGATGGTTTGGATTTGGTTCATTGGGGAAGATAAGTAATAATCTCTTCAAGGTGGGAGAGAATTTCTAGGTGATAATTGGCGGCAGCGAGAAGTTCCTCCTTTGTTTTTGTCCAAAGACGGTCATATTGAGACTGATAAGTATTAAGGGGATTGATTATTAAATGAGCCTTTTCCAGCTTTTGACGGATGAGATCGGTTTTAATGGTGGTTTCCCCAAGCCATTTTTGGGTGAGAAGAGATTGGTCGGGATAGGCGCTTATTTCTTGAACGAGCGCTTCTGTTTTGGTAAGTGATTGGCTTTGTTGGCTGGTAGCGTGAGTAGTTAGAGCGCGATAGATAAGCAGTTCAAGTTCTGGATATTTTTTTTCCCAGAGCTTGGAGTAATCATTGATGTCGGTGATATTATTGAGTTGATCTATTTGGCTTTGTTGCCCAGAAAGCCAGGATTGCCAAACAGCAAGTTGAGAGGCAAGTTCTTCGGGATTGGGGTTGTGGATTTTTCCAAAAGCAGAAAGGTCTGCAATAAGTTGATCGAGATACTTTTTTAGGGTTTCGTTTCTTTCCCAGAGGACTTTTTTAGTGTCTTTGATGGCCTGTTCACGGGTGGTGAGAGTTTGGTAGTTTTGATATGCCTGGCGGGAGCTTGTATATTCTAGGTGGGCTTGGGAATAAAGATCGAATTGTTCCTGCCAGGTCAGGGTTTCTTGGGCGTTGATGGAATTATAGCTGAGAAGGAAAGCGGGGAGCAGGAAGAAAAGTTTCATATGTCTTTAGAAAGATAATAGCAAATTTGGGTGCCGAAGGTGGGACTTGAACCCACACGCCCTTGCGGGCACACGGTCCTAAGCCGTGCCTGTCTGCCAGTTTCAGCACTTCGGCTAGAAACAGTGAGCCGTAGAGGATTCGAACCTCTGACCGAC
>Ga0210057_1004772_pt1 | contig 17766 bp, 17 predicted proteins | sample CryGeyCG2114_010_2_FD_183968 | JGI IMG/M metagenome (GOLD analysis project Ga0210057, IMG submission 183968) | Groundwater microbial communities from aquifer - Crystal Geyser CG10_big_fil_rev_8/21/14_0.10 (SPAdes) (version 2) | ecosystem: Environmental > Aquatic > Deep subsurface > Groundwater ...
TATCCATCTTTGCATCAACGGCATTTTTCAAAGGATCAAGTGAGTTAGAAGATTTTTGTGGAAGATTTCCAGATCAATGGAAAAACAAATGCTTACAGGGAAATTATTAAAAATTATTAAAACCTACAAGGTTGTTTTAACCGTGGGTGTGGTTCTAATCATCATTTTGATATTCAAGGGAGATCTTCTTGACCAGCTTATCGGCAAGAAAGATCTACGTACTTACGCATCGGAAATTATTAAACTTTGTTCAAAAGAACAATTCACACCTAATTGCTACGATCGCGAGGTACCCAAGTTAATGAAATATTTAAGCATGGAAGAAACATTTGATGTGGTTAGATTAATCCAGGAAAATAATCGAGAATATCTTTTCTGCCACGTGGTAGCTCATGAAATTTCTGACATAGAAACTAAGAAAGATCCAGATAAATGGATGGATGTAGTCAGTAGGTGCCCCGTCACTATGTGCAATAACGGATGTCCCCATGGGGCCATTATGCAAAGATTCCAATCGGAAGTGCTTTCTGAAAAGCAGATTATCCAAGCTCTTCCTGAACTCAAGAACGTGTGTGAACCAAGAGGGAGTTGGAATCCTACAGAAGTAGAGCGTTCGATGTGTTATCACTCAATAGGCCATATAGCCATGTACATAACTGGAGCTGATATTGATAAGTCTTTGGAATTGTGTAAGGAAATCAACATTAAAGAAGACGGTAGAAATTATTACCAAACATGTGTTCAGGGGATCTTTATGATAGTTTTCCAGGGTATTGAGCCAGATGATTTTGCTTTGGTGGCAGACATTAAACCGGAAAAAGATGAATTAAATGAATTCTGTGGGCAATACAAAGGAACTGAATTCTTTGCGTGTAGAACAGAGGCATGGCCATTGTTCTATAATGAAATAAAACAACCAGAAGGTTTAGTAAATTTCTGCTCATTTACAGACGATCCTTGGGGACAGACATGGTGTTATGGAACGGGGATCAGTTTAATCTCCCTAGAGTTGTTGGAATTCGGTGAGAATCCTGGTGTGGAGGCTGTTTCTAATTATTGCAAGGCACTACCAGACAATAGGCAAGCACAATGCTTTGCGAATGCAGCCAGTAGATTTGTTCAGGTGGATCCTAAGTATACTGCGCAGTCCGTGGCGTTATGTGAGCTCGCAGAAGAATTAGGTAAAGGGGAACATTGCTATCAAGACTTACTCTTTTACTCTAAGTATAGCTTCCATGGAGATTCGCAAGCGTTTAGGGAATACTGTGGTCATTTTGATACAGCAAGAAAGCAGAAATGTCTAATAGGAGACGTGCCAACTGATTTTTATTTTAATCTATAAAATGTTTAGTAGTTATCCTAAGAGAATCATCACCATTGTTATTATGGTGGTCTTGATCTCCGTGGCAGTTATTTACTGGGTAAATATTGGTCGACAAATTTCTTTGGAGAATTGTTTAAGTGATGACCCTAAAGTTGCAAATTCATGTCTCCTTAAGGCAACAGCGAATACTTTTAAAAAGGGAGGATATGAATTTGCATACTCTTGGCTCGAAGGGGTTAAAAAAGAATATCCTTCCCCACTTTTCACTTCCTCTTGTGAGGATTCTTACTATTTTATGGGTCAAAAGGGATACGAAGCTTACCTAGAAGGACAAGCCCTTTCGTCTCCCACAAAACCCTCTGTCTGTACTGATGCTTTCTATGGAGGAATACTGAACGTTTGGGAGAAAAATGGTTCAGATGAAGAAGCAATCCTAAGTATTTGTAATCTAGTTAACTCTAAGTTACCCACAAGAACTTGGGACCAATGTTTTTTTAATGTTGGTCAGGGATTGGTATTTAGAGGACAAGAGCAGGTAGATAATAAGATGGCTAAAGAGCTGGTAGATTCATCAATAGATTTTTGTGAAAGAATTCCTGGAGAACACACTTTTTCTAAAAGTTCTTGTATAGCAGGAGTCTTTAATGCTCTTAATATGGCATATTTATTGGGAGATAGGGGTATCTATATGGATCCCAACAGACCCTTTGCCCTTTGTGAAGAACAGACAGCTATAAATCGAAGGCAGTGTTATAGGAATCTTACCTCATCGCTTTACTATCTCTCAGGGAAAAATTTATTCTTAGCAAGCGAATATATAAGTTCCATTGAAAATTTTGGAGAAAGATATGAAACAACTTTGACTTTATTCAGCAACTTGGCTTTTGAGCCAGTGGATGCAGACGAGGTAGTAAGAAATTGTATCAATCTCCATGGAAACATTAGAAATGCTTGTATTCAAGGATATGCGATTGGATTATTGGAAGCCAAGGAGGCAGACACCGGTCTAGAGGCCGTTATGTATTTTTGTTTGAATAGTTTATTTACTACTAAGGAGAAGGGACTATGTATTTATAGGGCATTCTACGATCTAGGCCCTGCGTATCCAGGTAAGGCTGGGAATATGTGTAAAGAAATGGTTGACGAGGAGCTTGAACAATATTGCCCCGTATGAAATCAATAAACATTGAAAGGCTTAAGAACAATTATAAAACCCTTAGAGGAATATCCTTGATTATTTCACTTCTCATTATAGTTTTCGGGGGAATTTCATATTGGAGCAATAGAGAATTCAGTACCAAACAGTGTCTGGAAATCGAAGAAGAAAAAGAGAGAATTGATTGTTATGGAGATATAGTGTCGGCAACCCTACAGAGAGATGGTATACAAGAAGCCTTTAGTGTAGTCAAAAATTTCTACCAAAATGATCCTTCCTTTGCTACTAGTTGTCATGAGTTTACCCACCTAATAGGAGAAGAGGCGTATAAAAAGTTTAAGCAAGAATCCAAATTTGAAGTAGTCCCAGAAACCTACTACTGCGGATATGGGTTTTATCACGGTTTTATAATCAAACTTATGTCATCGGGTGATGATCTATCACTAGCACAGCAGTTTTGTATGTATACAGATAGGGCAATTAATGAGAATTCCCAGACGACCCAATTGGATTGTTATCACGGCATTGGTCACGGAGTGACAGATTACAGTTCCACTGAACTTCTAGGGTCGGGGAAAGAACAGGTATTGATTGATAATTCTGTTGCACTTTGTGAAGAAGTATCTTCAAGCAATGAGCAATTGCTAAGATGTATAGATGGGATTTTTCACTCCATAGGAGATATATATTTGAGTGATCCAGATTATATGAATTCAAAAGATGAGCAGGACCCCATGGCTTTGTGCAGGCGTCAAAATATCGAACACCGAAAGGTATGTTACGGCGCTATGGGCTACCTTGTTATGCAAAATTTCAAGGAAGATTTCGACAAAGCCTTGGGTTATGCTTCTCAAATTGAAGAACCTGAATATGCGAAAGCTCTCATTCGTCCCATGGCCGGTTATAGATCGTATAGTACCCTAGGCATAGACAAAAATGGTGAAAACATCACATCCTGCTCAATGTTAGATGATGAACTGGCAAAAGAATGTCTCATGGGTCTAGTAGAGGGAATCACTGATTTTGGTACACCAGGCAAGGAGCACGAAGAGGTGGTACGCTTCTGTAGGACTGAAGGTTCGCCGGCCTGGGTGGCAGATTTCTGTCTGGATCACGCAGTGAAATATTTCGGTAGTTATTTCGGCCAAGAGAAAAAATCTCTATTATGTTCCTTAGTGGGGCCCAGGGTAGGATGTAAAACCTAGCGCAAAATTATTAAATACCGGAACATGAATAACACAAATAGATTTAAACTGATTATTCTATTTGCCGTACTGGTCATTACGGTGGTCTTGGTTGCATATTTTTTCTTGCAAAGAGACATAAATAGAGAAGCGATAGTGTATATAGATGAGGATGGATTTTCGACAGCGGGGCTTATTGTTGAAGTTGGTGATAGAGTGAAATTTGAAAATAAGACTGATACCTCAGTCTGGCCAGCTTCTGATATACATCCCACTCATGAACTATACCCAGAATTTGATGCTCGGGGTCCTATTGCGCCAGGGGGTATATGGGAATTTACCTTTGATCAGATAGGCACTTGGAGATACCATGACCACCTTAATCCAAATGTCAAAGGAACAATCCAAGTAGTAGCGAAAAATAGTTTTATTGCTAATGCAACACCAGAAAGCGACGCTCTCTCCACGTGTACTGCAATAAGCGAAGGGGGCGAGGCAATTAACTGTTGGATGGATTATCTTGAGTCGGTTGTCATAGAAGACGGAGTGGAAAAATCTCTTGAAGTAGTTCAGCGTTTAAGAGAAACCGATCCATCGTTTGCTGCGTACTGCCACACAATAGTGCACAACATAGGAGAAGTGGCCTATTGGCTATACGCAGACGGAGAGAAGTTACCCAAGAGTGGGATTATATCAACTTGCGGCTATGCATTTCACCATGGTTTCATGCAGGAGTTTGGTCACCACGATGAGAATTTTGTAGAAAAAGTACCAGCGTTATGTGACTACTTTGTTAACAAAGTGAATTACGATCGATATGAAAAAAGTGTTGACCCTCTTGATCAGTGCTATCACGGAGTTGGACACGGATTAGCTTTCTACTATATCTCTCAATACTGGGATAACGAAATAGAAATCATAAAACAAGGGGCAGCAGATTGCAGAAAGCTTTCTAATGATGAAGAAATTGTGTCTAATTGCACCTACGGTCTTTTTGGTGGCATGTCCGGTTTTTATACGGGTGGTCATGGATACAAAAAAGAATTGGATATGTCAGATCCATTCCAGTTATGCGAGGGGCAGAAGGAAGACAACCTCAAAGATGCTTGCTATGACAGCATGTTACCCGTGATATGGGTGTACGCCAACTTTGATGCAAACAAAACGTTATCCTATTTTTCAAAAGTTAGGGAAAAAGAATTTTTAGTTCAGGCGATGTACAACTTTGGAGACATACTCTCTCCTAGATTTTGGACGGGAGAAATATCTAAAGAAAAAGTCCTAACTATATGTCAGAGTTTAGAACAAAACCTTTACGTACAATGCATTAAGGGATTTGCTGAGGGAATCATAGGTAATGGTTTACCCCAAAGTGCGGTTGAAGAAGCGATTGGATTTTGTGAGCTCGTACTGGATAAAGACATGAAGGATATGTGCCTAAAGAGCGTTGAAGAGCGGGCCAAGCTAGATTACTCATCTGGATAGGTTACAAAGATCAGATAAGTAATGAAAATTAGGATGCATACACCAAAGATTCTGATGATAATAACAATATCGATCGTATTTGTTATAGGTCTTATATTTTTTATCTTGAGAGGACAGTACAGTAACCCTGATTTAAAAACCTTAGTGGCTAAATGTCAGGACGATAACCCTAGCAAACAAGCACTGTGTTTACAGAGCACACTAGAAACATTAGTTAGAGAAAATGGGGTAGATAAAGCTTTCGATCTGATCGCTTTTCTGGGGGAAATAGACGAAAACGAAGTGGTTAATTGTCACGACTACGCTCATGCCATAGGCAGGGAAGCCTACAGAGTTTTTGCTGAGGGAGAGAAATTTGAGGTGAGTACCAAGACGTCCTACTGTGCGTACGGCTTTTATCATGGATTTATGGAAACCATGTTATCCATAAGCGGCAATGTGTCTCAGGCAAAAGAGTTCTGTAACTATATCGAAACCGAATTTACTAAAAAGGGATATAGTAATCAACTTGCTTGCTATCATGGGATAGGCCATGGTTGGACTAATGTGCATGATGAAACCCTTTGGGGAGACGAGAGGGCCATGGTGTATCCAGCGCTTGAGTTATGTGAGCAAGTAACCCAGGATCCACATAGGTTATCAATTTGCGCAACGGGCGTTTTTGATTCAATTTCTATTGGCTATTACAACGAAGCGTATGGATTGAAAATTAATAAGTTGGATCCTATGTGGCTATGTAGGGAGCAAGAAGAAAAGTACAAAGATCCATGCTATATGGATTTATCTCCGGCTATCTTATGGCTGGGCGAATATAAGTTAGATAAAGCCCTTACATATCTTCATTTAGTTGAGGATGGTCATGAAAAACCTTTTATCGAAAGTGTATCTTCTGGAGCAGTAAGATTCGTCTTTAATAGGGGCGAGGATATTAAAGACAGCGTAAATATTTGTAGAACCCTTAGCCTAGACCATAGCCTAACCTGCATAAGGGGATTGGTCGGTGGCATTATCCAATTTGGAATACCGGATAGAGAGCACGAGAAAGCTATTGAATTTTGCTCATCCGAAGAGTTAACCTCGGAAGAGCAAATAATCTGCTCCGAAACATTGGTTAACCAATTAAGGGTTAAATATGGAAAAGATAGATTTGGTACGGTTTGTAAGATGATAGAATCGGAGTTGGGATATGCATGTGTAGTTGAATAGATGAAATCATAATGCCTCATATTAAAAAGTTTTTATTGCTACTGACATTATTAACTGTCTCCATTGCAATCACACTTTTAATTCCAAGAAGAGAATCTGTGAAGAACAGTGAAGTAGTGATTTACCCCGAAAGTAGCGATGCAAGTGTCCCCACAGTATTGTTATCCGGCTTAGAGATCCCGTGGGAAATCGTTTTTATCAATGAGAATAAGGTGCTTATTACCGAAAGACCAGGGAGACTATTGTTATTTGATAGCACGGCGACATCATACCAAGTGAAAGATGTATTCCACTCTGGCGAGGGTGGCTTATTGGGAATAGCGCTTCATCCAGATTTTGGAGAAAACCAGCTCATCTATCTTTATTATACATACAAAGATGGAGGTAGCACCTTAAATAAAGTTTCGCAATTTACCTTCAGTGAAGATGGCCTCAGCAATGAACAAATATTGATTTCCGGCATAGTGGGCGCTTCGTATCATGACGGGGGGCGTATAAAATTTGGTCCAGACGGTAAACTTTATGTGACCACAGGAGACCATGGTGATAAGTCTTCTCCACAAGACCTTGACTCACTATCCGGTAAAATTTTGCGTCTCAATGACGATGGCACTATACCTAAAGATAATCCATTCAATAATTCGTACGTATATTCATATGGTCACAGGAACGTTCAGGGAATAGATTGGGATAGTAATGGCAATTTTTGGGCAACAGAGCATGGGCCTCAGGGAGAAGATGAGGTTAACTTGATCAAGGCTGGTGGCAATTACGGTTGGCCAGATGTATCTGGCAGTAAGCAAGGGGAGGGGATGATATCGCCAGTTGTTCAAAGCGGTTTGGATACTTGGGCCCCCTCTGGAGCCACTATCTATAATGGCAAGCTTTATTTCGCAGGATTGGCCGGTAGGGCGATATACTCATTAGACTTGGAAACTAAACAATTGAGTAAGTTTGCGGAGGGGGAATTTGGTAGAATTCGAACGATTGTTGTCGGCCCAGATGGTGATTTTTATATACTCACAAGCAATCGAGATGGGAGGAATGATCAACCCAGCGTATTGGATGATCGTTTGATTCGTATCCCAGCGTTATTTTTCAGTACAAAAGAAATGGCATTGTGATTGACACACATGTTATGTAATATCTATGATATAGATATCAACAGTGAACGTTTAGTATAATAGTAGTAAAGGATGGTTATTCAAGACTACATAAAAAAATCTCGCGACGCTGGATTATCTGACGACCAGATTCGCCAAGCCTTAATGAAAGCGGGGTGGCAAGCTAATGCGATAGAGCAAAGCCTCTCTGGCAAGATTAATCAAAGCACCCAACCGTCCACTGCAGGCGTTGGTACCTCATCGGCTCGGGTTATTCAATCCACACAGAAACTAGCTCGTAGGGGAAAAAATATTCTGCACAGATGGTGGTTCTATTTTATTTTGATAGTCGTTATATCTCTTCCGGTTGGATACTATTTTCTTAACCAGAAATCTGCACCCATAATTACACCAGTGCAAAACAACGATAGTGGGTACGCGATTGTTATTTCAAACCAAGTGATCCTGGAAAAAGTTCATATAGATAAAGTGACGACCGAAGAGCCATCATTTCTAGCTATACAAACTGAGGATACTGTAATTGCGGGTTTGCCTAATCCCAACAATGTGTTAGCTAATACTAATTTACTGAACCCAGATACTTATGAAAACTTTGACCTATCCGCTACGGGGAAAGATCTTAGTGAGAGACTTTCTCCTGGCGTCGTACTGGTAGCGACTTTATATAAAGACGCCAATAGTAATAGATACTATGACCTATTCGCCGATACCGAACCCGTATTAAACGCCTCAGGAGAGAAAGTAAGAATTATTTTTTATGCTAAATAATTGGTGGGATAAAAAAACAATATTTTCCCTAGTAGTTGTTATTTTAATCGCCATTGGGGTTTGGGTCATTGTGTCGAAAGACAATACTTCACTCGAAAAAGAGGACAGTAGTTATATTGCTTCAGGAACTCTTTATCGCACTACCCTTGCACAGGAGAAGGCGGAAGAACTCTCAAGTTTTTTGGAGAGCTCACTTGAAGAGAGCTACTTGCCAGAAGAACTGAACTTAATATCCACTACTGCAAAAGATGGTACAAAAGAGTTCAGGGGTACGTGGCTGGCCAGCGACAATAAGCTTTTGAGTGTATTATATGTTCTGGATAACAGGGAGCGTATTTCTTTGTATATGAGGGTCTGGCGCATGCACGAGAAGCCTGGATTAGATAATAGCGTGGCGAATACTCTCTCTGAGGAGATATTTAACGAAGACTTTATTGGCAAAGTAGGTAAAGTGGAATGCACAGAGAAAACACTCGCAGGTAATCCGCCCATAACAGAATGCGCCAAAGTGCAAAAACAGAGTGGGGGAGAGATTCTTGGCATTGCATTATATTCACCAGTCTCAATTGAAGAGCTGGGGTCTGATGGAGCAGTAGTTTCGGGTTGCCTTATTCCAAAAGAGAACACAGCAACATACACAGCAAGAACCTGTATTTAATTAATAGTTTTTTCCATTAAATAGAAGGAAAAGTTCTCAGACGGTTTTATCTTTTCAACTAGTATATATCTTCCACTGGCGGGTTGGAATTTGTTCAAACAATTTTCTTCTTCATCTTGATCGCTAGAGAAATACGGACAGCTCACGAATACGAAATCATCTGTATTGAGTCTGGTAAAGTTAATCTGACCACGCTTATCGTCCAGCCTAACAAATTGAGTGTTTAATTTTTTCTCTAGCGGAGCCCAAAATATAGCATCATAAATAGCTAGATTATCTTCAAACCAATTGTTTTCTGCTGAAGCGTGAACATCGAAGGTAAAGAAGTTCAAGTTATCTAGATTTCTGCTGTTTTCAATATATCTAACTTTATTAGCCAATGCATTGGTGATTACGCCAATTTCTTTGGATCGATCCTTTTGAAAACTTCCCTGAACTGGGTTAAATAAATTAGGAATCGCAATCACTAAGACCACCAATGCGTATAATAACTTCCTATTCTTGATAAGCTTTTTAATAGAAGCAATTACTAACACTACCAATAATGGCAAAAGGCTATAAAAGTGCTGAGGAAGAAGAACATTCAACCTAAAATTACTAGTGTGTTCTAACTTAGGTAGGGTATAAGAAGTGCTGGGTATAAAAAGAATTAGCAATGAGAATATAAAAATAGCAAACATAATCAGGAGCTTTTTTTTGTTAGTTTTCCAGTGCTTGATAGCCATAAAAACATACACAGGAACTGCTATTAGTACCGCAAGGTGGGTGGCGATAGATATCGAAAGCAATATTGGAGATACAAGGTTAAATCTTGTGAAGAGGAGCGCCAAGGCTATGTAGAACAAAGGTACTGCTAGATGCGGTTGCCACATCCAAAGAGACTGCGTTAAGAAGATCTTTCCTAGAGCCAATATAACGGCCGAAAGTATGGCTATGTCCTCATCAAATATTTTCCTAGTTATAAAATATACCGCCACTACCATCGCTAGTTGAAATACGATATTCGCAATACTAAGAGAGAGTGCACTGTCATGAATCAACAAGGGTAGGGCAGTGATGTAGTTGTAGGTTGGACTATTTGGAAAGATCTCTAGGCTTCCGTTTCTATTGCCGAAGATGGGTCTTTCGTCGAAAAAAGATATATGCCGAGCAAATAAATAATCTCTATTAGCTTCTTCGCTCTGTAGCGGATAATCCACGATATACAAACGAACCATAAGCCCTAGAAAAAGAATCAAAACAAGTGGTAAGTATGCCCTTTGCATAAGTTGGCGTTTAAACATCTAGCTTTACTTTAGAATATTACCATTAAATTGCCCCCATAATTGTTTCATGTTAGAATATCTAATATGAGTAAATTCAACCTAGCCGTATCCATGTTATTGTTTGCTTCTTTGGCGCAATCAGTAGCTAATGCCCATGGTCTGGGCCAGAGTTTTGAGAAAGAGGTGGGTGATTACATCATAGAATTTGAATACGATTCACTAGAAGTCGTATCAGGCGAGGTAGTCCCATATGTCTTTAGGCTTATTGATAAAGAATCTAAAGGGGCAGTTGCATTCGACTCGATGTTTTTGAGGGTAGAGGAAAAAGATTCTAAGGAAGTTAAATTTGCCGGTCCAATTGCTCACGACGCCATACTAGATGGAGCAGCTAGGACCAGCATTACACTTAACGATGGCACATATATTTTCTCTTTTTACTTCAAAAGAGGTGAAGAACAGCTGGCGGAAATAGAGTTCGAACAGCTTGTTAGTGCGGGCGATGATTCAAATAAAAGTTGGGGCCTAAGTCAGATATCCAGCTTCTTAGCGGGTGGTTTAATTGTTTATTTTGCTTTGAAATTCAAGAGAGGGAAAAGAGATTGAAGATAAACCGAAATAAACTATTACTTTCTTTACTCGGTATTACAATAACAGCGGGGTTAACGTTTTTTGTAGTCAGATATAGGGAAAACTTTTTCCCCGGTTTCGACTTGCCACTACAGGCAGGTAATGTAGTCGTAGAAATGTATCGAGATGAGTACAAACCTTCCCAGGTTAAGATCCAACAGGGAACTACAATAACCTTTGTCAATAAATCAGATGTTGCTAGGTGGCCGGCAAGCGATCTTCATCCAAGTCACGGTATATATCCTGAGTTTGATCCCAAAAGACCGATCGCTCCAGGGGAAGAATGGAATTTCGTTTTCGATAAAGTGGGTGAGTGGACCATGCACGATCATCTTGCTCCATATATTACAGGAAGGGTGATAGTCAAGTAGTTAAATCGTCGTTGTGGGATGGTATCGCCGCGCACATTGTGTGTGCTGATATAATGTCTTCCATCTTTGCTCTCTGCATTCCAAACATATGAAGAAAACTTTTATTTCTATAGGTAGCCTAGTATTAATTACTCTCACATTGGCGTTTGTGTTGAGGACATATGGAATTAATAGCCTACTATTCTTCGGTAATGACCAAGGGCAAGATGCCACTATTGTTACCAACATGTTGTCATCCGCGGATGGTGTTTTTGTCGGCACCGAGACATCAGCAAGTAGATTCATATACTTGGGTCCACTATTCTATTACGTTATTGCTCCTCTCTACGCTTTTGGTCACGGAAACCCAATCTATCCAGCAGTCTTTTTAATTCTTATGTCTACATTGTCGCTATATTTAATCTTTAGGGTTACTCGATTAATGTTTGGCACCACAGCTTCTCTTATCGCCTTAACACTCACTAGTTTCTCATACTACATGATTTTTTTCTCCAGGTGGTTGTCAAACACAAATCTAATAGTTCTATTAAGCGCATTACTAATATTCTCGATGTATCAAATTATGGCTACTAGTGAGAGGGTGTGGTGGCTATCAACCTCACTACTTGCGGGGTTATCTTTCCATTTTCAGGCAGCTAGTGGTTTTTTCTATTTATTCGTTTTGGCAATCTTTATGTTTTGGCAAAGAAAAGAGGGTATGAGCTTTACAACAGCCATTTATATGTTTTTGGTGTTTATCTCAACATTCATTCCAGAAATTATTTATGATTTTAATAATCAACATATTATCTCGAGGGAAATAATTAAATATATTAGTAATGACACTTTCGGCATCTCTAGTTCAGGGATTATTCATTCAAGGCTTTTGTTCTTTAAGGAGTTTTTTGGGACACTACTATTGCCAGAAAAACTGAGCCTTGCCTTCCCAGCCATACTTTTGTTGGCGACAGTTTTTGTGTTCAAATTTAAGGAACTTTCCCAAAATCGTTACTTTGGTATCCCCGTGATTTTTATGACCGTGCTCTTTGTGGGATCTTTTCTTTTTAAAGATCATATAATGCATTATTATTTCTCTGGTTTTTTCGTGCCATTTTTCATGCTAGTTTCTGTAATTCTTGCGCATCTAACTAGGAGCAAATCAGGAATGGTTATAACAGTTTTATCGATACTAATTTTGGTTACGATTAATATGAAAGTTACTATAGGTTACTTAAATCAAGATCCAGATAGTCCATATGAGGTAAGTTACAAAAACAAGAAGGATGCTATGTCGTGGATAGCGCAGGATTATCGTGACTCCCAAATAGACATCAGGGTATTTGCTCCAGACGAAAGCTCTACAACACTAGATTATGGCCAGGAGTATAAATATCTACTGCAATCACATGGAGTGAGCTGGGGAAATAGGAAATCAGATTGCTCTCCTGGTGACAGTCTAGTTCCAAAAGAGCAATTAGACAGTAATGTGTTTTACGTTATTCGAGAATATGACCATGAACAAGATGATTCTTTGGGGAATTGGATAAACTGCAATGGATTAGATCAAAACTCTCTCCTAGTAGCGCGTCAATTCGGTGGCCTTACGGTAGAGAAAATGACAATAAAATAATATGGATAGGCGTGAGTATGCCAAAATGATTGATTTCGAGGATATCCACTGGTGGTTTGTTTCTAAAAGAAAATTTATCTCAACTTTTTTCCCCAAGGGTAAAAATTTTAAAGTTCTAGATGTGGGATGTGGTACTGGGGGGACTACAGAATATTTAAAAAAATATGGAACAGTAATGGGCGTAGAAAAGGATAAGTATGCTCTCGCTAAGGCTAAGGGAAGGGGAGTTTTTGCTCAGTGGGGATATGCAGAAGAGCTACCAGTAAAGGATTCTAGTGTAGACGTTGCTACGCTTATTGACGTGCTATATCACAAAGATGTTAATGATATCAAAGCACTCAAAGAGGTGCACAGAACCATAAAGCCTGGTGGTTGGCTCGTGGTGCACGATTGTGCTTTCGAATTCCTTAGGGGTCCCCACGATAAATTCGTACATGCTAGAGAGAGGTATACCAGAAAAATTCTCGTTTCGCGCATAGAACAGGCAGGTTTTATAGTAGAGAGGGCATCTTATGTCTATTTTTTTATTTTCCCCATCGTGGCACTTGTGCGAATTTGGGATAAAATATTTAGCGGCAGAACAGAGTCTGAGGTAAAAGAAGTGAATCCTATTGTCAATAAAATACTCATAGCCATTTCGGGCCTGGAGTCTAAATTATTGCGTTTTGTAAGTTTCCCATGGGGATCATCTATTATAATCAGAGCGAGAAAAAGTAATGTTTAAAAAAGTTTCCATAATAATCCCGACCTATAAAGAGCGGGAAAATATTATATTGCTCCTTGGGGTGCTGGAGGCCCAAAGCCAGATAAATAAAGACTATAGTTACGAAGTAGTAGTGGTGGATGATAACAGTCTAGATGGTACAGCCGAGGAGGTTTCCAAAAAGTTCAAACCACCCTTCCTTAAGCTAATTGTAAGAAAGGGCGAAAGGGGTTTAGGAACCGCCATTGGTGTGGGTATGGCGAGTGCATCTGGCGAGGTCGTGGTTGGTATGGATGCAGACTTCAACCACGATCCAGGAATCTTGCCGGAATTAATCAAAAAACTAGAACATTGCGATCTAGTCGTGGCTTCCAGGTTTATTAAGGGCGGTGGTATGGATAATAAACTCAGATACGCTTCCACCAAACTGTTTAACTTCGTTTTAAGGATAATCTTTGCTTTTCCCACCACAGATAATGCTAGTGGCTATTATGCAATCAGAAAGAAAGACCTTAAGAGACTTAATCCCAAGGACATCTACTATGGATATGGTGATTATCATCTAAGACTTGTATATAAAGCTAAGGTAGCAGGTTATAAAATCTGTGAGACTCCTGTATACTACAAAGAACGACCATATGGAGAAAGTAAATCTAAGCTTTTCAAGATGGCAATGGATTATACTAAAGAAGCAATAAGACTGAGATTCTATGAAAAGCAAAATCACTCAACCCCAAAAGGTTAGTTCAACCGCTCTCAAGAGAATACTTACTATTGTCCCCAAAAGTACAGTAAGGGTTTCTGGTAAAGATCCCATTTATGTGGGTGCCCCTGACATAACAAAAAAAGAAGTTGAAACTGTCAGTTCGGCAATCAGATCTGGATGGGTATCTGGGAACGGTCCCTATGTAGAAAAGTTTGAAAAAGCTTTCGCGAAGACGGTCTCTAAAACAAAGTACGCCCTATCTACTAATAGTGGTTCATCAGCTATCCACATAGCTTTGATGGCTTTAGGGATAGGCAAGGGAGATGAGGTTATCATGCCAACGTTTACTATGATAGCCACAGCTAATGCAGTTGCCTTCACCGGTGCTAAACCGGTTCTAGTTGATGTAGATCCATCTACCTGGAATATAGACTCAACCAAAATAGAGAAAAAGATAACAAAGAGGACTAGGGCCATATTAGTAGTTCATATCTACGGGTTAACCTGCGATATGAAGCCCATTAAGAAATTGGCTAAGAAGTATGATCTATGGGTAGTTGAGGATGCGGCAGAAGCCCATGGAGCTGAATATCAAGGCAAGGCAGCTGGCAGCCTAGGAGACATAGCAGCCTTTTCCTTTTATGCGAATAAAATCATAACCACTGGAGAGGGTGGCATGATTACAACCAACAACGCCCAAATCGCCCGCAACATTATTCAATATAGAAGTAATGGTTTTGGCGAGAAGAGACATTTCTGGCACGAATATCAAGGTTATGGATCTAGAATGTCTAATTTAGATGCAGCTCTTGGTTTTGCCCAAACCCTTCGTTTTAACGAACTGATTAGAAAAAGGAGAACGAATGCCTCTTATTATCAGAAGCTTCTTGGTGGGTTGGAATATCTTAGTTTACCGACAGAGCCAAGGGGATATAAAAATGCATACTGGATGTTTGGGGTAGTAGTAGATCCACAAAAGGCTGGCATTAGTGCATTTGAAATAACACAAAAGTTGGCTAAGCAGGGAATTGAGACCAGGTCATTTTTCATTCCCATTCATCTACAGCCCATTTATCACAAGAGCCATGGAGGAGAAAAATTTCCCGTATCAGAGAAACTTTGCAGAGACGGATTCTATCTACCATCATCCGGCATTTACGGCAAACAGGAGATCAAGAGAGTCTGCTCTACGTTAAGGAGAATAGTAGAGGGAGATTAGGCACATACCACACAGAGCTTTTCCCGTTACGATTAGCGTGTTATTTTGGGCGTAATAATCCAAGCTATGAAAAGAGCACTTATAACTGGCATTACCGGTCAGGACGGAAGCTATATGGAAGAATTTCTCCTGGAAAGAGGATATCGAGTGTTTGGTACGATTGAAGAGGGGATAGACAGATCAAATATTAGTTCGATTGAGGGTAGAGTGGAGCTGTTCGTAGCTGATTTATTGAATTCAGATACATTTGATGATGCCCTGTCTAGCGTTAAGCCAGACGAGGTGTATCACTTTGCTGCGCTGACCTTACCAGGAGAATCATTTAAAATTCCAGAATTATACATAAAAGTTACAGGTGAAGGAGCTATCCACCTGATGCGCAAGGTAAGGGACCTATCTATTAAAACTAAGTTCTTTCAGCCATCAGCAGCTGCAATGCTAGATGCAACGATAGATAATCCCCAAACTGAACAAACTCCCTTTATGGTTACTAGTCCATACGCTGAGGCAAAAATCATGGCTCACAAAGCAGCCGAAGATTATAGACGTTCAGGCATGTTCGTCTCCTGTGGCATTTTCTTTAATCACGAGTCTCCGCGCAGACCACTTTCTTTTCTGCCGCAGAAGGTTGCATATGCAGTGGCGTGCATAAAATTGGGCATTAAAAATGCACCCACTTTGGATAATAAAGAAACTCAAGTTGTCCAAAACGATAAGGTTTTACTAGGCAACTTGGATTCGGGACGAGATTGGGGGCACGCAAAAGATTATGTGAGAGCTGCTCACGTCATTTTGCAACATAGCGAACCAGACGTTTTTGTTATAGCCACAGGGATACAACATTCTGTAAGAGAATTATGTGAGATCGCCTTTGGGTATATTGGTGTGGACATTGAGTGGAGTGGGGAGGGGATTAACGAAAGGGGTCTCAATAAAAACACCGGTGAAATCATTGTAGAAGTGAATCCTCAATATTTTAGACCTTCCGAGGCCGGATCTCTCTGCGGAGATTACTCAAAAGCTAAAAACAAACTTAATTGGGAACCAGAGATTGAGTTCAAAAGTTTAATCCATGAGCTAGTTGAACATAACATCCAAAGACTCTCTCGAGAGTAGGAATGAAAGATAAATCTAAGTTATAATTACATCACAACCATGATGTTTTCTGTAGTAATCCCAGCCTTTAATGAGGAGCAATCTATTGTTAAGGCTATAGAGAGCATAAAAAGGCAGAGCATAGGGAGAAAAAACTTTGAGATTATCGTAGTTAACGATAATTCAGACGATAGTACTCCCGTGGTGGCCGAACGGGCAGGAGCAGACAAGATAGTATTCGAAAAAAAGATGGGCACTAATATTGCTCGACAGAAGGGGGTAAGTGTCAGCAAGGGGGAAATTATCGCTTTTATGGACGCAGATTCTATTGCCCCCAGCGAGTGGCTTAAAAGTATCAAAAAGAACATATCTAGGAAGGGTGTGGTGGCCGTATCCGGTCCATATAAGTTTGGAAAACTCTTCCCAGACTTCATAATGTGGAGAGTATATCCTCTTATTCCTAAGATTATGTCTTTTGTAACTAGAAAAAGAGGAGGCATTATTATGGGAGGTAATTTCGCTGCCTACAGAAGTGCCATTGATAAAATCGGTGGTCTTCCGCCAATAAAGTTTTTTGGAGATGATACTGCCATAGCAGTGCTTTTAGCGCGAAGAGCGGGAAAGGTTCTTTATACAAGAAAAGTCTGGGTTGAGAGCTCTCCTCGAAGGATTCAAGCAAACGGTATGATAAAGATAGGTTTAAAATATTTCAAACACTATTTCAAGATTTATTTTGATGATAAATACAGATAGGTAATGGCAGTTATAAACCAAGCGAAAGAATATTGGGCTATCTCCCCAAGTGAGACACTAGTAGATCTTATAACTTCCGAAGAGGGACTCAGTGTTGAGGAGGCGGAAGAGAGGTTGAAGTTGGGGCAGAATATAATTAAACGCTCTTGGCGTACTGGAAGGTTTAGGATATTAGCCAATCAGTTCAAAAGCTCTCTCATTCTAATTTTGGTTTTTGCAGCGCTAGTTACGGCATTCTTAGGGGACTATAAAGACATGATCTTTATAGTGGTAGCAATAGTTATCAATGCCACCCTAGGTTTCTATCAAGAGAATAAAGCAGAGACAGCACTTGCAAAGCTTAGTACATATATAAAAGAGCGCACAAGAGTTATTAGAGATCAACGGGATATAGAAATTGGAGCTGAAGAGGTAGTGCCTGGAGATATTATCAAGCTTTTCCCTGGTGTGAGAGTGGCAGCAGATGCGCGCATAGTGAGAGCCAACGAATTATCTGTAGACGAGGCTATCTTA
>Ga0210057_1004774_pt1 | contig 17762 bp, 21 predicted proteins | sample CryGeyCG2114_010_2_FD_183968 | JGI IMG/M metagenome (GOLD analysis project Ga0210057, IMG submission 183968) | Groundwater microbial communities from aquifer - Crystal Geyser CG10_big_fil_rev_8/21/14_0.10 (SPAdes) (version 2) | ecosystem: Environmental > Aquatic > Deep subsurface > Groundwater ...
ACATAACAAGTTTTTTTATGGAGATCAACTCCAATGTAAGTATTAGGCTTAGACATAGGTTTTTGTTGATTATTTATTAGAGATGTCTAGAAATCAAATAAATAATCTATTAATAATTAGCTATGTCTAATTTTAACACGTACTGTATTACTAATTAAATTTATAGCATTATGAAAAATGAAAAAAATTTCAAAATTTTAAGAGCTGTAATTGCGGCTCTAATCGCGGCGGTCGTGGCTTCAGCGGCTGTAATCAATAATTTCTATCTGGCCATTACCGGAGTTTTAATCGGTATGCTTTTCTTATTTTTGGTCAGGAAAAAATACGGAAAAGAATTGGTGGACGAAAGAGTAATAAGCATTAGCGGGCAGGCCTCGCGCATGACATATATAATTTCTACTTTAACTCTGGCTATCCTGGGATTATTCCTAATTTTCTCTGGCAAAGGAAAAAATGACATCTATACCGAAGCTCTGGGCACCATTTTTAGCTATGCGGCCATGTTTAATATCGCTGTTTATGCGATTTCATTTAAATTCTTTAATAAAAAATATGGGGCAAATTAATAATAAAATAAAAATTTGTCGAGCCGAACATAACCTGACCCAGGAAGAACTGGCGCAAAAAACTGGAGTCACCCGCCAGACAATAATTGCCGTGGAAAAAAATAAATATGTCCCCTCTTTGGAACTGGCCTTCAAAATTGCCGGCGCTTTTAAGAAAAAAATTGAAGAAGTATTTTTTTATCATTAAATATTAAACATTAACCCTTAATTAATGTTTAATCTAATTATTATGGTTAAAAAAATTAATAAAAATTTAATCATTTACATTTTCAGCGTAGGCCTTGTTATCTTCCTTTTTATGTTTCTCTTAAGCATAAATTTAATCGGCTACAGCGTTAAAGAAAAATGCCGGATTGCCCGAGCCAAATATTCGGGCGACTGCGCCCAAGCTCTAATAAGCTTTTTAGATGATGAAAATAACAGTTTTCAAGACAGAAATTCCGCCATCTGGGCGTTGGGGCAACTAGGCGATAAGCGCTCTCTGCCGGTTTTAAAAAAATATTACATCGGCTATAGCGGCGAACGCCACGACCGCAGCCAGAGCCTGGCCCAGCTGGAACTGAAAAGAGCTATCGGTTATATGGAGGGCAATTTAAACATCACTCCTTTTTTCTGGCGCTTTGGACAGGGAATTGATTAATAATAAATAATTCAAAAAGCCAGGCCGAAAACGGCCTGGTTTTATTTTCAGCTATTTTAGTATAATGAAAGAATAATCTCTAAAATTGCGTATTAAAAATAAGGGGCATCTAAGGTCCTTATTTTAATCTTTTTAAAATTTTCCGGCAAAAATCATTTTGCCAAACTTTTATGAAAAAAATATTAAGCTTTTTATGGAGGTGTAAATTCGCCTCTCTGCTGGTCCTGGCCATAATCGCCGCGGGCGGTTATTTTGGCTATCAAAAATTCTTAAAACCAACGGCCAGCCAAGTTGAATACGCGACCGAAGCCGTCAGCAAGGGAATAATTGTTTCCTCGGTGTCCGGCAGCGGCCAGGTGTCGGCCTCCAGCCAGGTGGACATCAGCCCGAAAGTTTCCGGGACGCTGGTATCGGTTAATGTGGTCGCCGGCCAAAAAGTCAAAGAAGGCGATTTAATCGCCCAAATTGACAGCCGGGACGCGGCTCGCCAGGTGAGCGAGGCCCGAGCCGGGCTGGAAACCGCTAAATTGGACTTAAAAGAATTGCTGGCGCCGGTTGACAGCTACACTTTGCTTCAAGCGGAAAATTCTTTGGCCAGCGCCCGAGATTCTCTATCCAAGCTGAAAATAACCCAGGCAAATAATCTGGAAACAAACAGGGAAACCAAAGCCAAAGCCGAGGATAATCTGGAAAAATCATATACTGACGCTTTTAACGACATTGCCGATGTTTTTTTAGATCTGCCAACCACGATCACCGGCCTTTATACGATTCTATACAGCGATGAAATAGCCAGCGCCGAACAAACCGTCAGCCCGAATTCAAACACCTACGCTCTAGCCAATAGCATTTCCGATTCCAATAAAAAATCTGAATTTCAAAAATACGCCCAAATAGCCCAAGACAACTACTGGAAGGCTAAAAACAGCTATGACGCCAACTATGAAAATTATAAACAAACCAGCCGTTATTCTTCAAATAAAGATATTGAAGTCCTCCTGAAAGAAACCATGGAAACCACCAAAGAAATGACCGAGGCAATCAAAAGCCAGATCAATATGATTGAGTTTTGGATTGATTATCGGACCAAAAACAACCAAAGCATCTTTAGCCAGGTAAGCGAGTATCAGTCGGATTTAAATTCCTATACAGGCGGCACCAACAGCCATCTATCCACCCTGCTCGGAATCCAGCAGACAATAAAAGATTATCAAGAAGATATTTCCACGGCCGACAGGGATCTGGCCGAGATGGAACAAAATAATCCTCTTGATTTAGCGGCTGCGGAAAGAAGCGTGGCTGAAAAGGAAGAAAATTTGGCTGACCTGAAAGCCGGCGCCACCGAGCTGGAGATCAGAAACAAAGAGCTGGCCGTTACTCAAAAAGAAAATTCCCTGCTCCAAGCGCAACAAAATTACGCCGACTATTTCATCCGGGCTCCTTTTGACGGAGTAATCGCCGAAATAAACTCAAGCAAGGGAGATAGCGTCGGCAGCGGCACAACCGTCGCCACTATTATTACCGACCAAAAAATCGCCGCTATTACTTTAAACGAAATTGACGCCGCCCAGGTTAAAGCCGGCCAAAAAGCCGCTTTAAGCTTTGATGCCGTGCCAGATTTGTCTATTACCGGCGAAGTGGCTGAAGTTGACGCTTTGGGGACAATTGCTTCCGGCGTGGTCAGCTATGACGTAAAAATTGTCTTTGACGTGCAGGATGAACGGATTAAACCCGGCATGAGCGCGAGCGTTGACATTATAACTGAATCCAGGGTTGATGTCTTGCGGGCGCCGATTGGAGCTGTTAAAACCCAGGGGGATGCCAGTTATGCGGAAGTTTTAACAAACGGCCAGCCGAAGAAAAAAACCGTCACGACCGGATTAAGCAGCGATACCATGATAGAAATCACCAGCGGCTTGGAAGAAGGCGAACAAATAATAACCCAGACTAAAACTAACGGCGCCGATGGCGCCCAAACAAAAAGTTCGGGTCAGAATGAAAGACCCGGAGGAATGATGGGGATATTTTAAAATTATGATTAGATGCGAAAAAATAAATAAAATTTACAAAACCGGCGGCGCTGATCTCCAGGTGCTAAAGGATGTTTCTTTTGAAATAAAAAAAGGGGAATTTGTCTCTATTATCGGCCCGTCCGGCTCCGGCAAATCCACGCTCATGCATATCCTGGGGCTCTTAGACAGGCCGAGCAGCGGAAATTATTTTTTAAATGATAAAAATATACTGGAATTTTCCGATGACAAACTGGCTCAAATCCGCTCGCAAAAAATTGGTTTTGTTTTTCAGTCCTTCAACCTTTTGTCCCGCTCCACGGTTTTAAGAAACGTAATTTTGTCCCTGATTTATGACCAAAAAACTCCTCGGGCGGAAAGGGAAAAAAAAGCCAAAACCGCCCTCGCGGCGGCCGGGCTGGAAGAAGAGCGCTGGCATCATCTGTCTAATCAGCTTTCAGGCGGGCAAATGCAGAGAGTAGCCATCGCCCGGGCCCTGGCCAACGAGCCGGACCTGATTTTAGCCGACGAGCCGACCGGCAACTTAGACTCCAAAACCGGCGATATTGTCCTGTCAACTTTCAAAAAACTAAACAAAGAAAAAGGCCACACCATAATTATCATTACCCATGAAAGATATGTAGCCGAGCACACGGACAGGATAATTGAAATAAAAGACGGCCGAATTATTTCGGACAAAAGCCAAAGCCGCAATGGCCTGAAGAAAAAATGATAGAATACAAATCTACAAATCTTTTCACAAATTCACAAATAATATCAAAAGGGGTTAATTTAGAATTTGTAAATTCGTACTGGATTTGTAGATTTGTGGGAGATAAATATAAAAACATAGACAACTAAGCCAAGGTAAATAAACCTAAAAAATTAAACTTTGGTGTGTAAATTCTCTATATGTATTTTTTAGACTTATTGCAAGAAACATATTATTCCCTCAAGGCCAACAAATCCCGGTCGGCTTTAACGATTTTGGGCATTGTCATCGGCATCGGCTCGGTCATCGCTATGGTTTCAATCGGCCAGGGAGCGGCCAAAAATATTGAATCAAACATCCAATCTTTGGGTTCAAACCTGCTGGTGGTTATGCCTGGTTCGCAAAGAGGCGCCGGACAAGTGGTGCGCGGCGGGATGGGTTCAGCCGATACTTTGACAATGGCTGATGCCCAGGCGATTAAAGAGCAGGTTGAATATGTTGAAAAGATGGCGCCCAGCGTCTCTTCAAGAAAACAGGTAAAGACCACCCGGGGCGCCAACACCAATACCAGTATTTACGGAGTAACCGAATCTTATATGGCGGTGAAAAACATTGAAATTGAATCAGGTAATTTTCTAAATGCCGCTCAAGTTGACAAAAACTCCAAAGTGGCGGTTCTGGGACCAACAACCAGAGACGACCTGTTTGGAGAAGGAACTAATCCGGTCGGTCAAAAAATACGCGTTGAAGGTCTGGAATTCACGATTATCGGGGTAACGGCCAGCAAGGGCGGCACCGGCATGGGCAGTTCGGACGATTTGATTTATATCCCTATTTCCACGGCCCAGCGCTATTTAACCGGCAGCGATTCAGTCAGTAATATTAATGTCCAGGTGCAGGATGCCAGCTTGATGACAGCCGCTCAAGAAGAAATCACCAGCCTGCTTTTAGCTAGGCACAAAATCGCCGACCCAGCTCAAGCTGATTTCAGCATTATGAACCAGGCCGATATTATGGACACTATGTCATCTGTCACCAATACCCTAACTCTGCTTTTGGGAGCCATTGCCGGCATTTCCCTTTTGGTCGGCGGCATCGGCATTATGAACATGATGCTGACCACCGTCACGGAAAGAACCCGGGAAATCGGCCTGCGCAAATCATTGGGAGCCAGAAACCGAGACATAAGCAAGCAATTTCTGGGAGAATCGGTCGCCCTGACTTTTATCGGCGGCATCATCGGCGTCATTCTCGGCTGGACGGCATCGGTTTTAATCACTAAATTCAGCGGCACTACCACGGCCGTCACTTCTTCCTCTGTTTTTCTGGCCTTCGGCGTCTCGGCCGCTATCGGCATTATTTTCGGCTATTATCCAGCCCGACGCGCCGCCCGGCTTAATCCGATTGAAGCCCTGCGCTACGAATAACTCCTGCAAATTACAAATACGGTACAAATTTACAATTCACAGAGTATGAAGACAAAAAAACATTTCCTAATCATTTCCGTTCTGGCTATGGCCTTGCTGGTTATGGCCGGTTGCGCGAAAAACAATCAACCGGCCGATGAAAACCAAACCGGGCAAAAAGAAAGCCAAAATCAGGAATCTTCCGGCCAATCAGGTCCAAAAATGGAGGAAAATTACGACCCGGCCGGTTTAGCTGACCTGGCGGTCGGACAGGTTGTTTTGGTAATAGCCAGCCAAGACAGCAGTGGAGTTGCCCTGGCGGACAGAATCATCATTGGCGATGAAAACAATAATTTTGGCAATTTTGGCTCGCTCCAGCAGCCAAGCGAAACCAATCAAAACCAGCCAAGCGGCAATAACTCTATCCAAACACCGCCATCTGCTGACTCCAACAACCGGACAAATTTCCAAAACTTCCAAAACTTGACTGATGAACAAAGAGCGACCATGCGCCAACAGATGGAAATCCAAGGGCAAACCAGCGGACAAACTAGGCCCCGCGCCGGCAGTCAAGGCGCCGCCCGCCTGGAAGGAAAAATTATCAGCCAAGACGACAAAAGCTTAACCCTGCAAATTAAAGACAGCGGAACAAAATTAATCTTCTTTTCAGAAAAAACAATTATCTTAAAGCCTAAAGAATAATTCAGAAAAAAATTTTCAATAAAAAATCACCTCGGCATTCCGTGGCGATTTTTTATTGAAAACCAAAATATCAGCCGGACAAAATTATGGAAAAAAATTAAAAAAATAGCCGATTATCAATATGCCGACAAAAGTCGTGATAATAAAAGCTGACAGCAGTTTCCAGTTCATGGCTTTTTTAAGGATTAATATGCCGGGGACAGACAGGGTGACGGTCGCAGTCATAAAAGCCAGGGCGGTGCCAAGCGGTATGCCCTTGCCGGTTAAGGCCTCTATGACCGGAATAACGCTGACGGAATTGGCGTAAAACGGAGCTCCTAAAAGAGTTGCCAAAGGCACCGACCACCAGCCGGAGACAGCCAGATAAGTTTCGGCAAAATCTTTAGGCACGAACCCATGTATCAAGGCTCCCAGTCCCACGCCCAAAAGGACATACAAAAAAATGCTTTTGGAAATATTTATTCCGTCCTGCCACCAAATAATCAACTTCTTTTGCCAAGGCGCTTCCTGGCCTTGGTTTTCCTTGATGGCTTCGTTTCTGGTTTTGAATTTCAAAAATTCCGGATTGACGTGCTTGTCCATTTTCAGCCGGTTGATTATCATCCCGGCCAGCATCGCTATGGCTATGCCTACCAGATTATAGGCAATGGTTAGCTTAAGGCCGAAGATAGCCGGAAAAATAAATAAAGAGGCCTCATTCACCAAGGGAGAGGCGATTAAAAAAGCAAAGGTGACACCAAGCGGTATCCCGGCGCTGACAAAACCGATAAAAAGCGGGATAGACGAACAGGAACAAAAAGGCGTAATTACTCCGAGCAAAGCGGCCAATAAATAATCAAAGCCATACCAATCGCGCTTGGACAAAATATCCCTTATTTTATCTATCGGAAAATAATAGCGGGTAATCGCCATCACATAATTAATCACCACCAAAAGCAAGCCGATTTTTATAATATCATAAATAAAAAAATCAAGGGCATCGCCCCAGTATTGGCTCCTTATACTTAGCCAATCGTATGTAATTAAATCAGCTAACGTCTGAATGGGTTTAAATATATCCATAAAATTTTATCCGGCTCGGGCAAAAAACTATTTATTTTTCTTCCGGCAAATTATTTAATAAGGCATTTTTAATGTCCTCTTGGCTGTGGCCGGCGCCGGTTAAGACCGGCCGGCCGTTAATGGCTAAAACCGGACTGGCCATAACCCCCATTTTAATTATTTCCGTTGTATCAGCGCTGTATTCAACTTCCGCGTCAATTTTTAATTCAGCCGCGGCTTTTTTCACGGTTTTTAAAAACTTCTTGCAAGTCGGGCAACCCGAGCCCAAAACCCTGATTGATTGATTTTTCATAAGCATGGGTAATTCCCCTGTTGCCTGGTTACAGGGGAACTATTTATCTCGGATAGGCATATAAAAAACCTTTGGCCTTTTTCGGCCAAACTGCTCTAATTTACCCTCCTTTTCCAGCTCATCTAGATAATGCCTAACTCGTTCATCGGACAAACCGGTCAGCTTGCGCGCGTCCTCGTTGTCAATCCGATTATGTTCGCGGGCAAAGCCGAGGATTTTTTCAATCCGTTCATCCGCCTGCCGTCGCCGTTTTTCAACTCCAAGCAAACTTAATTCTTTCAGCTTGGCTTTAAACCGAGCCGGAAAATTATCAGGTTCTTCGGCTTTGCTCCGAACAGGCGCTATACCCGCCCCGTTGCTCGCGAGCGGCGGGGTTGTCCCGCTGTTTGCAAAGGGTTCGGGGTTAGCGAGCGGCGGACTTGGCTCGCTGTCTGTAGGGGGATGGCCTGCCTCGCCCTTCGTGAGGGGCGGGGTCGGCTCCTCTTCGGTGTCAGTTGAGTCCGGAGCAATGATTTCTGGCAGAGCCGAGGCGGGAGCTGAAACCGGGGCAAGAGGTTCTGGCGGAATAGAAACAGGCGGAATTGCTTCGCTGTCCATAGGCGACAGACTTGTCTCGCCATCCGCCGGCAATGGAGCCGGAGCCGGTGGCGCTGGCGAAGCCGGGGCTTCTTCCGGCGACGGTTGAACCGGTTCAGGCGTTTCCGCGCTGGCGTCTTGAATTTTATTATCTTCTTCGGTCATATTTATATTGTAGCATGATATTGACCAAAGATTAAAAAAATAGGTTTAATACGCAAAAATAGTTGGTAAAATAGTTAAATTTGTTTTAATATTAAAGTAAATTTAATAACAAAGTTAAAACACTTTAACTATATGAACAAAATTTCAAAAAAATGTTGCATTTATTGCGGCTGTAAAAAAGTTATTAGATGGGGAATGCGAAATAATAAACAAAGATATTTTTGCTTGGAATCGCAATTTTCTTATTTGAAAAACAACTTAAAAATACACAGAGGACTAAGCAAAGAAAGTAGAGAAAATTTCATCCGATGGTATTATTATTTTAAAAAACAAAAATGAGATTACCAACTATTTTTAAGTATTAAACCAAAAAATATTAGGATGAACGATTGCAATTATAAATAAAAAACCAGCGTGAGCGTGCCAGCGCTGGTTTTTGCTTCTTCATAAAGATCATAAAGTTTTTAGGCACTCGTTAGTTACCCTGACCATGAGTCTGTATTGTCTGCCCATGTGGTAACCAATCTCCTTGCCGGTTTGGCTGTAAAACTGGAAATAAAGGCCCATGCCCATGCTTTCATAATCTCTGTAAGTCATGGCTCTGTGTTCGCCTCTCTCCTTAAAAACCGCGCAGATAAGAAAACAAACATTGGCTCCTTGTTTTAATGCTGATGGATCCCCCCTCTGATTGCTTTTTAAAATATAATCAATCGCATACCAGCTTTCCGGCGCGGTAACAGTCAAGTCGGACAGCAGTTGAGCAATGTGGATTCCGCACAGGAAGCACGCTGAATCAATCATGTCTTTTTTTAAAAGCACGTCGGAAATTTTAGCTGACAGCAGGGCTTTTAAATTTTTCACAACAAACGTTCCTTCCATGTCCGGCAGTTTCTTTCTTAAAACAACCGCTTTCTTAAGGAGGCCGTTTAAATCGTCCGGTTGCCGTTTCAGAGCTTGAGTTAATTTTATAATGCGCGCCATTTGTTCTCCTTTCTTTGGGCTGTTGTTTTTTTACATCTTAACTTTTTATAATTAATTTGTAAACCCCCTTGACCAAACGGCTTTGATATATGATTTTTCCCAAAACAATGGTAAAATAATCACAGGACTTAAATAAATAATTTTCCCGACAAATTCTATGGCCAATGGCAACGAAAAAAATCCTCCCAACAACCAACCACTGCCGCCGGCAACAGCAAAACCGGAAATTAAAATTCTGCCCAAGGCGGCCCAACAGGTGAGCATAAACAAGCCGCCCCTGATTTTGATTCATGATTTAAAAAATATTGATAAAATCTACAGCCATGCCGACCTGGAAAATATTTATCGCTTAAAAGTCGGGACGCGCCGAGGATTGCATATCTGGATAGTGGACGGCGCCAAAGTCCGGCGGGAGCTTTATACCAATTTTATCAGCGGCGGCAATGACCAGCGCTACAAATTCATCCCCCCGGAAGAAATCTGGATTGACAACGCTTTTTCGGCTGAAGAGTTGGAATTTACCATTATTTACCAGCTGCATGAGCGCGAATTGTTAAAACAAGGAGTGGGCCATGAAAAAGCCGTCAGCTTAGCCGGAGAAGAAGAACTAAAGGCCAGGATCAACCAGACTGAAAGCCTTGACGAATTGCGAGCCCGCCTTTACCGCAAAACCAATGGGGCCAAAACCGAAAACATTGCCCCGGCGCCGGCGCCACCGAATAAAAAAGCCGACGTCAGCTTGGGCAAGCCGCCGATGATATTGATTCAGGATCCAAATCGCGCGGAAAAAGTCTATAGCCATGCCGACCTGGAAAATATTTATCGGCTCAAGGTCGGAACGCGCAAGGGATTGCATATCTGGATAGTGGACGGCGCCAAAATCAGGCGGGAAATCTATATCTACTTTGTTTTGGGCGGAAACGACCAGCGCTATAAATTCATCCCCATGGGAGAAATCTGGGTTGACAATGCCGTCAGCGTGGAAGAAATGGAATTTACCATCCTTCATGAAATTTACGAGAGGGAACTGATGCTTCATCAGGGCTTAACTTACGCCAAGGCTCATGAACAGGCCGCCCGGGAAGAACAAAAGGCTAGAATTAACAAAAACGAAAGCTTGGATGACTTGCGAGAGAGATGGTACAAGGCCCAAGAAAATCTGCAAAAAAACGAGGAGCAGCAAAAAACCGAGGGAATAAAGAATCCTGTCAGCCATAAACAAATTCCAACTCAACCAAGTAGCCATAGCCACAAAAACAATATTTCAACTAACGCTCAAACGCAAGAAAAACGCGCCATTGACGTTTCCTAAAAAAACAGCTACAATACATCTGCCGAAAATAAAAACGTGCCAAAAATTTATGGGGCGTTTTATTTTGCGGCTATAAAGGTCGAACTTTAACAAAAATAGTTTAATCTTAGTAAAAATATGATGCTGTTTTTCATTGGAATCATGGAAATGATAATTGTCACTTTTTGGACAAAATTGGTAACCCGGACAAAGATTTTTGCTAGCGGAGCGGTTACCACGATCAATGTTTTGATCTGGTATTATGTGCTCCAGACCATGGTAGATAATATTACCAATTGGAAAATAGCCCTGTTTTATGCTCTGGGCTGTTCCATCGGAACCATGATCAGCACTTACTTTTTTCACATTCGGGAGAAAGGTAAGGAATTAATTAACTAATCCTTTATTTTGATTTATGTTAAATGATGACGTTCCTCTTTCGCCTAAAAACCAAAAAGAGGACAAGTAAAAAACCGCTTTTTGACGATTTATGTCTAAAAGCGGTTTTTTTGTTCCTTAAAAATGATCAAAATTTTTTAATAACGGTAAACTCGATGGAGTTTACCGCATTTTTCGCAGGACTTATTCATTTTGGACACAACAGAGTATCCCTTTAGGGCCACTTTTGTATAATGGCCGCATTCTTGGCAATAAAATTCTCCGTAATAATTAATTTCAGCCAACGGGGCTTGCGACACCGGCACCGGTTTCTCTTCCTTCTTTTTTGCCGGGGGCTTGGGAAGGGGCATCGGAGCGCCGCCAAGCCTGAAAGCGGCTATGGCAATATTTTCGGGATTCCGGACCAAAACTCCCTGTCTTAAAAACACGTCATTTCGCTGGCTGCCGACCGAAACAATCCGACCGCTCAACCCGAAGTTTTTGGCAAAAGAATCCGGCTGGACAAAGGCCGGCAACTTCGAACTTTTAGCCATTCGCCTTTGGTATTTTTTCTCGCTGGCGACTTTTTGGCCGGGATGGGTCGGTTTTTTTCTAGCAACAATTACGGATTTAAGTGAAGAATGCACGCTCACGGTTTTCTCCTTTCTTTTTTCTATTGTCATTATAGGATCATTACCTTAAAAAAGGCCTGATGTCCCGAAGCCGCGCCTTACTCAAGCAAATACCCACGCTCTTTCCCGGCCCGGCAAAACCAACTGGCTGTTTTTCAAATTCAACCCGAGCGACAACATCTTCAAGGGCAGGAGAACCTGATGCCGGCACCTTAAACATAATCGTTTCCCCGGGGACTACTTTCCCCTCATCAACATCAACGATAATAACAACGCCATGTTTAGTTCCGCCTTTCTCTATAGCCGAAGAAGCGCGAAAAGCATCTGCTAAGGTCATCTTCACGCCATCACCAAGAATTTGGCAACCTTTTGAACAATCGTCCATAAATTCCCTCCTTTATTTGTGAGTTTATCCCTACTTAAGATTAACGCATAAAATGATCAAAAAACTATATGAATTATATGACCTTTTTTATGCCTTGTCAAGCTTATTTCTCTTTAATTCAACTTATGCTATAATAAACCCATGATTCAGGTAAAAAATCTGACCAAAAAATTCAACGGCTTTACGGCCGTGGACAATATCTCCTTTTCCGTCAAACAAGGGGAGATATTTGCGTTTCTAGGGCCCAACGGCGCCGGCAAAACCACTTCCATAAAAATATTTACGACCCTGTTAAATCCGACTAAGGGCGAGGTTTTGATCAACGGCTTTGACCCGGCCAAGCGCCCCAACCGCGTCCGGGCCTCTTTTGGCATAATTTTCCAGGACCCGAGCATAGACGATGAGCTGACGGCCCGAGAGAATATGGAGTTCCACGGGGTTCTTTACGGGGTAGAAAAAAAATTAAGGCGCCAAAGGATAAAAGATTTATTGGAAATGGTGGAGCTGTGGGACAGAAAAGACGAATTGGTGAAAAAATTCTCCGGCGGCATGAAAAGGCGTTTGGAAATCGCTCGCGGACTTCTGCACCACCCCAAAATCCTCTTCTTGGACGAGCCGACTCTGGGGCTGGACCCGCAGACCCGCAATCATATCTGGGACTATATTAAAAATTTAAATAAAAAAGAAAGCATCACTATCTTTTTTACCACTCATTATATGGAAGAAGCCGGCCGGGTAGCCGGCCGGATAGCCATTATTGACCAAGGCCGGATAATCGCCAGCGGCGCAGCCAGCGAACTGATAGAAAAAACTAAAACCAAAAACCTGGAAGACGCCTTCCTGGCTTTGACCGGCAAGCAAATCCGGGAAGAAACGGCCAGCGCCCGCGATCTAATACGCCAGCGAAGAAAAGTATGGAGAAGATAAAACAAATAACTAACGTAATTTATATCTTGTGGCTGCGCCAGCTAAAGCGCTATTGGCGTTCGCGCGCCCGCATGCTCGGCTCCCTGGGCCAGCCGGTTTTATTTCTGGTCGCCCTGGGATTCGGCTTTGGGCCGATTTTCCAAAAAGCCGGCGGCGGGGACTATATCCAGTTTTTGTCGCCCGGAATAATCGCCATGAGCGTAATTTTTACCGCCATCTTCTCCGGCATAGAGGTAATCGTTGACAAACAGTTTGGTTTTTTAAAAGAAACTCTGGTGGCGCCGGTTTCGCGCGTTTCAATCATGGTCGGCCGGACTCTGGGCGGAGCCACTGTGGCCGCCATTCAGGGCCTGATTGTCTTTGCCATTTCTTTATTCATCGGCTTTCATCCGCTTTGGGGGTTTAGATTTCCTTTGGTTTTTGTTTTTATAATTTTAATCGCCATATTTTTTACCGCCTTAGGCACTGCCATCGGATCAATTTTGGACGACATGCACGCCTTTCCCTTGATTATTAATTTCCTTATCATGCCTCTCTTTTTCTTATCCGGCGCCCTTTTTCCTTTAAGCAACCTGCCTAAGGCCTTTACTATTGTAGCCGCGATTAATCCGCTTTCTTACGGCGTGGACGGAATCCGAGGAATCCTGTCCGGGCAAGCTCATTTTGGATTACACACAGACTTTTTGGCTTTATTAATTTTCACCACCGTAATTTTATGGATTGGCAGTTATTTATTTAAAAAAATCCAGGTTTAAATAATCATTTTCTACCGCCAGACAAAAAGCGCTTCCAGTAAGCGTTTTTTTAGTTAAACCAATATATGCTATAATTTGAATATAATACTTACGCGCTTAGACTTAATTCCAGGTTAATTAAATTTAATTTCGTGCTTATCTCCCACAAATCAACAAATCCTCTCACGAATTTACAAATTCTTTTTAAATACATTTAATGGTATTTGTAAATTTGTACTAGATTTATAGATTTGTGGGTAAAAATCTAAAAAACTATGAAATCACATTTAAAATTTTTCGCGATTATCTTTTTCTTCGCTTTTTTTATTTTTACCGGCCAAGAAGCCAAAGCCGCCGGCAAAGATTTGCTCCTGGAAAGCCTGACTCTAAATCCGGGAAGCGTCATTATGGAGAGAAACATAGTTATAACCGCCAAAGTTAAAAACAACGGCACAGAAAACATCACCACCGAAGAACTGGCAATGGCCAGTTACATATTTGGCCGGTTTCAAATGACCGAAATCACCTACCCAAACCCGCCCTATGGCTACCTGGAACCGGGCCAATCAGACTACATCACTGTCAGGGGAATATTTACCAGCTACGGCTCGGCCGGACTGGACTTTAAACTGGACCCCAACAACGCCATAACCGAAACCAGCGAAACCAATAATTCAATCCGAAAAGACATCACCGTGCTTTCAAGCGGCGATGACCTTTACGCCGAAAGCATAACCGTCAGCCCGGCCAATCCGGAAGCAAATCAAACCTGCCTTATCACGGTCAAAATCAAAAATAACGGAGTTGACACCATGAATTCTACTTCTGACCTGGGCGCTTCTAGACAAGAATTTGCCAATTTCGTCTCCCAAAAAAACACCTATCCAACAATCAACCTTGACAATCCGGTGACCTCGGGCGCCTACTTCTATTATATTTACGAAGGCTATTTCAAACAAGCCGGCAACCATCTCCTGTCTTTTGCTTTGGACGTTGATGAACAGGTTGAAGAAACCAATGAGGATAATAATTTAGTAGAAAAAAGCGTCTCGGTGCAGGAAAAACAAACCGCTGATTTGTCGGTGGAAGAAATATTAATTAATATTGACGAGCCCCTGATTACCGACCAGGTGGAAATAAACGTTAAGGTAAAAAATGCGGGCACCTCCAGCTTAACTTCCGATTACGGCTTAACCGACTATGACTCCTTGGTTCATTTTGAAAATTTCGGCATCAGCTCCCAAAGCCACGGCGAGTTACCCACCACCGTCAACCCCTTTGATCCAGGAGAAATTTTGACCTATACCTACAAAGGCGGCTTTACCGGCATCGGCGACAAGCTATTTGCCTTTACAATTAACCAATACAATCGGCTGGCAGAAGGCAACATCGCCAATAATATAGCCACCACTTCGGTCAGCGTCTATATAAACGCCGAGGCTAGAGACGCTTTTTTGATTTTAAATTCCGAAACCGAAGACATCAGCTCCACTTCGGTCAAAGTCATCTGGCAAACAGACAAGAACACCACCGGCAAGATCGTGAATAACGCCGTTGGCACCAGCGAAGAGCATGCCAGTTCGGCTACCGGCAAAAGTCATTCAGTCACTTTAAGCGATCTATTGCCCGGCACCACTTACTCTTATCAAATAATCGGGCAAAACAATTCCGCTTCCCGGGAAAAAACCATCTCTTTTACCACACCCATAAGCGATAATTTAATAATTAAAAATTTATCCGGGCCGACAATTGAAGCAAATAAAACCATAAAATTTTTTTGGCAGACCAACCTGCTTTCTTCCGGCGAAGTTTATTACAAATTAGCCTCGGATGAAAACTACTCCAAAAAAACCGATGACTCAAGCCAAAGCCTGACCCACAATTTGCAATTTAACCTAACCGAAAGCGGACAATACCAATATTATCTAAAATCAACCATTCCGGCCGGCACCGTTGCCCAAACAGAAGTAAAAACCTTTAGTCTCGGCAGCCAGACACCGGCAGCGCCGAACCAGGAAACAGCCGCTGAAACCGAAAACGAACCCGAAGCAGACAATAATACCCAGGGCAATCAAGCTAACCAAGCAGAAACTTTGAGCGTCAGCAATCAAAATATGTACAATTCCCTGAAAGGAAAAATTTTATTAAAAGTGGAAGACCTGGGCAAGGCCTATTATGTAAATCCAAAAAACAATACCATGCATTACTTGGGCCGGCCCGATGATGCTTTTAGTATTATGCGGGCAGAAGGCATCGGCATTACCAACGCCAATCTGGATAAAATTCCAGTCGCCTTAGGCAGCTTAACCGGCGCCGACAGCGACAGCGATGGGCTCTCTGACCTGATAGAAGACGCCCTGGGCACGGACAAGCTAAAGGCCGACAGCGACAGCGACGGCTACTCGGACAAAGTTGAAGTAGAAGGTAATTTCAATCCAGCCGGCTCCGGGACAAAACCGATTGACAGCGCTTTTGCTTCGGCTCAAAAGGGTAAAATATTTTTGCAGGTAGAAAAAAACGGCGAGGCCTGGTACATAAATCCGGCTGATAGCAAAAGATATTTTCTCGGTCGTCCCGCCGACGCTTTCGCGGTGATGAGAAACTTAGGATTAGGCATTTCCAATGATGATTTTGACAGGATGTAAAATTAATTCACGGCTATGGCGGGCAGGCCCGCCGACGCTTTTAGTGTAATGAGGAATTTAAGTCTTGGTATTTCCAATGATGACTTTAGTAAACTGTAGTAATTAACTTCACGGCTATGGCGGGCAGGCCCGCCGACGCTTTCGCGGTGATGAGAAACTTAGGATTAGGCATTTCCAATGATAATTTTAACAGACTGTAAGTAATTAGTCCTATCTCAAGAAGATACCGCTAAAATCAGCTATATTTTATGACAACCTTTACTAATTAAAACTAAGAGTCACTGTAAATTCACAAACACTAGTTAAAACGTATTATTTAGCATTTGTGAATTCGCGAAAAGATTTGTAAATTTGTAATATGAAAAAGATCTCCATCATCGGCGCCGGGGCTTTTGGCTTTGCCTTGGCTAAGATAATCGGCGACAAACATTCAAAAAAAGAAATTTTTATTTTTGATGTTGTTAAAGAATACATTGAGTCAATCAAAACCACCGGCCAACACCCGGTTTTTCACCCTGACACCAAGCTGGCCGATCATATCGTCGCCACCCACTCTTTGGCCGAGGCGGTTGATAACGCCTGCCTGATTATAATGGCCGTGCCATCTAAATTTTTAAGGCAGTCTGTCCGGGCAATAAAACCGCATTTAACCAAAGAAACCATTTTTCTTAATCTGGCCAAGGGCCTAGAAGCCGGCAGCAACAAAATAATGTCAAAAGTCATAAACGAAGAATTAAAAGGCTTGAAATTTCAAACCGCCTCTTTGTCCGGCGGCATGATCGCCCGGGAAGTAACCCTCCAAAACCCGCTTTGCGCCGAAGTTGCCTGCCCGGATATCAAAGTAGCTGAAAAAATAATTAAGATTATAGAAAACAACCGCCTGCGCCTGGAAGCCACTACCGACCTGACCGGAGTGGAGCTGGCCGGAGCTTTTAAAAACGTCATTGCCATCGGCGCCGGTATTTTTGACGGCTTAGGCTACGGCGAAAGCTCCAAATCAGCTTTTGTTTCGCATACCGCCAAAGAGATGAGGCGCCTGGCCGTGGCTCTAAGGGCAAAAAGAAAAACGTTCGGGCCCGGTTCGCAGGCCTGGTTCGGGGACCTGATGACCACCTGCTTTGGCAAATCAAGAAACCGGGAGTTAGGCGAACTAATCGGCCGGGGGTTGGCCGTGGATAAAGCCCTGAAAAAAATGGCCGGGGAGAAAAAATCAGTTGAGGGCTATTTAACCGCCCAAGCGGTTTATAACCTTAGCCAGAAACACCAAGTTAAAGCTCCTTTGGCCGAATTAATTTATAAAATTTTGTATCAAAAAATGCCGCCCAAAAAATTCATAGACGGCTTTATAAAACGTTGGTAAAAGTTTAAAAAAACAGACTGATTTTTCTAAACGGCCATTGGCGTATTTAACGCATCTGGCGTTAATTGACGTACTTGCAATCTCAATAATTCCTTATTATAATACAAATAAGCGGAAATGGTTTTTCGGCTAAAATTACGCAAACGCATTTCCTGCGCTAAATTCTGCATCGGATCCCTTGAATTTATTGTTGTCCGGCTATTTATTGATGTTGGCATATCGCTTTCTGCTAACATATTTACACAATTATTTTACCTTATTTTAGATAAAATAACAATAGGTTCGCATATAACTAGTTA
>Ga0210057_1004775_pt1 | contig 17760 bp, 17 predicted proteins | sample CryGeyCG2114_010_2_FD_183968 | JGI IMG/M metagenome (GOLD analysis project Ga0210057, IMG submission 183968) | Groundwater microbial communities from aquifer - Crystal Geyser CG10_big_fil_rev_8/21/14_0.10 (SPAdes) (version 2) | ecosystem: Environmental > Aquatic > Deep subsurface > Groundwater ...
ACCAGAAGACATTGTTAGGGGGATAAACATTGCCTTGGAGAACAGAGAAGAATTAAAAAGAAAAGGCCTGGACCAGGCGAAGAAATTTTCTTGGGAGGAATGCGCTCAAGAAACATTAAAAGTCCTAGAAAGGATAGGAAAATGAAAATTTTTAAAGATAGAATGGGTCGCGAGCTTTCATTTTCTGAAGCTTTGCCCAAAATAACAAATAGAGTGAAAAATTGGTTTTTGGACTTTGAATTGATGCTCCTTCGCTTCGTAGGACACATTCCATTTCACTGTTTTAGAAGATTTTGTTATCGCTTAGCCGGGGTCAAGATTGGTAGGGGTTCGACTATTCATATGTGGTGTAATTTCTTTCAGCCAAAAGGTATCACCATTGGTGAGGACACGGTTGTTGGTGACCATGCTTTTTTGGATGGACGGGCGCCACTTAAGATTGGTAACCATGTTTCAATCGCTTCCCAGGTCTTAATTTACAATAGCGAACATAATGTTCACCGGGAGGACATGGAGGTTGTTGAGGAGCCGGTGACAATTGAGGACTACGCTTTTATTGGTCCAAGGGCGATTATTTTACCAGGGATTAAGATTGGTAAAGGGGCAGTAGTGGCGGCCGCGGCCGTGGTTACCCACGATGTTCCTCCTGGGAAAGTTGTTGGCGGAGTTCCCGCTAGAGAAATAGGGGAGAGGAAAATTAAGGATTACCACTATCGTCTTGGAAGGGTCAGATTGTTCCAGTAAATTTATGTTAAAGAAAATCTTTCTGTTTTTCTGTTTTTCTGTTTTTCTGTTAATTCTTATTTATCTTTTGCTTCCGCCTCCAGCCGAACCTCCGCCTCTGCCCGAGAGTTTAAAATCTACTGAACCTGGGGATACAGTTGAGATTCCTGGCCTTTTTGCTTACTACACCAATTTGCCAAGAAAAGACACCATTTCTTTTTATCAAAAATATTTTTCTCGTTCAAAATTTTTGGGAATTCCTCTTTTAACCTATAAACTGAATCATCCACCCGAATTTGCCTTAATAGTTATCAGAGACACAATTCACAGTTCTTTTTTTGAAGAGCTAGTTCACCCTTTTAGAGAGTCTTGGTATATAAATGGATATGAACCTGCCAATGACCCCTTTGTTAAATCCGGTCAAAAGTTGGGAAATTTTAAATTCGGAGAAAAAGAATACACCGTCAAGGTTACAGTTTTAAAGAAAGAGTCAAATCCGCTTTCGAGGGTTATTATTTTTGGGCTGGTGGTTTTCTGTTTCTGGTGGCTTGCATATGAAAATATCCGTCGTCATCGTTAACTATAATACCAAAAAACTTCTCAAAGATTGCCTTTCCTCGATTTTTAAAAAGACAAAAGGATTGGAGATGGAAGTAATAGTGGTTGATAATGCTTCAACCGACCAAAGTTCCGAAATGGTTCAAAAAGAATTTCCCAAAGTAGTTTTAATAAAAAATAAAAAAAATTTGGGCTTTGCCGCCGGGAATAATGTTGGAATTAAAAAAGCAAAAGGGGAATATATCCTTCTTTTGAATTCGGACACAAAACTGGTAGAGGATTCTTTGACAAAAATGGTTTCTTTTATGGGAAAAAATCCAAAAATTGGTATCTCTTCTTGCCAACTGAAAGGGAAAAATGGCGAAATTCAACCTTCTGGTGGTTTTTTCCCCAGTATTTTTCGAGTTTTTGCCTGGATGTTTTTTTTAGATGATATCCCATTTTTGGGTAGTCTTATTAAATCCTTTCATCCCCACCCTCCTGAATTTTGTACCAGAGACCCCTGGTATAAATCAGCCCATTTTCAAGATTGGGTGACCGGAGCCTTCTTTTTAGTTCGCCGCAAAGTTATTGATGAGACAGGCTTACTGGATGAAAACTTCTTTATGTATGTTGAAGAAATGGATTACTGTTTTCGGGCCAAAAAGAAGGGATGGCAGGTTTTTTACACGCCCGCGAGTAAAATAATTCATCTTGGTGGTCAGAGTGGAACTTCAAAAATGGCAATTTTAAGCGAATATCGGGGCCTTGAATATTTTTATAAAAAACACAAACCAGCCTGGCAGACACCCTTTTTACGAGGATTCTTAAAAATCGGAGCCCTGCTTAGAATTTTTCTCTTTGGTATAATTAAAGGAAGTCCGGAGGCACGAAGAATTTATGCTGAAGCGCTTAGAATCTCTTGAAGTAAGTTTTTTAAAATATGGAGTCGCCGCCCTTTTAATCGTTATTCCCCTCTATCCTAAATTTCCTCTTTTTCAGATTCCGGGAAGTTGGGTGGCAATAAGAGCCGAAGATTTTTTGATTGCTTTCGTTTTTTTATTTTGGTTATTTTATCAGGCCCAGCATAAATTCGAGTTTTTAAAAGATGATTTAAACAAAACTATCATTACCTATCTTATAATTGGTTTTCTTTCTTTTGCCTCGGCAATTTTAATTACCCACTCGATTGTTCCTTATATTGGTTTTCTTCATACCCTAAGAAGAGTAGAGTATCTAGTTGCCTTATTTATCATGGTGACCTCGATTAAAAAAGAAGAAGACGTGATTTTTTATGCGGAAGTAATTTGTCTAACCTCATTTTTGATATTTCTTTATGGTATTGGCCAAAGATTTTTCCTATTTCCAGTTATTTCAACGATGAACGTGGAATTCGCCAAAGGAATTGCTTTAAGGCTTCAATCTGGGGCAAGGGTAAGCTCTACTTTTGCCGGTCATTATGATTTGGCTGCTTACCTGGTTTTACTTCTGCCATTTACTGCCGCCGTCTTAGTTGGGGCAAAAAACAAAATTCAAAAAGTCGTCTTGGGAGTAATGTTTATAGCTTCATTTTGGTTACTTTTAGTTTCGGCCTCAAGGATTTCCTTTTTTGCTTATTTGATAGGAATTGCCTTTACCCTTTGGTTTTTAAAGAAAAAGCTTTGGATAATCCCAGTTTTGACTCTCTCAGTTGTGGCTTCTTTATTCACTCCTCAGCTAACCGAAAGGTATAGTCGAACTTTCCAGGTTGCCTTAATTGGGATAAAGCAGATTAAATTTACCTTACCCTGGGAGAAACAGCCGACAATTATTTCTTTTGTTCCAGAAATTACTCCAACTCCAATCGCCGGTCCTCCGGTAGTTAAAAAAATAAGAGAAATTCCAACTCCAACTCCATCAGAAAAAACCTATTATTTTTATGGAGCCGGAGAGGAGATTCCCCAAACCGAAGATCGGTCAATTGCCATAAGGCTTAAGGTTGAATGGCCAAGAGCGCTTCGGGCTTTGGCAAAAAATCCGCTTTTGGGGACTGGTTATTCCTCGATAACTCTGGCAACTGATAATGACTATTTAAGAACCCTAGGTGAGGTAGGAATTTTAGGCTTTTTAGCCTTTGGTTTAATTCTTTTTAAAATTGCCGATCGAGCAAGAAGGTTTCTTTTTCTGAAAGAAACACTGACTTTTGAGGAAACATTGATTATTGGTATTTCAGGGGCATTCTTGGGATTTTTGGCGAATGCCTTCTTTATTGATGTTTTTGAGGCCTCCAAGGTGGCCATCACATTTTGGCTTTTAGTTGGGCTTCTGATTGGAATTATAAAATTAAAATATAAGGAGGCAAAATAAATAAAATGAGTAAAAAAATTTTATTACGTAGTAACAAGCTTTGCTTATTTGAGTATTTTTTGTTATCAATTATTCTGATTGGGGCGTTCCTGGTGAGACTATACAGCATTGATAGTCCTCTGGCAGATTGGCATTCTTGGCGTCAGGCAGACACTTCGGCTGTCTCTCGAAATTTTTTAAAATATAGTTTTGATTTGCTTCACCCCCGTTTTGATGATATCTCAAATATTCCCTCTGGAAAAGAAAACCCTCAGGGTTGGAGAATGGTAGAATTTCCAATTTATAATTTCCTTCAGGCAAAGGCAGCCTCGACCTTTCCCCAAAAGTCGCTTGAGTGGTGGGGAAGAATGATTTCCATAATTTTTTCTTTAGGTTCTTTAATTTTTCTTTACCTTATTACCAAGAAATATTTAGGACCAAAAATCGGACTTTTTTCTGCTTTTTTCTTTGGTTTCTTGCCCTTTAATATTTTTTATTCTCGGGTGATTTTGCCTGAACCAATGATGATTTTTACTTCCTTAGGGATGATTTATCTTTTTAGCAAATGGCTTGAGGATGGGAAATATTCTTTCTTATACTATCTTTTATCTCTTATTTTGGCTGGCATCACTTTTCTTCTTAAGCCTTTTGGTCTCTTTCTATTTTTCCCTCTAGTTTATCTACTCTGGAGAAGGTGGCAATTCGGCATTTTTAAAAAACCACACTTTTATGTCTATGTTTTAATGTCCATTCTGCCGTTTGTCCTTTGGCGAGTTTGGATAGCCCAATTCCCAGAAGGCATTCCCTCTTTTATCTGGCTTTTAAATGAAGGAGGAATCCGCTTTAAAGGAGCATTTTTTCGTTGGATTTTTGCCGAGAGACTTGGTAAGTTGATTTTAGGTTATTGGGGTCTTGTCTTTTTTACCTTAGGGATTCTGACAAAGCCTAGTAAAAAGGATGGGTGGTTTTTTCATTGGTGGCTAGTGGCGATTCTTTTTTACTTTACAGTTTTTGCTGGAGGTAACGTTCGTCATGACTATTATCAAATAATTGCCATTCCTGTCGTATGTATATTTTTAGCCAAAGGGTTTAACTTATTTCTAAATCCACCTCCAAATTTCTCAAGGCTTATCACTTTTCTCTTATCACTTATTACTCTCCTTTTTATGTTTGCCTTTTCCTGGTACGAAGTTAGGGGATTTTTCAACATTAATCATCCAGAAATAGTTGAGGCGGGGAAAGCGGTTGATAGGCTGGTTCCCAAAAATGCCAAAGTAGTTGCTCCCTATAATGGCGACACTGCTTTTTTGTATCAAACAAATCGCCAAGGTTGGCCGGCTCTAGTTAATTCGGTAGATTATTTAATAAGCAAAGGAGCAAATTTTTATGTTTCTGTTTCTTTTGATAAAGAAACACTTGAGTTGATGAAGGAATACCCGATTTTAGAAAAAACAGACAAATACGTAATTTTATCCTTCCAAGAAAAGAAATGAAGATTTTAATGCTTACCCCCTATCTTCCTTATCCTCCCTCCTCTGGCGGGCAAGTCCGTTCTTACAATTTGATTAAAAATTTAGCCAAAAAACACAAGATTACTCTTTTTTCTTTAATCAAAAGCGAAGAAGAAGAAAGATATATTCCCGAGCTTGAAAAGTTTTGTCAAGAGGTTAGAGTTTTTAAAAGACCAGAAAAACCATGGACATTAAAAAATATTTTGCGGACTGGTTTTGGATTCTATCCTTTTTTGGTAATAAGAAATCTTTCTTCCGAAGAAAAAAAAGCAGTTTCCCAAAAACTTGAAAATGGAAAATTCGATCTTATCCACGCAGAAACATTTTATGTTATGCCCCATATTCCCAAAACTAGAATTCCGATTCTTTTGGTTGACCAAACAATTGAGTTTCAGGTTTATCAACATCACGCCTCAAATTTCAAAGTTTGGCCTCTAAAACCTTTTCTTTACCTTGACGTTTTCAAACTTAAATTTTGGGAAACGAGATTTTGGCAAAAAGCCGCCTTGGTGGTGGCAGTTTCCCAGGTAGATAAAAAAAGGATGCTTTCATTAGTTCCGGGACTTGACGTTCGGGTTGTCCCAAATGGCGCCGGGGAAGATTTAATGGACATTTGGGGAAAAAGAAAAATAGGCCTTGAAAAGCCGATTGTTTTTTTCCAAGGAAATTTTCTTTGGCTTCAAAATACCGAGGCAGCCAAAATTTTAGCCAAAGAAATTTTTCCTCGAATTAAAAAGAAAATTCCCAGGGCTTTATGTCGGATAGTTGGCCAGGGAGCCAAAGAAAAAATTGGAGATCTTTCAAGCGATGGGGTGGAAATTCAAGATCTTAAGACATCGGATATAGAGGGAGTGAGAAGGGCTTACCGGGAAGGAGCCATCTTCGTTGCCCCTTTAGCTGGGCCTGGGGGAACAAGGCTTAAAATTTTGGGGGCGATGGCTTCAGGGGTTCCAGTGGTGACCACTACAACTGGAATCGAGGGAATAGACGCAGAGGACGGAAGGGAAGTTTTAGTCAGAGACAAACCTGAAGAAATAGCTGAAGCAACAGCTAGAATTCTTAAAGATCAAAAACTTTACCAAAGATTGACCTTGGCAGCAAGGAGGCTAGTTGAGGAAAAATACAATTGGCAAAAGATTTCTGAAATGCTAAATAAAATTTATCAGGAGGTAGGCGGTGGCAAAAAAGATTGACCTCTCAATTATTATTTTAAATTACAACACCAAAAATTTATTAGGTGATTGTTTGAAGTCAGTTGAAAAAGCCAAAACTGATGGATTGAGTTGGGAAACGATTGTGGTCGATAACGCTTCAACTGATGGTAGTCCGGCGATGGTGAGAAAAGAATTTCCTGAAGTTTTACTTCGAGAGAGCAAGAAAAATCTGGGTTTTGCTGGCGGGAATAACTTGGGTCTTAAGAAAGCCTTAGGAAGATACATTTTATTTCTAAATTCTGATACTCAGATTACTCCAGACTCTTTGGTTAAAATAATGAAGTTTATGGAGGAAGATTCAAGGATTGGGGCTTCAACTCCCAAAACCATACTCTTCTCTGGGGGAATGGATCCAGACTGTCATCGTGGTTTTCCTACGCCCTGGGCCTCAATCTGTTATTTTTTAGGATTGGAGAAACTTTTTCCTAAAAGCAAAATTTTTGGCCAATATCATCAGTTTTATCTTGATTTAAACAAAACTCATGAGATTGACGCTGGTTTTGGCACCTTCATGTTTGTCCGCAGAAAAGCATTGGATCAGGTTGGCAATTGGGATGAAAGTTATTTTTTTTACGGGGAAGATCTAGATCTTTGTTATCGAATCAAAAAAGCGGGCTGGAAGATAATGTTTTACCCTGAGTCTCTAGCAACTCACCATAAGGGCGCCAGTTCTGGATTGCGCCGAGAGTCAAAAGATGTCAGCCAAGCGAGCCAAGAAATCCGTATTAAAGTTGCTAAGGCTTCCATTAAAGCGATGGAGATTTTTTATGAAAAATTTTACAAGGATAAATATCCTGCCTGGGTTACTCTTTTAGTCATTCTAGGCATCAAAGTCAAAGGTTTATTCAGAATAATCTATCAGTACTTCAAATAATTAAACTATGAAAATTTGCATCGATGCCAGAATGTATGGGTTGGAACATGCGGGAATTGGTCGTTACGTGATGAATCTGATTGCCGAGCTTCAAAAGATTAACAAATCCAATTCTTATTTAATTTTGCTAAGAAAATCTCCTGCCCAAAAACTGGAAACTGGAAACTGGAAACTGGAAACTAAGATTGTTGACATTCCTCATTATGGTCTAGAAGAACAACTGAAACTTCCGGGAATAATTGCCCGAGAAAAGCCAGATTTAGTCCACTTTCCTCATTTTAATGTTCCTGTGCTTTACTCTGGAAAATTTATCGTCACTATCCATGATTTAATTAAACATACTTCTCGAGGAGCAGAAACAACCACTCGAGCACCCTGGTTTTATTGGTTTAAATATTTGGGATACAAATTTGTCTTTAACCAAGCAGTTGGGAGAGCAAAAAAAATCCTTGTTCCCAGCCAGGCAATTAAGCAGGAACTGATAAAGATTTACAAAATACCAGCGGACAAAATTGTGGTCACTTATGAAGGAGTGGGTAAAGAATTTCAAATTTCAAATCTCAAATGTCAAATTTCAAATAAAATCTTGAATAAATATAAAATAAAAAAACCTTTTGTTATTTACACCGGCAGTCTTTATCCCCATAAAAATGTTGAAAGACTAATTCAATCAATCAAACTACTTAATATGCCACTTAATAAACCATCAATCACCCTTATTATCTCCTGTGCTCGAAGCGTTTTTTGGGAAAGATTGAAAAAGAAAGTAAGAGAGCTGGGTGCGGAGAAGTTTGTTAATTTAATGGGCTTTGTCCCTGATGGAGATTTAGTCGGACTTTATCAGGAAGCCGAAGCCTTTGTCTTTCCGACCCTTTCTGAAGGTTTTGGTTTGCCCGGACTTGAGGCGATGGCCGCTGGCTTGCCGGTTGTCTGTTCTAATATTCCAGTCTTGCGAGAAATCTATGGCGAGGCAGCAGAGTATTTCAATCCATTAAGCACCAAAGATATAGCCCAGAAAATAAAAATGGTTTGTTCTTATGATTCGAATCATCGGAACAAAATAATTGAAAAAGGTCTTAAGCAAGTCAAAAAATATTCTTGGAAAGAAATGGTTCAACAAACTTTAAAAATTTATCAAGACACAGCATGAAAGTTGCTTTGGTTTATTTCGTAAGAAACAAAGCAGGAGGCTTGAAGAATGAAAGTCGCACTGATTTATGATTGGGTGAATAAGATTGGAGGAGCGGAGAGGGTTTTAGAGGCACTCCATGAAATCTGGCCTGAGGCTCCTCTTTACACGGCGGTTTATAATCCGAAAACCGCTCCGTGGGCAAAGGATTTTAAAGTTATTCCTTCCTTCCTTCAAAAATTTCCTTTTGCCAAAACTCATCATGAAGCCTATCCTTGGTTGACACCGCTGGCTTTTGAAAGTTTTGATTTTTCAGAATTTGACATCGTTATCTCGGTGACAAGCGCTGAAGCAAAAGGCATAATAACTAAACCTAAAACTTTACACATTTGTTATTGCTTAACTCCAACTCGCTATCTTTGGAGTGGTTATCAGGATTATTTTCGTTCTTCTGTTTTTCGATTTTTTAGTTCTCCTTTGGTTTCTTATCTTCGGTGCTGGGATCTTATAGCGGCTCAACGCCCTGATAGTTACCTGGCGATTTCTCAAAATGTAGCAGGAAGAATTAAAAAATATTATGGTCAAGATTCAAGAGTAATTTATCCGCCCATTGACACGGAAAAATTTAAAACTAGACGCTATCGCGAAGCGACAAGCTCTGCTTATACCCTAGACGCTAAACCCTATTTTCTAGTAGTCTCGAGACTGGTGCCTTATAAGAAAGTTGATATCGCCATTGAGGCATTTAATAAGCTTGGATTACCACTGAAGGTTGTCGGAACTGGAAACCAGACGAGAAGATTGAAAAGAATGGCAAAGAAAAATATTGAATTCTTGGGTCAATTGACAGATGAGGCGCTTTTAGGTTACTATCAAAGATGTGTCGCCACCGTCTTTCCCCAGGAGGAAGATTTTGGTTTGGTGCCGCTTGAGGCCCAAGCCTGCGGAAAACCGGTAATCGCTTACCGAGGCGGAGGAGCGCTTGAGACAGTAGTTGAGGGAAAGACAGGTGAATTTTTTGCTGAACAGACGCCAGAAAGCCTGGGGGCACAAGTTTTAAAGTTTAGACCAGGGAAATACAAACCAGAGGATTGCCGACAGAATGCCTTAAGATTTACCAAAGAAATTTTTAAGAAAAAATTTAAAGAGTTCGTCGAAAAAGAATGGAAGACTTACTGGAAAAACATTTATACGTTTTAATTCTTTGTGGCGGTGGAGGAAAAAGACTTTGGCCCCGTTCTCGGATTAAATTTCCAAAGCAATTTATCAAACTTCTGGGAGAAAAAACAATTTTCCAGGATACAGTTAAACGCGCCAGAACCCTTGTGCCATACGCAAGAATTTTTGTGGTGACTAATTTTGATTACGTTGATGAAGTCCGCATTCAGGCGCCAGGCATTCCTCGGAAAAATATTATTTCCGAGCCTCGAGCCAAAGATACAGCCATGGCAATAGGAATTGGAACGCTTTTTATCCACAAAGTCGACCCTCTAGCTGTAATCACCATTTTGGCTTCCGATCACCATGTTGAAAATCTTCAGAAGTTTGATCAGGCGGTTAAAATAGCCGCCCAAGCAGCCAACCTTGGCGACTTTTTGGTGACAATCGGGATTAAACCAACCTTTCCCCATACTGGCATGGGTTATATTAAAACTAGTCATTTGTTTAAAAAAATTGATAACGCTTCGATTTTTAAGGTTGAAAAATTTGTAGAGAAACCCAATCTTCAAACCGCTGAAAAATTCTTAAGCGAAGGAGGCTATTTTTGGAATTCTAATCTTTATACCTGGAGGGCAGATTCAATTTTGAGGGCAATAGACAAGCATTTACCCAAGACCGCTGCCGGAATCGAAAAAATTAGAGAAAGTTTGGAAACCTCGAAAGAAAAAGAGGTTATAGAAAGGGTTTACCAGGAAGTGGAGAGCATCTCGATAGATTACGGTGTTTCGGAAAAATCAAAAAATATATTGCTTGTTCCGGCTGACTTTCCCTGGAGTGATATTGGAGACTGGAAGGTGGCTTATGATATCTCAAAAAAAGATAAAGAAGGAAATGTCGTCATTTTTGAGAAGGGTAAAGGAGAATATGTGGGGATGGAAACCAAAAATTGCCTTATCCATTTCTCAGATGAACTAATCGCCACAATTGGAGTCGAGAATTTAATCATTGTTGATACCAAAGATGCTCTTTTGGTTGCCAGAAAAGATAAAGCCCAAGATGTCAAAAAACTGGTTAATTTCTTAAAAGAAAAAGGGAAGGATAAGTATCTTTAATTATGTTTTACGAGCCGCTGAAAAGATTAATGGATATTCTTTTGGCGACAATTTTGGGAATTTTGTTTTTACCCCTATGTCTTCTAACTGCCTTAGCTATCAAGCTTGAATCACCAGGGCCAATTTTGGCCGATACCCCGAGTAGAGTTGGAAGAAAAGGAAAACTTTTTAAACTTTACAAATTTAGGTCAATGATTGCCGGAGCCCACGGACTGCTTCGGCGTGATCCAAGATTTAGGAGACTTTATCAAGAGTATAAAAAATCAAGTTATAAACTTCGGGAAGATCCTCGAGTTACCAGGGTTGGTCGTCTTATCCGTAAACATTCAATTGACGAAATACCCCAACTAATAAACGTTTTAAAGGGAGAGATGTCAATCGTTGGCCCGCGGCCTTATTATCCAGATGAACTTGGGGAACAACAAGAAAGGTATCCGCACACCCAGAAATTAGTTGAGGAAGTTTTATCAGTTAGACCAGGGATAACCGGAGCCTGGCAAGTTTCCGGAAGGTCGGAGGTTAATTTTGACAAAAGGATTGTTATGGATGCCGAATATGTCAGAAGAAAATCTCTTCTTTATGATATTATGGTAATACTTAAAAGTCCCTGGGCAATGATTTCCGGGAAAGGAGCGGTCTAAAAATGGAAGAAATTAAAAAAATAGAAATTCAATCTGAAGAGCAGCCGAAAAAAAGAATTTTTAAAAAGAAATGGTTTTGGGGAGTGATTTTGGGACTTCTGGCTGTCTTTATCTTAACCTTTATCCCTGCCTTTTTGGTAATTAACAAAGTTAGGGCAGTTTATCGGGAGACTTTAAAACTTACCGAGGTGGTCAAAAGTAAAGATTTGAAATTAGCCGAGAAGCAAATTGCCGAAACTAAAAAATCTCTGGTTTCTCTTGAAAACTCACTCAAGCCTTTTTTCTGGATTAAATTTATTCCTTTTATCGGCGGTTACCAGGTCGATGCTGAGCATTTAGTTCGGGCGGGTGAGGCTGGACTTGAGGCTGGAGAAATTATTATTAGGGCGGTTGAGCCTTATTCCGACATTATTGGACTCACCGGTGGAGAAAAGGTTGGCGGAGGAGAAAAAACTGCCGAAGACCGAATTAGTTTTGTGGTTTCAACCATTGATAAAATTGCTCCTGACATTGAAAAAGTTGGCCAGAAACTTTTAGTTGCCAAGAAAGAAGTCGACCAAATCAACCCCAAACGTTATCCCGAGAGCTTTAGGGGCAAAAAGATAAGAGAGTCTTTAGGTGAGATGATTACTTTAATAGACGAAGTGGCAACCATAACCTCTGAAGCCAAACCTCTTTTTGAGGTTTCTCCTTGGCTTTTGGGGATAGAGAAGCCAAGACGGTATTTAATTCTCTTTCAAAATGATGGCGAGCTCCGGCCTACTGGTGGATTTATGACTGCCTATGCTGTTTTAGAGGTCGACAAAGGAAAACCTAAGCCAATTGTCTCTGAAGATATTTACGCTTTAGATTCTCGATTTAGACCGACGGAAAAAGCGCCTGAAGCTTTGGTAAAATATGTTCCTTTTCCCTACAGTCAAGACCCCCGCTGGCGGCTTCGGGATATGAATATTTCTCCTGATTTTAAAACCTCAATGGAAACCTTTTCCCCGAATTTCCAAAAAGCCTCAAGTTTAAAGTACGACGGAATTGTCGCTATCGATACCGAGGTTTTAGTTAGGTTTCTTAAAGTTTTGGGTCCGGTAGGAGTTCCTGAATGGGGGAATTTTTCGGCTGAACCAGACAAACGCTGTGATGGTTGTCCCCAGGTAGTTTATGAACTGGAAAGACTTATCTCAAAACCAACTTACGAGATTAAAGTCGCCAGAAAAGCAGTCATTGGTCCCCTGATGCACTCGATTTTGGCTAATGCCTTAGGGTCGCCAAAAGAAAAAATCCCTGATCTTTTTGAGGCTGTCTTTTCTTCACTTTTAGAAAAACATGTTTTATTTTATTTTCCTGATGAGAAAGTCCAAGAAGCGGTTGAGAGTTTCAATATTGCTGGAAGAATCAAAGATTATGATGGAGATTTTTTCCATTTAAACGATACCAGTTTCTCCGGAGCCAAATCGAACTTTTTCATCAAACAAGAAGTGGAGCAAAAAATAGAGATTAAAGAGGGAAAAGTTGTAAAGACTATAACAATTGAATATAAAAATCCTTCACCTGCCTCAAACTGTAATCTTGAAGCCGGTCAACTTTGTCTTAACGCGCCATACCGAGACTGGTTTAGAATTTTTGTCCCCAAGGGAGCAAAGCTTTTGGAATCCTCAGGTTCGGAGGTAGAAGTTAAGGCCTACGAAGAACTTGATAAAACTGTCTTTGAGGGGTTTTTTGGTGATAAATATCCCCTCCGGCCTCAAGGTTCAGCCAAGGTTGTTTTCAAATACGAACTGCCAAACCCAGTTAAAAAAGAATACAAGCTTTTAATCCAAAAACAGCCGGGAACAGATGAACCCTTGTATTCGGTCATTCTTGATGGACAAAAAGAAGAATTTGAACTTAAAACCGATAAAGAAATAAAATTAAAAATTTAAGTGGGTAGCTACAAAACTGAAGGGATAATTTTAAAAAGGACAAATTTCGGAGAAGCTGACCGCATTTTAACAATTTATACTAAACATTTTGGAAAACTCAAGGTTTTGGCCAAGGGGATTAGAAAACCAACCAGCAAAAAATCGCCCAGTCTTGAACTTTTTAATTGGGTAAAAATCTTAGCGAGCCGGGGAAAAAATCTTGATATTATAAGCGAATGTCAAACTGTTAGGGTTTTTCGCGCCTTTCGAAAAGATTTGAAGAAAATAGGGTTGGCTTTTCATTTTTGTGAGTTGGTTGAAAGATTAACGGCGGAAAATGTTAAAAATAGACAAATTTTTAATCTTTTGGCCGGTAGCCTTTTGGGACTCGAGAAGGCCTGGCCTGAAAGTTTAGCCCAAGCAGCCAAGAATTTTGAGCAAAAAATTCTTGAAGAGAGCGGATTTTGGCCAAGAGGAAAAAAGGCACAAGGCTTTAATTTAGAGAACTATATTGAAAAGATTATTGAAAAAAGGTTAAAATCAAAGCGAATTTTCAAATATGGCTGATTTGATGGAAAAAATCGTAAGTCTTTGTAAAAGAAGAGGATTTATATATCCTAGTTCAGAAATTTATGGAGGAATTGGCGGTTTTTGGGATGCCGGACCCCTGGGTACTGAACTTCGGAAAAATATTAAGGATTTATGGTGGAAGACGATGGTCTACCAAAGAGAGGATGTTTTGGGACTTGACTCAACCATAATTCACCATCCAAAAGTCTGGCAGGCCTCGGGTCATGCGGTTTCTTTTACTGATCCTTTGCGAGAATGCCAAAAATGTCATCTTCGTTTTCGGGCGGATAAAGTCACCAGTGATAAATGTCCAGATTGTGGTGGAAAATTAACCGAAGCAAAGCAATTCAACTTGATGTTTAAAACTTGGGTTGGGCCGGCTGAGGAAACGGCCAATCTTGCTTTTCTTCGGCCAGAAACCTGTCAAGGAATTTTTATTAATTTTGCAAATGTTTTAGACTCGGTTCATCCAAAAATTCCCTTTGGTATTGCCCAAATTGGCAAAGGGTTTCGAAACGAAATAACCACTGGTGATTTTATTTTCCGGGATCGAGAGTTTGAGATGATGGAACTTGAATTTTTTGTCAAACCGGGTGAAGACGAGAAATGGTTTAACTTCTGGAAAGACGAGAGAATGAACTGGTATTTAAGCTTGGGGATTGAAAAAAAGAATTTGAGATTTTTTGAACATCCCAAAAAATCTTTGGCTCATTATTCAAAAAGAACAGTTGATATTGAATATAAATTTCCTTTTGGATGGGCTGAGCTTGAGGGAATTGCTAACCGGACTGACTTTGACTTGAAAAATCACAGTAAAGTTTCTGGCAGAGATTTATCCTATACCGACCCTGATACCAAAGAAAAATTTATTCCTTACGTAATTGAACCCTCGGTTGGGGTGGAAAGAGTCATGCTTTCCTTGCTTTTGGATTCCTGCAAAGAAGAGAAAGAAAGAATAGTTTTATCACTTAACCCAAAACTTTCGCCTTATAAAGTGGCGGTTTTCCCACTTTTGGCCAATAAAAAAGAGTTAGTCAAAGTGGCAAGGGAAATTTATGAAAACCTTAAAAATTGTTTTCCTGCCGCCTGGGATGACCGGGGGAATATTGGTAAAAGATATTATAGTCAAGATGAAATTGGTACTCCTTGGTGTGTGACAGTTGATTTTCAAACACTTGAAGATAAAACGGTGACCATTCGTGACCGAGATACGACTAAGCAGGTAAGAGAAAAAATTGACAATCTAAAAGATTGGTTTTACGATAGATTAAAGGGATGAAGAAATACCTGCCTATAATCGGGATTTTTATAGGAGCCCTTATTTTGTTTGGAGCGCTTTTTTGGTTTATTCGAGGCAGACAAGCTCCTTCTGGTCCTGGGCAGCCAACCCCAACCCCCACCCCTCTTGCCTTAGAAGAAAGACCCTACGTTACCTTAACTCCCCGTTCTGATGGCCATGAGTTGAAATTGGAAATAGAAAATCTCAAAGACGTTCAAACTGTTGAATACGAACTAGTTTATTTTGCCGGTGATGTTTCCCGGGGAGTGATCGGCTCAGTTGATCTTAAGAGTGAAAATTCCCTTTCTCGAGATTTGCTTTTGGGTACATGCTCAAAAAATGTTTGCAAATATGATGAGGGAGTAACGGAAGGGACTTTAACTTTACGCTTTAGGGGGGTCTCTGGAGCCCAAAAATATGAAGTCGCTTTTCGCCTCCAGACCGGAAAGGAGGCAAAAGTTGGCTTAAGTTCCGGGGATGGTAATTTTACTTTTCAAGGAAGTCTGCCTTCTTCTACCTTTTATCTGACCCAGGGAACTTTAGGTTTGCCTAAAAAACCTTCGGGAAAAGTCATTGGCGGACCTTACGGAATTTTCACTCTTGGTTCAGCTTCCGCCAAAGGGACGGTTAAATTAAAAATAACAGAAACCTCGCCTGAAGTAAAAATTTTAGGCTGGGATGGGTCTTCTTGGAAAGAATACTCCAAAGGTTTTGAGACTGATGGAGAAGTAGTTTCTGTTGAAGTCGATCGCCTGAACACCTTCGTGGCGGTCTCGCCGTGAATGTATAGTAAAGTTTAGTCTTTTTTAATTCCTTTTATTCTTTCCCATTTCTCACGGGGGCATTTTCGAGGCCAATCTCTCCATGCTTCTTGATTTCTGTATTGCGGAAACTCTTCCTTTTCTACCCAATGAAGTTTGTTATCATCAGTAATATGGGAAACAAATTCTATCCCATTTAAGTGGTCAATTTCGTGTTGGAATATCCGAGCTGTATATCCCGTATGTTCTTCTTCTACCTCTTTGCCATTTTGGGTAAAAGCTTTAATTCTGATAGAAGTAGGTCTTGAAACAATACCACAAACACGACTTGTGGAAAAACAACCTTCATACCACTCATTCTTTTCTTCTGATTTCCATATTATTTCCGGATTTATGTAGACTCTCAAATCTCCAACACTACCTTTTCCGTCAGCGGCTACGTCAACTAAGATGATTCTTTTAGAAATTCCAATTTGAGGGGCGGCTAATCCTACCAGAAGAGGTCTATTTCTATCTTGTTGCTCCCCATAAGCAATGTTGAGCATTTTTTCAATAATTTCCTTAGTTTCTGGGGAATTGATCTTTTCTTTGGCAATAGGTTGGGCTATTTGTACAAGGACTGGATTATCTGGACTGACGAATTTTTCGTTCATCTCGCAAATTATATCACTCTCTTTTAAGATTGCAAAAATAACTAGGGTCGCAAAGACAAGCGACCGCGTCATTTTGCGACCCCGGAAAATCTTGGCCCACAAGCCCGTCACAGTTCTTAGGCGGCGATATTAACAGGCAGGCAAACCGTAAACTACTTGACAAAGGTGCTTAACTCGGGTACTTACACCTTAGAGGTGTGAGGGAAAGAGGTGTGCTTCCACTTCACACCATTTCACACCTTAGAGGTGTGCTAGGTTCACACCTCGGAAAAATCTCGTACCAAGATGAATTTTTACTCTTCTAAAATTAAATGTTTAATTTCTTGAAGTCTCTTTTGATGATCAGCTTGATCAAAGACAAATTTTTTGTAAGAAGTAAGACTTTGAAAATTATTAAGAATAATTTCCTTGCTGAAATTTGCGGACTTTTTGGGATCAAGGTACTCTGGAAAAGAAGAATAAGGATAATTCTCAAGCTCATTAAGACTCTTGAGTATATACGAACTGTAAGGATTAAGATGAATATATCGAGAAAGATGAATTAGTTGTTCATCAGTTTCCACCCTAACGGCTTTAAACTTACCTTGGAATAAGGGTCCAACCCTTTTTCTTTTAGTGTTGAAATAACGAGTATAGCTATTGGTGAAATTGCTCATAAAAATAGAAATACCTTTTTCCTGAATTTGTTTTAAAAGAAGATGAACATGATTCGGCATTAAACACAAAGCAATAATCTCTACCAAAAACTTTCTTTTAGTTTTTAGATTGTCAAGAAGTTCAGTTTTTTGTTCGACCGGTAGTCTTAAAAAGAAAGAATATCTTAAGGGAATATTTTGGTTTTGGTAGTAAAAAATTGTTTCTAGTCCCCTTAGGTAGTCTTTCTGGTTTAAAAAAATTGGTTGGGAAGCCACGCCCCGATTGACTATATGATAGACTTCCTCAGTAACTAAAGGAATTTCTCTTCCAGGCATCTCAAGATAATAATGTCAAAATATACCAGAGGTGTCAATAGGTGCACACCTTAGAGGTGTGAGATGGGAGACTACCTTAAATAATATAGCACAGGGAGTCAAAGGACGCTGATAATGGTGAATTGTGCCTAAATTGCCTCTTGACAGGTATATAAAAATGTCTCAAAATGGAGTAAATAGTATCTAAATGGTGAAAAGTGTAGAAACTTTGGGGTGGGCTTATGTTTTTAGGAACTTACGAACCAAATTTAATCGGTAAAGGCAGAATCGCCTTACCTAAAAAAATAAGAGAGCAATTAGAGAGCAGCAAAATTGTTTTAACTATTGGTTTTGAAAGATGTATTTACGGTTTTGAGGAAAAGAATTGGGAACAGATAGTCAAACCAGAGCTCTCAAGGCCGCTG
>Ga0210057_1004776_pt1 | contig 17756 bp, 19 predicted proteins | sample CryGeyCG2114_010_2_FD_183968 | JGI IMG/M metagenome (GOLD analysis project Ga0210057, IMG submission 183968) | Groundwater microbial communities from aquifer - Crystal Geyser CG10_big_fil_rev_8/21/14_0.10 (SPAdes) (version 2) | ecosystem: Environmental > Aquatic > Deep subsurface > Groundwater ...
AATCTGTTGGTCCGATTTTAGGCCAAGAATTACAATCTAAAGCTTGGCTAGCTATATTTTTAGCTTCAATAATAATTGTTTTGTATATTGCTTATGCTTTTAGAAAAGTATCCAAGCCGGTAGAATCTTGGAAATTTGGTTTGGCAGCAATTCTAGCTTTAATTCATGATATTACGATTATCACCGGCTTATTTTCTATTTTAGGTCATTTTGTTGGGATTGAGGTCGATAGTTTATTTATCACTGCCTTACTTACTATTTTAGGCTTTTCCGTGCATGATACAATTGTGGTTTTTGATAGAACTCGGGAAAATTTATCCAAACATTACAGTTCAGATTTTGAGGCGGTGGTTAATGATAGTATTATTCAAACTATTGGCAGATCAATCAACACCTCCTTTACGACTTTGTTAGTGTTAATTACTCTGTATATATTTGGGGGCGTGACTATTTCTAATTTTATCTTGGCGTTGATAGCCGGTATTATTGTCGGAACTTATTCTTCAATTTTTGTGGCTAGCCCGATTTTGGTGACTTGGTATTTTTGGAGCCATCGATTAAGAAAATAAGAAATTAAGAAAATAAGAAATTAAATTTAAAATATAAAATAAAACAGCCGTCCTAGTGCATTAGGGCGGCTTTTGTATTTAGTGGGGGAGAGCTTAGAGTTAGATAGATTATGGATTATGGTAACTGCCCTTTGGTGTTATGGGTGTGCCATTAGAATTCGGCTCATCTTCGCATTGTGGGCAATAAGGAACTTGCTCTGAACTGCACTGGCCACTGCCGGATAATGGGAATGGTCCATCCCAAATTGGGTGGGCTACTGTTTTGCCTAAAATTTCGATGCCACATTTATGCTTGTAACCTACGTCTGGATCTCCAGTACTTTCAGTTAAAACTAACCATTTACCATCTTTCAATTGCCCAGCGCGTCTTTTTCTCGTGATTGGTTCCAACATTTTTCATTTCTCCTCTTTTGTTGCGATTTATTGAAGGTACTGTTTCCTTGTTTACTTAGTATCATATCAGCTTATCTTTAACCTGTCAATTGACAGCCAGACTTGTGTATAGCGACTTATTGACAAATGTAATTATTTTTGATATAATTAAGTTGAAAAGTTAAATAAACTACTTTTTGGCTTTATTTAGCCAAAATATATTTTTACTCCCCATGCTGATGTGAGGTTTTAATATTTTTTATCTATGTCAATACTCGATCAAGTTAGAAAAACTCAATTTCAAGACAATATGTCTGGTTTTAACCCTATGGAAACCATCAATGTCTTATTGTCTCGTTTAACCGATAAAGAGAGGGATGTGGTTAAACGACGTTTTGGTTTACATCCGGATTCCAGACAAACCTTAGAGGAAATCGGTAAACATTATGGTATTACCAGAGAACGGGTCAGACAAATTGAAAATCTTAGTGTTAAAAAACTTAAAGAGCTTCAAGAGTTGAAAGATGAAATTATGACTGCTGAAAGGGTGACCGCTCAGTTGTTAGAACAATATGGCGGGGTAATGGAAGAGGAATTTTTCTTAGAAAATATTTTAAATTTCTTAGATACTCGTGAAGGCAGTGAAAATGCTTTACTATTTTTGGCTGATCATATTTTTTCTGATAATATTAACAAAGTTAAACAAGACCGAGATTTTAATCATCTCTGGCGAATTGGTTCTGTGAATACAGATACTTTGAAAGAAGTAGTGGCCGAAATGGTAGCTTTGATTGAAAATCATGGCCAGCCAATTAAACTTAAAGATTTATTGGAAAATTTTAAAAATTCTGAATATTATTTAAAAAATAAAGAAAAGTTTTTGTCGGCCACTACTTTTTTGGAAGCGACTGAAAACGATATTGATAAGGTTTTAGAAAGTTATCTACGAGTTAGTCGAAAAGTCAAATCCAATCTTTTTGATGAATGGGGTCTGATTACTTGGGGCACTGTTCAACCGAAGAAGATTAATGATAAAATATATATAGTTTTAAAAAAATCAGGCAAGCCATTACATTTTGTGGATATTTCCAAAGCTATTAATGAAACTCGCTTTGATGAAAAAATCGCTTATCCACCAACAGTTCATAATGAATTAATTTTAGATGACAAATATGTTTTGGTGGGTCGAGGTATTTATGCTCTCAAAGAATGGGGTTATGAACCGGGCAATGTCGCTAATGTTGTCGAACAATATTTAAAAGCCAGTGGTCCCAAATCTAAAAATGAAATAATTGATCATGTTTTAAGTAAACGTGATGTTAAAAAATCTACGGTTTATTTATCTTTAATGAACAATGATAAAATTCAAAAGACGGAAAATGGCAAATACGCTTTTGTCGAAAATTCTGATAAAACTGATGATGAATTAATTGATGATTCAGTTAAAACCGCCGTCTAATTATAAATTATATTGGTCTCTAATTTTTTACTGGTTATATCTGATAATATAATCAGTAGGTACTAGCGACTAAATTGTTAACAATTTAGATATAGATTAGAAACTCAGAAGGTGACAACTTTATGGGTATAAATGGTATAGAATTAGAAATTGATTTTTTATCAATTTGGAACAATATAATTGATTTTGGGAACCAAAATCCAGTTACCATAGTGATGCAAATCTTTTTGGGTGGTGGCTGGGTAGTTTTTTTATTGGTATTTATTTATGGACTTTATACGGTTTGGTTGGATAGCAAACGCGCTAAATTTTCGGCTAAATGGAAGCATGTGCTTTTGGCGATTGATATTCCCAAGAACAATATTCAAACTCCCAAGGCCGTGGAAAGTATTTTTATTGCTTTGGCTGGCGCCCAATCATCCGGTAATTTAATAGATATTTATTGGCACGGTAAAAATCAAGAAAGTTTTTCTTTTGAGATTGTGAGTTTGGAGGGGTTTGTTCAATTTTTAGTCAGAACGCCAGCTCATTTTCGAGATTTAGTCGAGGCCTCAATATATGCTCAGTATCCGGAAGCCGAAATCACCGAAGTCGCCGATTATGCTGAACCTTACAGTGGTATTAAATTTCCTAATGATAAATATAATTTATGGGGGACTGAGTTGTTATTAGCTAAAGATTATCCTTATCCCATTAGGACTTATTTGGATTTTGAACATAAATTAACCGGTGAGCTGATTGATCCGATGGCCGGCATTTTGGAAATGTTAACTCGCATTGGACCGGGTGAACAGATTTGGTTACAATTGGTAATAACTCCTCAAAAACCGGGTTGGGGTGAAAAAGGTAAAAAGATTTTAAAAGAAATGAAAGGTGAAACTTATAAACCACCAGAAACTTTTTCTGATAAAATTTTAAAGCCAGTGGGTTTTATTGGTGGTTTAGCTTCGGCGGTCACTAGCGAAATATTCGGACCCAGTGAATCGTCAGCCAAAAAAGAAGAAGATCAGTGGAAGATGTTTAGAATATCCCCCGGGGAGAGAATTGTTTTTGAAAATGTTCAAAAGAAATTAGCCCAACATAATTTTAGAGTTAAATTTAGATTTATTTATTTTGGTGAAAATGAAGTTTTTAACAAGGGTCGAGGGGTGGCTTCGGTGATCGCCGGCATCCAACAATTTAATGTCGCTGATTCCAATGGTTTTAAACCAGGCCCTCGGTCTAAAACCTCCGTTGATTATTTTAATGTTAAAAAGAGAACAGCTGAAAGGCAGAGAAGAATTTTAAAAAATTATATTAAAAGAAGTAATTTTTATGGCGATGATGTAAATAATAATATTTTTTGCAGTCAAGAGTTGGCTTCTTTGTGGCATTTTCCAGTGATGAGTGTGAAAGCTCCGACTGTTGAGAAAATTGGCTCCAAGCGGTCGGTACCGCCTTCCCGTTTGCCTTATCAAAAAAATCGCGATGCTTCATTTAATCAACTAGTGGCTACTTCTTCAGTTGATGTGCCATTTCCCACTGTCAAACCAGAAACAACTATTAATACTCGGCCCGAGCCGAAACCACCAGCTAATTTACCAACAGTATAAAAATGGATTCCCCTCAAAATACCCAATCAAATTTAAATGATATAACTTTATTTGGCGAGACTAATTTTCGCAACCAAAAAAAGCGCTTTGGTATCAAACGCGATGATCGTCGGCGCCATGTTTATATTATTGGTAAAACCGGTATGGGTAAAACCACCCTTTTGGAGAATATGATTATTTCGGATATTGTTAATGGTGATGGTTGTTGTTATGTTGATCCTCATGGTGATACGGCCGAAAAGATTTTAGATTTTATTCCGCCCAACAGGATTAATGATGTGATTTATTTTAATCCGGCTGATACGGAATTTCCCATTGCTTTTAATATTTTGGAAGCGGTTGACGAAAAAAGTAAACATCTAATTGCCTCGGGTTTAGTGGGGGTTTTTAAAAAACAATTTGCGGAAAGTTGGGGACCAAGGTTAGAATATATTTTGCGTAATGCTATTTTGGCTTTGCTTGATTATCCCGGTAGTACTTTATTAGGTATTATGAGAATTTTAGTAGATAATAGTTATCGGGAAAAAGTAGTCGAAAAAATTACTGATCCAGTTGTGAAATCGTTTTGGGTCAATGAATATACTAAATGGAATGATCGAGTTTTACAAGAGGTTATTTCACCAATTCAAAACAAGGTTGGTCAGTTTTTGTCTAATTTTTTGATCCGAAATATCGTAGGTCAGGTTAAATCCACTTTTGATTTGCGAGAGGTTATAGATGGCAATAAAATATTAATTATGAATTTATCCAAAGGCCGAATCGGCGAGGATACCATGCAACTTTTGGGTTCAATGATTGTCACCAAGCTTTACTTGGCGGCTATGAGTCGAGTAGATATTCCCGAACAGGACAGAAAAGATTTTTATCTATATGTTGATGAATTTCAAAATTTTGCGACTGATAGTTTTGCGGATATTTTATCTGAGGCCAGAAAGTATCGCTTGAATTTAACTATGGCTCACCAGTTTATTGAGCAGTTGCCAGAAACCGTCTCGGCTTCAGTTTTTGGTAATGTGGGCACTTTGATTTGTTTTCGCGTCGGGGCCGTTGATGCTGAAAGTCTAGTCAAAGAATTCACCCCCATATTTTTAGAAGAAGATCTGGTTAATTTGCCGGCTTTTAGTATTTATTTAAAATTGATGATTGATGGGGTATCCTCCGATCCCTTTTCCGCTAATACCTTACCACCTCTTTTTGATGAATACCGATCAAACAGTACCGATCGGGTGATTAAGGTTTCCAGAGAGAGATATGCTAATGATCGTAAATCTATTGAGGATAAAATCAATCGTTGGAGCGGCATGGATTTGAGTCAAAAAATGGTCGCTACCAGTGCCGGTCATGTGGATTTTCAATCAGAAAAAGACAAGAAAACCAGTCATTATAAAAAACCGGCTGATCTTAAAACCGTTAAACCCAAATCTTCCGTTAACAAAAAAACTGAGGAGAAATACAGAGTGGAATGTTTTAATTGTGGTAAATCCACCGAGATAAATTTTTTCCCCGATGGTAAACGGCCGGTATTTTGTAAGGATTGTTTGGCTAAGAGTCGGAAAGAGAAACAAATTAAACAAGATGCGGCAGCAAAAATAGTTGTAGAAAAAAAAGAATTTAAACCTCAACCACCAGAGGAAGAAGTTGAAACTATTAGTTTATCCAGTTTGGGTGGCAGGTCAAAAGAACGATAAAAAGTTTATTATTTTGAATTTGGTATTTTATTTTTTAAATTATTATGTGGGACTTGATCATCAAATCATTTTATCTGGTTTTGCCGGCGTACTTGGCTAACATGTCGCCGGTGATTTTTGCTAAATTGAAATTGTTTAAATTTTTAGCTCGCCCCATTGATGGTGGCAAAAAAATGAGTGGAGCTGATATTTTTGGTTCTTCCAAAACTTGGCGCGGGTTGTTAGCTGGTGTTATCTTAGGGGTTTTAGTGGCTAGTCTTCAGGCTGGGCTTTATAATTATGATTTTTTTTATAATTTATCACTTTTTAACTATCAAGTTAATTTTCTAATTTTTGGTTTCCTGGCCGGACTGGGAGCAATTTTAGGGGATTTAATTAAAAGTTTTTTTAAAAGAAGAATTGGTATTAAAAGTGGCGGCAGTTGGCCGATTTTTGATCAGCTAGATTTTATAGTGGGATTTTTTATTTTTACTTATTTGATTTATCAACCCCCAATTCAAATTGTGGCCACCGTTTTAATGATGACTTTAATTTTACATCCAGTGACTAATATCATTGGTTATTTAACTGGTTTTAAAAAAGTTTGGTGGTAGAAAATAAAAAAATAAGAAATTAAAAAAATAACATTACAAATAATAAAATCAAAATATCAAGTTTCAAATAAATTATAATAACCAAAATTAAAAAATATATAAAATAGTGTTTTGAATAGGTACTAATGCTATTAAATCGTCATTGCGACCTGCCCGCCATTGACTGCGTCTTCAGGCACTGGCAGGCGGGTGGAGCGGAGCGGAAGAAGCAATCCCAAGTGATATAAACATAAGATTGCTTCGCAAGCCTGCCTACCGGACAGGCAGGCTCGCAATGACGATGTGGTGAGGGGATAATTAATTACTTTCTTAATTTCTTAGTTTATTAAAAAAATATGTCTAGAGCTTTAGTTATATTTAATCCGACCGCCGGATTAAAAAGTAAAATTGATGTGGAAGGAATTATCAGAGATAGATTGAGTCATTTGGGCTATCAGGTTGATTTGTTTTATTTAAATAATAGATTTGAGGTGGAAATCAGTAAATATAATTTTAATGATCTTGATTTAATGCTAGCTGTGGGTGGAGATGGTACGGTCAAAGTAGCTACTAGAACGATTATTGATCATCATCTTACAACTCCTTTGGCTATTATTCCTTATGGGTCGGCCAATGTGATTGCGACCGCGGCTGGGATTCCAACTAATATCCGTAACGCCCTTAAACTTATTGAAAATCCGCAAAAGACTATGGCTGTTGATGTGGGGTTGGTTAATAAAAAGCATTATTTTATTGTTGGTCTATCAATTGGCTATATTTCCAAAATTGTGACCGGCACCAATCACCACCTTAAAAATAAATTCGGTTTTTTTGGCTATTTATTGGTTTTTATTTTTAACAAAATTAAAATTAAAAAAGTAAAATTTGAAATAAAAACTCAAAACAAAAATTTTTGGGTCAGAGGCAATAGTTTGATTGTTTTTAATGCGCTAAATTATTACGGCTTGAAAATAAAAAAATCAATCAGTTTTTCTGATGGCATATTTAATCTTTATGTCTTTACCAACAAAACTTTTATTTCGTTAGTGGAAGCTTTTTTTCTAATGTTATTTTATAATCAGCCACCCCGTCATGTCTTATCATTAGATAATAATTATTTCAAAATAATTTTAAAACAACCAAGTCACTCTTGCCAAATTGACGGCGATTATGTAAAATTGCCTAGAATTATTGAGGTAGAATTACTACCTCAAGTTCTCCATATTATTGTTGGCAAATAGTTTAATGTTTAAAAAATCAAAAAGAAAATTTAAAGTGGTAGTGGGGATGTCAGGCGGTGTCGATTCAGCGGTCGCCGCCGCTTTGTTGTTGCAGCAGGGTTACGAAGTGATTGGGGTGTTTATGCAATTTTGGTTTCCGGCTGGTGAGACTTATGGCGAAAATAGATGTTGCAGTTTAGAATCATTTAATCAAGCCAAATCCGTGGCTGATCAATTAGGTATCAAGATTCATAAGCTTAATGTGGGGGCGGAGTTTAAGTCTAAAATCGTTGATAATTTTTTGGCTGATTATGCTAATTTTAAAACGCCTAATCCTTGTGTGGCTTGTAATAAATACATCAAGTTTGATTTATTTTTAAAGAAAGCTATGGCAATTTTTGAGGCCGATTATATTGCCACCGGTCATTATGCACAAAACACAAAACTGGCCTACCGGCAGGCAGGCGCAAAAACACCTAACGGAAAAATTGTTCATAAATTATTAAGAGGTAAAGATAAAAATAAAGATCAAAGTTATTTTTTGTATAATCTTGATCAAAAAACTCTAGAGCATGTACTTTTTCCATTGGGCAAATATAATAAAGTAAAAATAAGAAAAATCGCCAAAAAATTAAATTTATCAGTTCACGCCAAGCCCGACAGTCAAGAAGTATGTTTTGTGGGTAAAAGTCACTCTAGTTTTCTGAGCCGTTATTTAAATTTAAAACCAGGGGATATAATTAATGATGGGGGACAGGTTATTGGTCAACATCGGGGATTGCAACTTTATACCATTGGCCAGAGAAAAGGCATTGGTTTATCGGGCGGTCCTTGGTTTGTGGTTGATATAAACCAAGAAAAAAATTTATTAATAGTCACTAATAATCCAGGGAATTCAAAAATATTTTCACCAGCTCTCAAATGCCATAAATTAAATTGGGTAGTCAGTGAACCCAAATTTCCATTTAAGTGTGAAGCTCAAATAAGATATCGTTCTAAACCAGAAAAATGTCTGGTGACAAAATCAGGTGGCGTTGTTTTAGTTAAATTTGTTAATCCGCAAAAAGCGGTCGCCTCTGGTCAATCAGTGGTTTTTTATAAAGGACAAGAAGTTTTGGGTGGGGGGATTATTAAATAATAAACAAGTGACAAAAAAATTTGACAGAATAACCCAAATTTTGTATAATAATAAAACTTTAGATATCAAGTCAGCACATTCCAATATTAAATTTAAACCAAACAAGGAGAGATTAAAATGAAATATTCTGAGACTGTAGTAATTTGTCCAATTTGCGGATCTATTATGGATAAAAGTGATGAGGTATTTTCTGATAGTATTGCTTTTTGTATGGCCACTTGTCCCAACTGTCAGTTTGGGGGATTACTTAATCATATGGATGATCCGGAAATAATGACCGATATGGTTAATTTTTATTTGCGCACTTTGCTAGAGCAAATTGCTCAAGGGGAGAAAGCTAAGGATACAATTAATAATTATCCGATTTTCTCCGGTGGACGCACCGAAATTTTGACCCAGTTGATGTCTCAGACTGTGCCATCACCAACTAAGTATCCGGGTAATAAGCCACTGCCGGCTATGAATCCAGCAGATATTGACATAGTGATTAAAGTTTTGGATTAAGGGCTGTAGTGTAATGATGCTAGAAAAATTAATTTCTATAATTCTTTGGTCAATTGGTTTGGTGGTTTTTGGTCTTAGCGCTATGATTTATATTCCACTGTTACTTTCTTTGGGTGCTCAGCGTTCAACTTGGTTTCGTCGGTGTTATGGCCAGATCATGATTAAAGTGACATTTAATCGATATCAAGTTGTTGGTAAGCCGCCACCCACTATAGGGCCATATCTTTTTGTGCCCAACCATCAATCAATGTTTGATGCTTTTATGTTGGCCTCGGCGATTCCCTATCACACTTCAGCGGTGGCTAAAGTAGAAGCATTTTCCATTCCGCTGTTTGGCTTTATGATTAGGCGGTTAGGCGTGATTTCCATTAATCGTCGCGATCATCGTAATTCTATGTTAGGCATAGGGAGTGGTGTGGAAAAAATTAAAGCCGGCATTCCAGTAATTATTTTTCCTGAAGGCACTAGAAGTAAAGATGGCGAGGTAGCTGTTTTTAAACCCGGGGCTTTTAAATTGGCTCTGGAGTCACAAGCGATTATTGTGCCAATAGGCATTAGTGGTTCTTATGATTGTCAACCGGCTAAAAGTTGGATCTTAAGACCTGGGTCTTTAAAGATTAATTTTGGCCAACCACTTAGTTATGAGCAATACAAAAATTTAACTATCCTTGAATTATCTGATTTGGTTAGACAAAAAGTTATTGAATTAGCTCAAACAGACTAGAAAGGAGTGAAATTATGGCAGACTCTATGCTCAATCTTTGTAAGCAAGTTCGTACTGGTTTACAAGCCGCTAAAGAATTAGCCAAATCCGATGAAGAGTTAAGTCATTTTCGTCATATTATGTTAACAGCTGGTTTTGATCATGAAGATATTGAAAGAATTATTTTTACTATAAACCATATTGGTCTTGAAGGTCAATTTGATGAAGATGTTGGATTGGACTAGAACATTTAAACTTGGGTGAACCACCCAAGTTTTTTTCTTGAAAAAAAATCCAGTTTTTGCTAAAATACTAAACATAAAACTCGGGCTGGTTTAGATTATAAAATAATTTTAACTTTCAATTTTCAAGACTTTAGAAACTATATATTATGACCACCAAAGAATTAAAAGAAAAATACTTTACTTTTTTTCAAAATCATAATCATCAATTAATAACTGGAGCTTCGCTTTTACCAGCCAACGATCCGACGGTTTTATTTACGACCGCTGGTATGCACCCCTTAGTGTCTTATCTATTAGGTGAAAAACATCCAGCTGGTAATAGAATTGTTGATATTCAAAAATGTATTAGAACCGGTGATATTGACGAAGTGGGGGATGATTGGCATCTGACATTTTTTGAAATGTTAGGTAATTGGTCGCTAGGGGATTATTTTAAAAAGGAGGCGATTACTATGAGCTTTGATTTTTTAACCAAAGAATTAAATATACCTCTAGATAAATTAGCGGTTACTTGTTTTGAAGGTGATAGTGACAATAACATTCCCCAAGATAATGAATCGGCGGAAATTTGGCAAGCATTGGGAATATCCAAAGCTCGTATTGGTTTTCTGGGCCGGGCGGACAACTGGTGGGGTCCGGCCGGACAAACCGGTCCCTGTGGTCCGGATACGGAGATATTTTACTGGGCTGGTGATGAAGTTACACCAGAGAAATTTGATTCTAAGGACAAGGGTTGGGTAGAAATTTGGAATAATGTCTTTATGCAATATAATAAAACAGCTACCGGTGATTATGAAACATTAAAACAGCAAAATGTGGATACTGGCATGGGGCTGGAGCGGACAGCGGCGGTTTTAAGTGGTCTAAAAAGTGTTTATGATATTGAACCACTATCAACTATTGTTTCTCAAATTGCGGCTTTGGCTCCGGCTTTAGAATTGGCGCCAGAATTTTCTGGTAGCTTAGATTTGACCGATCAAGCTGGAGTCGAGGTAGAAAAATCCATTAGAATTATCGCTGATCATTTGCGGGCCGCCACTTTTATTTTGGCGGAAAATATCGAACCGTCTAATGTCGAGCAGGGCTATGTTTTAAGAAGATTAATCAGGCGAGCTATTCGTCATGGCAAAAAAATTGGCATTGAAGAACATTTTACCGTCAAGATCGTAGAGGTAATAATTGATAAGATGGGCGGTTTTTATAAGGAACTGAGAACTAATCGCGATTTTATCACTGAGCAGATGGTTAAAGAGGAAGAAAAATTTAATAATACCTTAGAAAAAGGTTTAAAAGAATTTTCTAAATTAGGTAAAGACAAAATTATTTCTGGTCAAGAAGTATTTAAGTTATTTACGACTTATGGTTTTCCTTATGATATGACTATGGAATTGGCTAAGGAAAATAATTTAAAAGTTGATATGGAGGCTTATCAAAAAGAGTTTGCCAAACATCAAGAGTTATCTCGTACGGCCAGTGCCGGTAAATTTAAGGGTGGTTTGGCTGATAGCTCTACAGAGACTACCAGGTTACATACGGCGGCTCATTTAATGTTGGCCGCTTTACGTCAAGTTTTAGGTGATCATGTTTATCAAAAAGGTTCTAATATTACCGCTGAAAGGTTAAGATTTGATTTTTCACATCCTGATAAATTAACTGATGATCAAAAAAAACAAGTAGAAGATATAGTTAATATTCAAATCGCCAAAAAATTGCCGGTGACAATTAATGAAATGACTGTGGCGGAAGCTAAGGCCGCCGGAGCGATGGGTGTTTTTGAGGATAAATATGGTGAGAAAGTGAAAGTTTATACTATGGGTGATTCCATCCCAGACGGACAAGTTTTCAGCCAAGAAATTTGTGGCGGGCCTCATGTTCAAAATACCGGTGAATTAGGACATTTTAAGATTCAAAAAGAAGAATCTTCCAGTGCTGGTGTTAGACGAATTAAGGCGATTTTACAATAAAATATTTTTTTAAAAAATAGCTTTATCTTTACATTATATTATTTATTTGCTAAGCTGATTTAGCTTTATAGTATTTTTTAAAAAATAAGCTTTAGATCCCCTGCCTATCGGCAGGCTCGGTTTCGTTCGGGATGACATTTTAATTGACGCGCACATATGATGCGCTTTAATATATTGACAGGATTATTATTTTAATATAAAATAACCCTGTATTGACAAATAACCCAAATCTGCTATAATTATCACAGCAGAAAAAAACCTAAAAATTAGCTTATTTAAGTCTAAATTCTGGGTGGACTAAACATCTGGTTTAGTTACCAAGAATTTTATTTTATAAAAATATCAGTGTTTAATGTCAAATAAGGAAGGAAACACCCAACAATCCAAGGATTTTTTGGAACTTGATGGAGAAGTCATAGAATCTCTGCCAGCCACCACTTTTAAGGTAAAATTGGATAATGGTCATGAGATTTTAGCTCACTTATCTGGTAAAATGAGAATGTTTAATATTCGTATTTTACCTGGTGACAAAGTCAAAGTTCAAATGACGCCTTATGATTTGTCTAGGGGTAGAATAACTTATCGTTACTAAATACTTTTTTTATTAAACACCATTTTGGCTGAAATTATCAGATCTCGACTATATTTCCTTAAAAATTTTTCGACTTAGAGGTATCTAGGTCTCAAAATTTTTAAGAAAATATAAACACGATATCTGTAAAATTTCATCACAAAAGCGTGTTTAACAAAAGAACCAATAAAATTATGAAAGTAAGATCATCAGTTAAAAAAATCTGTAAAGATTGTCAAGTTGTGCGTCGCAAAAAAAGACTGGTGGTTATTTGTAAAACCGCTAAACATAAACAGCGACAGGGCTAGAATAGTGTAAAAATAAAAACGCAAAACGCTAAAGATTATTTAAAATTTTTTATTAATAAATAATCGCGAAGCGATACTAACATTTTACATTTTTAATTTTTAATTTTAAATTTAGCAAAGCGAATATGGCAGTAAGAATTGCAGGAACAACTTTACCAAATGACAAAAGAGTGGAGATTGGCTTGACTTATATTTTAGGTATTGGCAGACCACTTTCTAATAAAATTTTGAAAAAGGCCAAAGTTAGTCCTGAAATTAGAGTTAAGGATTTAACCGAAGATCAAGCCAATGAACTACGAAATATTATTGAAAAACAATACACTGTTGAGGGTGAACTGCGAAGAGAGGTTACTAGTAATATTAAAAGATTAAAAGAAATTAAAACTTATCGCGGTAGCAGACATGCCAAGAATTTGCCGGCTAGAGGACAGAGAACTAAAACCAACAGCCGTACGGTGCGGGGCAATGTCAGAAAGACTATGGGTTCGGGTCGAAAAGACACGGCTCAGAAAACTTAAGATTGCCACAATTATCAAACTATATTATCTATAAATTTTGAAAATGAGCGAAGAATTGAAAGATACAACTAAAACCGTAGAAGAACCTAAAGATTCTAAGGTTAAAAAAATTAGAACCAAGACCAAAAAAACTGTTGTTAGACAGGTGACTTCTGGTCGAGCTTATGTTAAGTCTACTTATAACAATACTATTGTGACTTTTACTGATCAGAATGGTAATGTTTTGAGCTGGTCTTCAGCCGGTCAATGTGGTTTTAAGGGTCCTAAAAAATCCACACCTTATGCGGCTAGTTTGATTGTTAAAGATGCTTATGAAAAAGCTAAAAAATATGGCTTAAAAGAAGTCTCGGTTTTTGTTAAGGGCATTGGCGGTGGCCGGGAAGCTTCAATTAGAGCATTAAATGCCAACGGGATTAATGTTAATAATATTAAAGATGTTACGCCTATTCCTCACAATGGTTGCCGAGCCAAAAAGCCTCGTCGAGTTTAATAATTATTTAAGATGTGTTAAATATAATGAAGAGTCAAGATCCACAATGTAAAAAATGTCGCCGAGCCGGTGAAAAGCTATTTCTTAAAGGTGAAAAGTGCGAAGGCGCTAAGTGTGTTTTAGTTAAAAGAAATTTTGCTCCCGGGGTTCATGGCAACAAAGGTTTTAAACGATTAACTAATTACGGCAAGCAATTAGCCGAAAAACAAAAAGCCAAAAGAATGTATGGTTTAAGAGAAAAGCAGTTTAGTAATTATTTTGATAAGGCCTTTAAAAAAGTTGGTAAAACCGGTGAATTATTATTTGGCATGTTAGAAAATAGATTAGATAATACCGTTTATAGACTGGGTTTTGGCAAGTCTAGAAGTCAGGCTAAACAAATAGTGGGTCATGGTCATATTGAAGTTAATGGCCAGAAAGTAGATATCCCATCTTATCAAGTCAAGGTTGGTGATGTTATATCTCTGAGGGCTAAGGCCATGAAATCCGCTTATTTTGAAAATTTGAAGCCGGATTTAGAAAAGAAAGAAACCCTCCCCTGGATGACTTTAGATAAAAAAGAATTGAAGGGCAAAATTACCGGTGTGCCAAATTTATCAGATGTGGCTTTAAATATTGATTGGCAAAGTATTGTGGAGTTCTATTCTAAGTAATAACGCAAATTTATATTTGCAACTCTGAAAATGTCATCCCGAGCTTGTCTACCGTAGGCAGGTGAAGAGAGCGGAGCGAACGAAATCGAGCCTGCCTGCCGGTAGGCAGGGGATCTAACGCAAATTTATATAATAAATATCATCATTATAAATTAATTTTATAACTACCCGCCTTGGCCGTCATAGCTCTGGCGAGGCGAGGAGGAAAAACTTATGAAACATATATCATTACCAAAAAAATTTACAATTGAGGAAACAGAAAAGAGCCGCAGAGCTAAAGTCATCATTGAGCCCTGTTTTTCTGGCTACGGAGTTACTTTAGGCAATGCCTTAAGAAGAGTGCTTTTGTCATCTTTACCGGGTGGGGCGGTGACGGCCATGAAGGTAGCTGGTATAAATCATGAGTTCAGCGCTATTGAACATGTGACTGAAGATGTGGTGGAAATTATTCTAAATCTTAAACAATTAAGAATTAAGGTTTATAGTGATGAACCGGTAGTTTTAAAAATTAAGGGACGTGGTGAAGGCAAAGTAACCGGAGCTGATGTGGAAACATCTTCCGACGCCGAAGTCATTAATAAAGATCAATTAATTGCCACTTTAAATAGTAAAGACGCTAAATTAGATATGGAAATCACCGTGGCCAAAGGTATTGGCTATGTGCCATCTGAAGAACAAATGGCTAGTCGAGAAAAAGGGGAAATCGGGGTGATTTTAGTGGATTCAATTTTTACGCCAGTGGTCAATGTGGGTTTGGATATTGTCGCTACCAGAGTTGGACAAAAAGTTGATTATGATAAAATAATTTTGGATATTGAAACTGATGGGACTATTAGTGCCGAACAGGCCGTTCAAAAAGCTGCCGAAATTTTGGCTAACCAGTTTAGTTGGATTATGGAAGGTGGCCGAGTAGAAATAGAAGAAGTCAATATTGAAGCGCCGGTTCAGATAGCCGAAGCGACTAGTACTATTGATGAAATAGTTGCCACCGAAGCTGAAACAGAAACCGAGGCACCGGTTAAGAAAAAACGAGTTAAAAAAGAAAAAACCGAAGCCAGTGAAGAATAAAAATAATACATTTTATATTCCTGTCAATATAATATTATGAGACATCAAAAGAAAGGTAAAAAATTAGGTAGAACCGCGGCGCCCAGAAAAGCTTTATTTAGAAGTTTGGTGACAAGTTTTGTTATTTATGAAAAAATCAAAACTACCCAAGCTAAAGCCAAGGCCCTACGACCAATAGTGGAAAAAATTATTACCTTATCAAAAAATGACACTTTGCATAATCGCCGACAGGCCTTGAAAATTTTGTATATTGAAACCGCTGTTAAAAAATTATTCGAAGTCATTGGTCCTAAGTATAAAAATAGAAATGGCGGTTATACCAGAATTGTTAAATTAAGTCCTAGAAAAAATGATAGTGCCGAAATGGCTGTTTTAGAATTAGTTGAATAAATACCATATCTAATCAAATATGAGCGCAGACAAAAAAAATCAGCCCAATATTAATAAATCCTTGGCTAAAAAAACTCATCAAATTGACGCGACTAATATTCCTCTTGGTCGCTTAGCGACTAAAGTCGCTATGATTTTGCGTGGTAAAAATAAAGCCACTTTTCAACCTCATATTGATGATGGTGATTTTGTAGAAATTATAAATGCCCATAAAATCAAGTTTACTGGTAAGAAATTAGAACAAAAAGAATTTATTTCCCACAGTAATCATCCCGGGGGCTTGAAAAGAAAGAAAATGAGAGATGTCTTTGCTACCGATCCGGGTGATGTTTTGCGTCGAGCGGTGGTGGGGATGTTACCAAAAAACAAATTAAGAGATTTAATGATCAAGAGACTGATTATAAAAAAAATAAGTAAATAATAAATAAGAAATTAATTCCATATAAAAATCAAGAAAACAACTAAAATAGGAAAATATTTAATTTTTTATTTTATTACTTTCTTAGTTTATTAACAAAAATATGCCTGAAGAAAAGAAAATCACTACCAAAAAATATATCTATGCTAAGGGAGCTCGAAAAAGTTCTGTAGCCCAGGTTCGTTTATTTGAAAAAGGCAAGGGCGGAGTAGAGGTTAATGGTTTGAAATTAAAGGAATATTTTAAGACTGTAGCATTGCAGGATGTTTTGTTGAGCCCGCTTAAATTAACCAATCATTTAAAAGATTTAGATATTACCATTAAAGTTCATAGCGGTGGCCAACAAGGTCAGGCTGATGCTTGTAGGCATGCTATTTCCAGAGCTCTGATTCTTTTAGACAAAGAACTTCGATCAGCTCTTAAAGCTGAGGGCTTTCTAACTCGTGATCCTCGAGTTAAAGAAAGAAAGAAGCCCGGTTTGAAACGCGCTCGAAAATCTCCACAGTGGAGCAAACGTTAATATCGCACAACTCTTAACATATAACGCACAACATTTGGTTGTGTGTTTTTGTTTTTAGTATAAAATATTCTCTTTGCCTAAGTCGTCATTGCGAAGAGGTCCCTCGTAAACTCGGGATAAATTCCGCAATCCCACTTTTATTTCACTTGAGATTGCTTCGCCCCCTGCTTGCCGGCTTGTCTGCCGAAGGCATGGCAGGCAGGCTTCAAAAGGAGGGGAAATTTAAAAAAATATAATAAAAATCCTCCACTTTTGAATCCTGCCTGCCGTAGGTAGGGGGGAGGTTGGAGGGGTTAATATAAATTAAAAATTAAAAACGAAAAACTAAAAACAACAATTTAAAATTAAAATCATTTCGCTTCAGGCGAAATTCCCATATTTTACATTTTTAGTTTTACATTTTGCGTTTTATAAAACCACCCCTAGCCCCTCCTTCAAAAGGAGGGGAATAAAACTATACCATATCTTAAACCGTCATTGCGACCTCGCACTTGATGCGGGGGAAGCAATCCCATTTTTATTTCACTTGAGATTGCTTCGTGCCCTGCCTGCCGGCAGGCAGGCTCGCAATGACGATTATAAACTAAGCTCACTATGATAATACTTTATTATTACAATAATAAAAAAGACGTTACGGCTCGCCATAGCAGTAACCCTCCAAATCATAGGCTCTAAGTCAAATAGTGTGATGGTTAATTAACCAAATCAGTGGTATAAAGGCTAAGGTCATTTTGGCGATATAGTTATTGATATTTTTGAACCCAAACGATACTCTTTTAATCATCTTGATTTTA
>Ga0210057_1004777_pt1 | contig 17756 bp, 16 predicted proteins | sample CryGeyCG2114_010_2_FD_183968 | JGI IMG/M metagenome (GOLD analysis project Ga0210057, IMG submission 183968) | Groundwater microbial communities from aquifer - Crystal Geyser CG10_big_fil_rev_8/21/14_0.10 (SPAdes) (version 2) | ecosystem: Environmental > Aquatic > Deep subsurface > Groundwater ...
GGGTTTGAAACCCGCCCCTACATTTTTATTGCATATCCCTACATTTTTACATTTCGTATAATTCTTCTGTTTTTTTTATCATCTGTTCTAAACTAAATTTTTCTTTTACATCTCGTTGCGCCTGTTCGCCTAATTTTTTAGCAACTTCCGGATTGTCTATCAGATATTTTATTTTTTCCGCCAGCTGGTCCGGATTTTTCGGTTCAACCAATAAGCCGTTTTTTTTATCCATAATAACCTCCGGAATGGCGCCGACATTCGTGCTGACAATCGGCAGTCCGGCCTGCATCGCTTCTAAAATTGAATAGGGCAGACCTTCTTTAATGGAAGAGCAAATATAGATGTTAAAAGCAGATAGCAGGGAAGCAGCGCTGGGGATGTTGCCGATAAGCATTATTTTTTTATCTAATTTCAGATTTAAGATTTCAGATTTAAGATTTTTGCTTTCAGGACCTTCCCCAATAATATTTAATATTAAATATTTAATATTTAATATTTTAAATGCCTTAATTAAGTGTTGATATCCTTTATTTTTATATAAATTTCCAATAGTTCCAATAGCGACCGCATCTTGTGGAATATTGAGTTTCTCGCGCGCTTCTTCTTTTGATAAAAAATTAATTGGCTTAATGCCGTTGTGAATTACGCTGATTTTTTTTGCCGGCTCTATTTTTTGTTTAATGGCATTTTGTTTGTCAAATTCAGAAAGGCAGATTATTTTGTCTTTAAAGCGGGCCGTGAAACGTTCACACCAAAGATAGAAATATTTTTTTCCAGCCGATAATTCTTCATTGAAAATCCAACCATGAACCGTATATATAACGTATAACTTATAACTTATAATACGTGACACATATTGTGCAGCAAGAGAACCTAATATGCTTATCTTCGAGCTATTTAAATGAATAATATTCGGTTTCTCCTTTTTTATTAACTTGACAATCTGCCAAAAAGCCAGCCAATCGTGCAAGGGTGAAATAGCACGCTTAAGATGCGAGAGATGTCTGAATTCTATATTTTTTTCTTTTAATCTTTTTGTTAACTCACCTTGATGCCCTTGTTCGCCCCCTGCTACTATAATAGCATATTTTTGGCTAAAATTAGAAGCTAAATCAAAAACATAACGTTGGGCGCCGCCAAAATCAGATTGAGTTACAAGGTATAGGATTTTTGTTTGACTTTCAGCCATATTTATTTAATAATAACTTATAGTTAAGCAAAAATCAATCCCCATAATTTGGGGCTATCTTTTAGTTAAGTTTAAAGTATAAACTATAAACTATGGAAAATGCAAAGTCATTGATTGGATTTATCGGCCAGGGATGGATCGGCAAGAATTACGCTGATAATTTCGCGGACCGCGGATATGAGGTTGTGCGCTACGCGTTGGAAGAGCCGTACCGGCAGAATAAAGAAAAAATAAAAGATTGCGATATTGTGTTTATCGCCGTGCCAACGCCGACCACGCCGAGCGGTTTTGATTCAAGTATTGTCGCCGAGGCGCTGAACTTGGTGGGCGATGGCCGTATCGCCGTGATAAAGTCAACGATACTTCCCGGCACAACCGAGTATTTTCAAAAAGAAAATCCTCGCGTTACTATTTTATACGCGCCGGAGTTTTTGTCTGAAGCCACGGCGGCTCATGACGCGGCGCATCCGTTTTCCAACATTATGGGGCTGTCAGTGGATGACGAAGCGCACCGTGCCGCCGCGCAGACAGTTTTGGCGGTATTGCCGCCTGCGCCGTTTAGCCATATTTGTTCAAGTACCGAGGCGGAGCTGATAAAATATTCGCATAACATGAGCGGGTATGTGCAAATCGTACTCTTCAACGCGCTCTTTGACCTTGCCGCGGGCTGCGGCGCCGACTGGCTGAAAATTCAGCAGGCGCTGGAAGCAGACCCCTACATTTGCAACCGTTACGCCAAACCCTTGCACAAAAGCGGCCGCGGCGCGGGCGGCGGTTGCTTTATCAAAGATTTTGCCGCTCTGGCCGGATTGTACGAACAAACAGTCGGTGACGCGGCCGGCGTAGAATTTTTGAAAAGCGCGCAGAAAAAAAATATTAACCTGCTGGTCAAAAGCAACAAAGATCTTGACCTCCTTAAAGGCGTATACGGCGAAGACATATCGTCTAAATTTTAGATTTTAGATTTTAGATTTTAGATTTAACTAATTATGACTGAACAAGAGCTAAAAGACAGAACGAAGAAATATGCTTTACGGATAATAAAATTGGTTAAGGCTTTGCCTAAAACAGCGGATGGCAGAACAATCGGCAATCAGCTTATCCGCAGCGGCACCTCAGTCGGCGCTAATTATAGGGCAGTTTGCCGCGCGCGATCCACGGCGGAATTTATATCTAAATTAGGAATTGTTGTGGAAGAGGCTGACGAGTCAGGTTTTTGGCTCGAGATAATTATTGAAAGCGGATTAATGAAAAAAGAGTTAATCAAACCGCTCTTAAAAGAAACTGAAGAAATTATTTCAATTATGGTTTCATCAATAAAATCAGCTAAAAATAAATCATAAATCTAAAATCTAAAATCAAAAATATGAATAAATACATAGTAACTGGCGGGGCCGGATTTGTCGGCTCCAATCTCGTGGACGCTTTAATAGACCGTGGCGATGAGGTCATTGTGTTAGATAACCTGTCCACCGGCAAAAAAGAAAATTTGAATTCGCGGGCGAAATTTATAGAAGTTGACCTGCGCAATTTGGAAGAAATAAAGCCGCATTTTGTCGGCGTAGATTATATATTTCATGAAGCCGCTTTAGCCCGAGTTCAGCCGTCTATTGAGGACCCGGTTAAGTACAATGACCATAATGTCAACGGCACGCTTAATGTTTTGGTGGCGGCCAAGGACGCTAAAGTTAAAAAAGTTGTTTATGCCGCCTCCTCCTCGGCTTATGGCGATTATAAAGAGATGCCACTGAAAGAAATTATGCCGGCTATCCCGATAAGCCCGTACGGACTGCAGAAATATATCGGCGAGGAGTACTGCCGTTTATTCAGTTATGTTTATAAACTGCCGACCGTCTGCCTGCGCTATTTTAATGTTTTCGGGCCGCGCATGGTGCAAGAAGGAGCTTACGCTTCGGTAATCGCTATTTTTGCCAGTCAGAAAAAGAACGGCCAGCCGTTAACAATCGTGGGCGACGGGGAACAGCAACGCACTTATACTTTTGTTAAAGATATCGTGCGGGCCAATTTATTGGCGGCAGAGAGCGATATCAGCGATGGGCGGGCGATTAATACCGGACAGAGCAACGAATACAGCGTAAATCAGATTGCCGAAATGATCGGCGGGCCTGCAACTAACATCCCGCCGCGGATAGAACCGCGCCGCAATTTGTGCGATAATTCACTGGCTAAAAAATTATTATGCTGGGAGCCGAAGGTTAAATTGCATGAATGGATTCCGGAGTATAAAGAGCAATTAGGAATTTAATAAATTTTTTATGTCATTCCCGCGAAAGCGGGAATCTAAAACTTTCAGGAGATTCCCGCTTTCGCGGGAATGACAAATATGAAGATATTAGTGACAGGCGGCGCCGGATTCATCGGTTCCCATCTGTGCGAAAAATTAGCTGCCCAGGGACATGATGTTGCAAGTTTGGATAATTATTTTAACGGGAGTGAGAAAAACCACGTTAAGGGAGTTAAATATATAAAGGGGGAAACGAAAGATATAAAAGAGCATATTAAAGAAGCGCCGGACATGATATACCATCTGGGAGAATATTCCCGGGTTTTAACCAGTTTTGAGGATATAAATTTAGTCTGGCGGTTAAATATTATAGGGACATTGGGAGTCCTTGAGTTTTGCCGGAAGAATAAGACAAGGCTTTTATACGCTGGTTCAAGCACGAAATTCGGCGACAGCATCGGCGGCCGGACAGAGTCGCCTTATGCCTGGAGCAAGGCCAACAACACCGAATTAGTTAATAATTACGGGCGCTGGTTTAACCTGCCTTACGTAATAACATATTTTTATAACGTTTATGGCGGCCGCGAGATAACAGACGGAAAGTATGCTACGTTAATCGGGATTTTTACCCGAAAGCATAAGAATAAAGAGCCGCTATCGGTCGTAAAGCCAGGCACGCAAAGGCGAGCTTTCACTTATATTGATGACATTGTGGACGGTTTGGTTCTGGCCGGAGCCAAAGGCGCGGGCGACGGTTACTGCATCGGCTCGGAAAAAACTTATTCAGTAATGGAAATAGCAAAGCTGTTTGGCGGTGAGATTAAAATGCTTCCGGAAAAAAAAGGAGACCGGATGTCTTCAACTATAGATTTATCAAAAATGAATGAATTAGGCTGGTCTGCTAAGCATTCAGTCGAAGATTATATTAAATCTGTCACGCAAAATTAATATGAAAATTTTGATATTCTCAACCGCATATTTTCCGCATGTGGGCGGCGCCGAAGTGGCGGTAAAAGAGATTGTTAGCCGCGTTAAAGACGCGGAGTTTTCCATGATTACGGTGCGTTTAGACAAAAAAGACACCGCGCAAGAAAAAATGGGCAATATTATTGTTTATCGGGTTGGCTGGGGGCTAGGAATAATTGATAAGCTGCTTTTCCCGTTTCGAGCGGCGAGATTAGCGAATAAACTGCACCGGCAGGAAAAATATGATATCGCTTGGTCAATTATGGCAAGCTTTTCCGGCTTTGCCGCCTTGTTTTTTAAGAAAAAAAATCCGGAAGTTAAATTTTTGCTGACTTTGCAGGAAGGCGATGATTTAGCACAAGTTGAAAAAAAGGTTTGGCTGGTAAAAAATTGGTTTAAGGAAATTTTTACGCGCGCTGATTACATTCAATGCATTAGTTCATATCTGGCTGATTGGGCGAAGAATATGGGAGCTACGTGTGCAATAGATGTAGTGCCAAACGGAGTCAACCGGGTATCAAGTATCAAGTATCAAGTATCAAGTATCAGAAAAGATTTAGGTATTGGTAAAAATAACAAGGTGATTGTAACTGCTTCACGATTAGTTAAAAAAAATGGTATTGGAGATTTGATAAAATCTTTTTCAATATTAAATATTAAATATTCAATATTAAATATTAAATTAGTAATTTGCGGCGATGGCGAGGAGAGAAATAAACTAGAAAATTTAGTTAAAAAATTAAAGATTGAAAACGAAGTGAAGTTTAAGGGATTTGTAGAGCCAAATGAACTGCCGAAATATTATCTGGCGGCCGATGTCTTCTGCCGGCCGAGTTTGACTGAAGGGCTGGGCAATTCGTTCTTAGAAGCAATGGCTCACGGTGTGCCGGTAATAGCCACGCCGGTTGGGGGAATTCCTGATTTTCTAGAGGATGGCAAAACCGGATGGTTCTGTGAAGTTAGAAATCCAGAGAGCATCGCGGAAAAAATAAAATATATTTTAGATGATAAAAATGAAGATGAAGTTGCGCAGGTTGTAAATAGTGCTAAACAGATGGTTTTAGAGAAATATAACTGGGGCGGAATTGCCGAAAAAATGGATAATGTATTTAATAAATTAATAAAATAATAAATTAATTTTATGTCTAAAAGAACAAAAATTATCATCGTAGCATCAATTGTGGTATTGGCAGCCATGTCAAGGCTGGTGGATCATCCTTATAACTTCACCCCAATCGCGGCCATGGCCTTGTTCGCCGGCTGTTATTTAAGGACAAAATGGGGGATTTTACTGCCATTAGCGGCCATGTTAGCCAGTGATTATTTTATCGGCTTTTATGACTGGCAGGTAATGGCGGCGGTATACGCCAGCTTCGCCCTAGTCTTCACTTTAGGCTGGCTGCTGCGGAAATATAAAAATTGGCACAACATAATCTTGGCGTCGTTGGTTTCCTCAGTTATGTTTTTTGTCGTTACCAACCTGGCAGTTTGGGCGTTTTTTAACTGGTACGCCCATACCCGGGAAGGCTTAATTTATTGTTTTACCTTGGCTTTGCCGTTTTTTCGCAACACCTTAGCCGGGGACTTAAGCTATACCGTTTTGTTTTTTGGCGCTTATGAATCGATTTTGCTGTTCGCTGATAAAAAAGTAATAAAAAATAAAATAGCGCATGATCAAAGAAATTTATAGAAAATTAAAGAAATCGGCGCAGAAATATTTGCCCGGCTACTATTTAGTGGATAAATATAAAATATACATAAAATATTTAATGTCCGGCGGCGCGGCCGCCACCACTGATTTGGGCCTGTTGTATATTTTTACCGAAGAGCTGGGACTGTGGTATTTATTTTCGGCGGTTTTCGCTTTTTCCATCGCTTTTTTTGTCAGTTTCTTTTTGCAGAAATTCTGGACTTTCCGCGATACCGACTTAAAAGAGATGCGCAAGCAAATGGGAGTTTATTTAACCGTGGCTTTAATCAATTTGGCGGTTAACTCCGCCGGCATCTTTTTATTGGTGGAAAAATTTGGGATGTGGTATATGCTGGCGCAGGTGATTATGGGATTTTTATTGGCAGTTTCCAGTTTCATAATCTATAATTTTTTTATTTTTTCAGGAGAGTCAAATTCCAATGGAAATAAAGAGGAGAAAAATGGACAAAGAAAAAATGTCTTAATCGCCGCCGGAATTTATCCGCCGGATATCGGCGGGCCGGCGACGTATGTTAGTACATTAGAAGAAGAACTGCCGAAATATGGCTGGCAGATTAAAGTGGTAACATATAGTGATTTTGCAGAAATTCTAAACCCTAAACCCAAAACTCAAAATAATAATAAAATTCAAAATTCAAATGTCCAAATTTATAGAGTTTCGCGCAAACAAAATAAATTATTGAGATATTTTAAATATGCCTGGCAGGTTTATAAATTAATTCCCTGGGCGGATATAGTTTACGCGCAGGGGCCGGTCAGCGAGGGGTATCCGGCGTATTTAGCGTGCAAGTTTCGCCGCCAGCCGTATATATTAAAAGTTGTCGGCGATTACGCGTGGGAACAGATGCAAGTCGGTAGAGACGTGGCACTGCCACGTCTCGGAGCAGAAGTAGAATATTTCATAACCCCGGATGAATTTCAGGATAAAAAGTTTGATAAAAAGACCGAGAGAAAACGCAAAATTCAAATGATAGTGGCAAAAAATGCAGATAGGATTATTGTGCCAAGTAATTATTTAAAGAAGATTGTTACCTGGTGGGGAGTTGATAAAAATAAAATAAACGTAGTCTATAATGCAGTAGAATTTAAAAATGTTGAACCGGTCCGTAAGTCCAGTGATGAAAGATGGTTAATTTCAGTAGCCAGGTTAGTACCGTGGAAAGGTATGAGCGCGTTGATTGATGTTCTTAAAATATTAAATATTAAATATTTAATATTAAATATTATTGGCGAAGGATCAGAGATTGAGAATTTGAAGTCTAAAACGAAAGAGTTAAAATTAGAAAATAAAGTGCAATTTTTGGGCAAGTTGCCGCACAACGAAGCTATGTCTTACGTTAAAGCGGCGGATGTTTTCGTGCTTAATACCGGCTATGAAGGTCTGCCGCACACGGTTTTAGAGGCGATGAATTTGGGCGTTCCGGTTATCACCACTGACGTCTGCGGAAATCCGGAGGTGGTGGAGAACAATAAAACAGGATTATTAGTTGAATATAACAATAAAGAGCAAATTAAAGGGGCGATTTTGAAATTATTAAATGATGGAGAATTGCGCAGTAAGCTCGTGAATAACGCAAAACAGAGCTTGGGTAAATTTGATAAGCAAGAAATGATTAATAAAACTATTGAGGTGTTAATGAGATTCCCGCTTTCGCGGGAATGACAATATTGTATGAAAGTTTTAAATATCAGCTTGGATAAAAAAGTATTAGATAAAAATTCCGTTGTGGCTAAACGGATGATTGAGTATGGAAATTTAGTCGGGCAATATACGATTTTGGTTTTAGCGGATGAAAATAATAAAGTTGAGCTTTCGCCTAAAGTAAAAGTGATCGCCGTTAAAAAAAGCGGAAGAATTTCAAGCTTGTTTAAATTAAAAAAGAAAGCAGAAGAAATTTTGCTAGCTGATAAATATGATATTATCACCGCGCAGGACGCGTATTTTATAGGAAAGTTAGCGGTAAAATTAGCTAAGAGATTTAAATTAGGGCTGGAAGTTCAGGTACATGGTTTTGAAAAACTGAATTTTATCAGAAAGATAACCGCTAAGTATGTTTTAAAAGAAGCTGATGCAGTCCGCGTAGTCAGCCAGAGATTGCGCGCAGAGTTGATTAGTAAATATAATGTGGATGAGAATAAAATTACGGTCGTGCCGATTTTTACAGATTTAAGGTTTAAGATTAAAGATTTAAGAAAGAAAGAAAATGAAAAATTTATTTTTTTAACAGTAGGGAGATTAGTGCCGGTTAAGAATATTGAGATGCAGATTAAAGCAATGGCGGAGGTAGCGAGGAAATATTCGCAGGCAGAATTATGGATTGTCGGCAAAGGCAGCGAATTACGAAGTCTGAAGTCTGAAGTACGAAGATTGAAAATAGAAAATAACATTGAATTTTTAGGTTGGCAGGATAATTTAGAAAAATTTTATGAACAAGCTGACTGTTTTTTGTTGACATCTGACAGCGAGGGCTGGGGAATGGCGGTAGTAGAAGCGGCGCAATTTAGTCTGCCAATTATTATGACTGATGTAGGACTGGCCGGAGAGGTTATAAAAGACGGCGAAAGCGGAATATTAATTCCAGTGGGAGACGAACAGGCACTGGAGCGGGCGATGATAATATTAATAGAAGATGAAAATTTAAGGAAGAAGTTAGGCGAAGGCGCGCGTGAAGCCGTGCAGAAACTGCCTGGCAAAGATGAAACTTTGGAGTTATATAAAAAATCATGGGGGATTGCGGTATTTGAATCCATCTGAGGCGGTTTAAGTCCGCATAGAGAATTCGCATTAAAGGTTCGCATAACTTTATTAATCCGTATAACTTAACTTGAACTATGAAGAAAGCGTTAATCACCGGCATTACCGGCCAGGACGGTTCATATTTGGCCGAGTTGCTGCTTAACAAGGGGTATGAAGTCCACGGGATTGTCAGGCATGTGGCCTTAGAAGAGCCGGAGCACCGGCTTTGGAGGATAAATAGCATTGCCAACCGGGTAATTTTGCATCCGGGTTCAATGGAAAGTTATGGCAGTATTTTTAATATAGTGGAGAAGGTGAAGCCGGATGAATGTTACCATCTGGCGGCCCAAAGCTTCGTGGCGGTTTCTTTTGAGGACGTTTTTTCCACTTTTAATACCAATATTAATGGGACGCTGCATATGCTGGCGGCGTTAAAAGAAAGGGCGCCTCGGTGCAAATTCTATTTTGCCGGATCGAGCGAAATGTTCGGCAAAGCTGAAACCATACCGCAGAACGAAAAAACTTTATTCCATCCCCGTTCGCCTTACGGCATTTCCAAGGCGGCCGGCTTTGAGATCACCCGCAATTACCGCGAAGCCGACGGCATATTCGCCTGCAGCGGAATTTTATTCAACCATGAATCGGAGCGGCGGGGCATTCAGTTTGTTACCCGCAAAATTACCGATGGCGTGGCCAGAATTAAATTGGGAAAGCAGAGCAAATTATTATTGGGAAATTTGGACGCCAAGCGCGATTGGGGCTATGCGCCGGAGTATGTCGAGGCAATGTGGCTGATGCTCCAGCAGGGAAAGCCGGATGATTATGTGATTGCCACTGGCGAGACGCACAGCGTTAAGGAATTCGCGCAAACGGCTTTTAACGCGGCTGGCCTGGACTGGAGGCAGTATGTTGAAGTCGACGAGCGGCTGAAGCGGCCGGCGGAAGTGGACCTTTTAATCGGCGACATCAGCAAGGCCAGGGAAAAATTGAGCTGGCAGCCGAGGATTTCTTTTTGCGAGCTGGTTAAAAAAATGGTGGAGCATGATTTAGAAAGATTAAGTTAAAAAAATGGATAATTCGCCAACTAAAACAAAATTATTATTTATTACCCAAAAGATTAATCAAAACGACGATGATTTAGCTTTTGTAATCCTCTGGATTAAAGAGTTTATAAAACAGGGGATAGAGGTGCAGGTAATTTGCCTGGAAAAAGGCGATTTTGATAATTCCTTCCCTGTTTATTCTTTAGGCAAAGAAGAAGGCAAAGGAAAGATAGCCCGCGTTTTCAGGTTTTGGAAATTGATTTTTTCTTTAAAATATAACCGCGTTTTCGTGCACATGAATCCGGAGTATTTTACCTTGAGCGGCTGGTACTGGCGGTTGCGCCGCGTTCCAATGTATTTATGGTACACGCATTATAAAATGCATATTCATATGAGACTGGCCGGATTTTTTTGCCAGCGGATGTTCGCCGCTACCAAGCAAAGCCTGCCGCAATACGAAGGCAGCCCAAAAAAAATTATTACCGGGCACGGCATTGATTTGAATTTTTGGCTGAAAGACGCAGGCAACGGCGATAATAATAATCCAGCCGAAAATTTACTTACGATTCATCGCCTCTGCCGCTCTAAGCGCCTGGAGCTGGGAATAAAAGCATTAAAATATTTGCCGGAAGATTACCAGCTTGATGTTTATGGACGCGACGTTGAACGGGATTATGCCGATGAAATGCGCGTCTTGGTAAAAAGCGGAAAGTTAGAAAACAGAGTGAATTTTAAAGAGTCGCTGCCTATGCCCGAAGTCAGGAACTTATATAAGAAATATCGGGTAATGGTAAATATGGCCTCGGAAACTATTGATAAAACTATGCTGGAAGGTATGCTATTCGGCGTATACCCCGTTACCACCAAAGGAAATTCCGAAGCGATCGGTCTGCCGATTTCCCTTGAGCATGACGACCCCGAGGAAATCGCGGAATTTATTTTGCAAGGAAAGTGGAAAGAATATAACGTGGAATATTTGCAGAATATCGTTAAAGAGCGGCACAGCTTGTCCGCCCTGATTAGCAAGATGAATAAATATATCAAGGATGGAAAATAGAAAAAACAGAAAAATTGCCATCATCGCCGGAGCGCGCCCTAATTTTATGAAAGTAGCGCCGCTTTGCCATGAACTGAAAAAGCGAAAGCTGAAATATTTTTTAGTTAATACCGGCCAGCACTTCAGTAAAGAAATGGCCGGCGATTTTTTCAGGGAATTTAAAATCAGTCCGGATTATAATTTACAGCCGTCAATCAAATCCGTGGCCAGGCAGATAGCGGATATTAAGTCCGGGCTGGTAAAAATTTTTATAAAAGAGAAGCCAGATTTGGTAATTGTGGTCGGAGACGTTAATTCCACTTTAGCCGGAGCGCAAGTCGCCAGCGAGATGAAAATTAAACTAGCGCATATTGAAGCCGGTTTGCGGTCATTTAATAGTAAGATGCCCGAGGAGCATAATAGGAAAGAAACCGATTCCCTGTCCGATTATTTATTTGTGACCCAGCCGGAAGGAGCCGCTAATTTAAAGAGAGAGGGCATTAATAAGAATGTTTATTTAGTCGGCAACATTATGATAGACACGCTGAAAATATTTTTGCCTAAAATAAAAAAAACAAAAGAAAAATTTTATTTTTGCACTTTGCATCGGGCGGAAAACGTGGATAATAAAAAAGTGTTCGCGGGAATTTTGGATGCTATAGAAGAAATCGCGAAAGATAATAGAATATATTTGCCGCTGCATCCCCGGACGAAAAAAATGGCTGAACAGTTCGGATTTTCCGCTAGATTAAAAAAAGTATTCTTCGTTTTGCCTCCGCTTAACTACCGCCAGTCTTTATATTATCAAAAGAACGCGAAGCTGGTATTGACCGATTCCGGCGGAGTGCAGGAGGAAACCAGCTATTTAGGCGTACCCTGCTTGACGCTGCGCACCGAAACGGAGCGGCCGATAACCGTTAAGTTAGGCACAAATATTATCGGCGGCGTAAGCAAAAAATCAATTTTAGCCGCTTATAAAAGAATAAATTTTAAAAAAAGGAATAAAAAAATTCCTCTTTGGGACGGCGGAACATCCGCCAGAATTGTAAAAATAATAAAAAAAATATGCTGATAAATTGGTTAAAAAAATATTGGCTGGTAATTATAGGGGCAATAATTGTCGGGGGATTTACCGGCCTGCCCAATTTATTGTTTTTACAGCGGATGGGGGATAATTTTCAGGGAGTGTGGCCGCAATTTAACGGCGACTCTTTTTTTTATTTAGCGCGGGCGCATGAGGTTTTTGACGGGCACCCGGAAATGAACCATCAATATTTTTGGGAGCACAAAGAAGACAGGTACTCACAGGCTAATAATTTAGAATATTTAATCGCCGTAACCTCTGACGCGTTTAATATTGATTTACCCACTTTGCAGGTATGGCTGGATTTTACAGCGCCAGTATTAATTTTTCTTTTGACTTTTATTCTTTTATATAAGATAGCTCCTAATAAGTATACCGCAGTTATTTTGCCTCTTATTTTATACACGGCAGTAATTGGAGGCATATCCAAGCCGGTCCATCCACAATTAAGCTTGCCAATATTATTGTTTTTTTTGATCTTTTGGTTTGAATTGGTTAAATTTAAAAAACAAAAGGCGCGAAACGCCGTTTTAGCCGGAGTAATGTTTGGCGTTCTATTTTTAACCTATCATTATCATTGGATGTTTTTGGTTCCACTGACGGGGGTATTTATTTTGATTTTATTGTTAAGTAAAAAATGGCTGGAATTAAAGTACCATATTTTAATGTTAAGCGTGGCGCTGATAGTCGGCATCCCTTATTTTATCCAGTTTTTTCAAGGATCTAAAATGCCTTATTATCAGGAGATGATGGTGAGAATGGGAATGTATTATACGCATATGCCGGAGACCTTTCCCCGCCTCATTGTTGGCCTGGTTTGGCTGTTATTTTTTATATTTTTCGCGAAGCATTTTAAGCTGGAAAACAATCCCAAAGCTCAGGCTATAGCCAGCCTTTTAATTGTTAATGTTTTATTTCCTAACCATCAGCTAATAACCGGAATCGTGCTGCAAAACGCCAACCATTGGTCCTGGATGCCGATTTTGATTTTTTCCATCGCTACCCATTACATAATTAATTTTATTCTAGCGCGCCGGGCGGAGAAAAAATGTCGGAAGATGGATAAAGCGATACTAGCAATAGCTATAATTTTATTAGTTGTTCCGGCCTATAGATTATCCACCTTTAACTTAAAGCCGTTTTTGGAAACCTATTCAATTTGCGAGGCAAAAGATTTTATCCACTACGGCAGTATTTGCGCGGAAGATCTGCAGTATTATAGAAACGTTTTTGATTGGGTAGAAAAATATATCGATTCAGACTCAGTGATTTTAGCCGATGATATATTAATGAATTTTATTCCGGTATACACGCACGCTAATATTTATTATTCCGAGTATGCCCAGTGGTTGCCGAACAGCGACCGGGAAATCACCGAAAGAATTATGTTGTCCAGATTTTTTGACAAAGAATATTTTGCTGACGGCAAATATGGGATAGAAAATAACGAGCGAATTTTATGGATCCAGCCGGGCCAGACAGAATATAACACCCATATAATTTTTGATAAATTCGGTGTTAATTGGAAATTAGATTATAAACCGCAGTATAGTTTGGCTAAAGAGCAGGAGAAAGTTCGGGCGGTTTACGATGAATTGCAAACCGAAGGCTGGAATATCAATCTACTAAAAAAGTACCGGCTGGATTATATTATCTGGGATAGGAACCGCGAGCCGGATTGGAATTTATATAAATATCCGGAACTGATGCGGATTTATGATCAGGATGGAGTGGAAATTTATAAGTTTAAGGAATAGTTTATTTTTATGTCATTCCCGCGAAAGCGGGAATCTAAAAATAGTAGGAGATTCCCGCTTTCGCGGGAATGACAATATATGTGCAGTATTAATGGTTTTAACTTTCAGGATGAAAGTTTAATTAAAAAAATGAACGCGGTTACCAAGCATCGGGGTCCGGACGACTCGGGAGTTTTTATTTCCAAAAAATGGACGCTGGGGCATAACCGGCTGTCTATCATCGACTTAAGCCAAGCCGGACACCAGCCGATGTTTTCAACTGACAAGAAATTCGCCATTATCTATAACGGCGAGATATATAACTGGCGGGAAATCAGAAGCGAATTGGAAAAAAAAGGATATAAATTTATGTCGCAGACCGACACGGAAGTCGCGTTGTGCGCTTACCAAGAGTGGGGGAGCGGGTGCCTGAATAAATTTAACGGCATGTTCGCCCTGGCAATTTTAAACACGGAAACGGAAGAATTGTTTTTAGCCCGGGACCGAATCGGCATTAAGCCCCTTTACTATCATTATAAAAACCGCCAGTTTATTTTTTCCTCGGAAGTAAAGGCGATTTTAGAGCATAAGATAAACGCGGCCTTAAATTCGGATGCTTTAAATTCCTATTTTCGCTTCCTTTATATTCCTTCACCTTTAACCATATGGCAGGATATTTATAAACTGGAACCGGGCCATTACGCCCTGATAAAAAATAACAGCGTCCGGGTGGAAAGATACTGGGAGCTGGCGGAGCGGCCGCTTTTAGGCGACCGGACGGAAATTGAAAACGAAATAAAAAAAATACTGAAGAATTCCGTGCAAATGCGCTTAATGTCCGACCGGCCGGTGGGAGTTTTTTTAAGCGGCGGAATTGACTCCACGATTATTACCGGAATTATGAGCGAGCTGTCCGATAAAGTAAATACTTTTTCCGTTGGCTTTGAGGAGACCGAGGAAGCCGACAAGTACAATAATGATTTTTTGACCGCCCGGCAGACAGCCAAATATTTTAAAACCAACCATCATGAATTCGTCCTGTCCGCCGCGGATATTAAAAACAATTTGGCCAAAGCCATTTACCACCTGGACGAGCCGATTTCAAACCACATCCAGGCCGTGAATCTGCTCTTGGCGCGCTATACCACCGAGCGGGTAAAAGTTACTTTAGGCGGGGACGGGGGAGACGAGCTTTTCGGCGGCTACGAACGTTATTACTACAGTTATTTAATTGACAAATTGCAGCGTTTTCCCCGCGCTTTGCGGCGGAATTTTTTTGCCGAATTGCTTTTTAAGCTGGGCGGGAAGCGCGATCTGTATAAAAAATTGAACAGCGCCCCCGGAATTGAACGCTATCTGTCTTTTTTCGCCCAGAAGGAAAACCTCATCGCTGAATTTTTAACGCCGGCCGCCAATCGGCCTGATTTTCTGCCCGAGTGGTTTAAGCAGAAGCATTTCGCCGAAGTAAGCGCTAAAAATTTCACCCGCCGGTTCATGCGGGCGGATTTGGCGACCTGGATGCCGGATGAATCATTGGTGCGCTCGGATAAGATGTCCATGGCATACGGGCTGGAACAGCGCGTTCCGTTCTTGGATTATCGGCTGGTCGAATTAGCCGACCGCATCCCCTTAAAATACAAAATAGGAAAAAAAGGGCTGGGTTTTTCTTCGGTCGGCCGCAATTATGAAGGCAAGCTGATTTTAAAGTCAGCCATGAAAGAGTATCTGCCGGAGCATGTGTTAAGCCAGCCGAAGTGGGGCTGGTTTTCCCCGGCCGCCAAGTGGCTGCGCGGCCCGTTAAATGGTTACGCCCGCGAAATTTTATCGCCCGCTTACTGCGCCGGCACGCGCGGACTGCTGGATTTCAAAGCGATTGATAAAATATTTAATGATCACGTCAATAAGAAAAAATACGCCTTGAATACTATTTGGTCGCTGATGACCTTTCAGCTCTGGTACCGGGAGTTTATGGAAAAATAATATCACAGAATTGTTACATTTTTATAGAGACGTATTGACTTTTTTGAAGTTTAGTATATACTTAGGGTATTAAGAATAAAGGGAAAAAGGTTGCAATATTTTCGGCTCCCTGGAAATATAACTAATAAAAAAGCGATATATGCAACTCAGGTTATTGGAGTTGCTTTTTATATATATGACTACCAAAAAACAATTTTTAATTGAACATAACGAATTAGCGCCTTTAAAATTAAAGGCTACGATAGAAATTCTTGATCGCTTTAAAGCCGATAAGCCCGGTCTTTTTAAGAGTGACGATTGGTCGGTTCATAAAATCCGCCGGCCATTTATACTTTGGTTAACCTCTCATTAAATAAAATTTAAATATAATAACCTGCCCGGCGCAACTGGGCGGGTTTTTTAATCTGAAAATAAAAAAAGCCGCAGGGTAAAAACCTTACGGCATTGTTGTTTCACGGGATTACATGAATTTCGCCAGCAGTTCCTCTCGGGAACGCGGACTTAAATAGGCCGGCGGAATATCCAAAATCGTGAAAGCGCCGGTTTCCCTTTTGCGGTTAAGGCGGTAAGCGGCTCGGGCGCTCGCTACCATGATTCCGGCCGTGCCATCCGGGTTGCTGTCCCAGCGCACCCGGTACTCAATCAGCGCCTTATTGCCAGGGCTGGTTTCTCCGGCGGCGATGACCACGCCGTCGTGGGGCATGCTGGAATAGTCGCGATCCAGTTCTTCCTGGGTGACAAAACGCACCTGCGTTTCGTACGGGGCAAAATAGTTCGGCATTTCCTTGATTTGCCGTTCTACTTCGGTTGGGTTCGCTCCGTTCGCCAGGACCACGACGCATTCTCGCCAGTGTAGGTCGCCCGGTTGCAGTTCGGGATTTTGTCCGGCTCGCACTTTGGACATGGTTTCCGGTTTGGCATGCGTATATTGGCGCGCATCAGCCACTCCCTGAATCCGCCGAATGGCATTGGAATGCGTTTTTTTTGACTTTTTTATAGAAAAGTGATATATTATTAAGCCAAATTTTTGAATTTTTTGGCATAAAAATAGTTCATTAAAAAGGAGATAAAGAAGTGAGCAACAAAAAAAACGGAAACAACGGTCGAACGCTGGCAATGTGCACCGAGGGGCTTTATCAGTTGTTCAACCCGGCGGCGAAAGGCCAGCCGGATTTGGACAGCTTCATGCGCATTGCCGACTTGATCGCCGAGGTCGGCTATAACGCCATCGAAGTCGTCGCGCCCTGCCTTTCCCCGGACTTTCTGACGGAAAGATTCAGGGAAGAAGAAGCCCCAAAATTCCGGACGGAGGCCGAGGAGCGGGGACTGCGCATCATAGCGATGCACTGGCTTTTAGCTAGGGTGCAAGGAGTGCACCTTACTAGCAGTAATCTGGCGGTACAAGAAAATACGAGAGTGGCTATAAAGCAACTTATTCGGCTTGCGGCTGCTCTTGGCTGCCAGTGTGTTGTGCACGGCTCGCCGGCGCAGCGCAATTTGAGCGGCCTCGTTTCCCACGCGGACGGCATGCGCATTGCAGCTAACATTTATAAAAATGTAATGCCGAACGTGGAAAATTTGGGCGTAAAAGTCTGTTTTGAGCAATTATCTCGAAACGAAACAGACTTTATCACTACTCCGGCGGACATGATGGAGATTGTTCAGACCGTCGGGCACAGGCATTTTGTCCCTCATCTGGACATAAAGGCTCTCTATCCGGCCTGCCAAACTCCGGAAGAGGTTGCGTACTTAATAAAAAGGTTATTCCATGATACCCACGTGTCTTTCGGGCATTGCCACGTCAACGACCCGACGAATATGTCCGGTCCGGGGACTGGCGACTGGGATTTGGAGCCCATTTTCGCAGCATTGGCGGAAATCGGCTATACCGGACCGATATCAGTGGAAATTTTTGATTTTACGAATAGAAAAGATTTCGACCAAAACGCTTTCTTAAAAGTAGCCAAGAAAAGTTTGGCCTGCCTGCATAAGAATTTGCGTTAACGAACAGCGTTTTTACCGCGCGTTG
>Ga0210057_1004778_pt1 | contig 17756 bp, 24 predicted proteins | sample CryGeyCG2114_010_2_FD_183968 | JGI IMG/M metagenome (GOLD analysis project Ga0210057, IMG submission 183968) | Groundwater microbial communities from aquifer - Crystal Geyser CG10_big_fil_rev_8/21/14_0.10 (SPAdes) (version 2) | ecosystem: Environmental > Aquatic > Deep subsurface > Groundwater ...
GGAGCCAGTTAGGGCTTACAAGTGTTAATACTTTTTTTGGATTGTGGCTGTTGTTGAAAAAACACACACAGTATCTTGCTAAGTTATAAATTTAAGATAATTATCTTGGTTTATTTCCAAATACGAGGCATTTTTGTATGTTTCTGCCCATTGCTTAGGTGCAACAGAATTTTGTAATTTCCACTTGAATTCATATCCGAATAATTTACCGCTATTTTCTTCAATTAAATCTATTTCTTGTTGCTCGTATGTTCGCCAAAAATAATAATTAGTACTAAATTGTTTATATTCATTTCTCTTTATTCTTTCTAACAACAGAAAGTTTTCCCAAAGTTGTCCTATATCATTTCTATCATCAATTTTATTGAAATTAGATATTAATGCATTTCTTATTCCAAGATCATAGAAGTAAAACTTATTCATTTTATTTATCTCGCTCCTAAGATTTTTTGAAAATCCATATAGAGGCATTATTACAAATGATTTTTCCAGTAAATCTAGATAATAAATAACTGTTTTAGTATCAACCGAAAGATTTGATGCAAGTTCACTGGTTGAAACTTCTGATCCAATCTGAAAGGCCAATAATTTCAGTAATTTATAGATTGTATTTGAATTTTTTATTCTATTAAATTCGAGAATATCTTTGATTAAATAAGAATTAGTAATCATTTTTACTACAAACTCCTTTTCAGATAAAATTCTTTTTGATAAAACTTCAGGGTAACTACCATAAATTAAATAGTTCTGAAGTTTGCTTTTTAATTCAGATATTGATATATCTTTTGCAATTTCATATTGCGAAACGGGGTATAATGTATAAACCTTTTTTCTACCAGTTAAAGACTCGTCTGTTTTATTTGCCAAATCAAAAGAAGATGAACCTGTGACAATATAAAATTTATTGGGATATCTATCAACCATTAATTTAAGTGCATTTCCAATGTTTTCGATCTTTTGAGCCTCGTCAATTACAATCAATTCATAATTACCAACATGTTCATCGGTTGATGCATAAGTACATTGTGAAAGGTTATTAGCAATTTCAAAATTATCACCAGTATCATATCGATACTTTAATTCTGTTTCAGATAGAAATTGATTAACCGAAGTAGTCTTTCCAACCTGTCTTGGACCATATATCATCAATACTTTTCCCTTTTCTATTAATTTTTGTATATCAAGTGCCCGATTTATCATAGAAGCAGGATATCATTTAAAGGCTGGTTTGTCAAACTGGTGGAGTGCAACTCCATCAATTAAGTCGAACTGGTGGAGTTGCACTTAACTGATAATGGAAAAAACATTAAACTCAACATTTCTATTTCTAAATATATTGAGGAATAAACAATAATGAGTTGCGGGGTGGGGTAAGTTATATTTCTACTTCTATCAGTTTTAAATCTGGGATATAAATATGCTCGTCTTGCTCTTCAAAAATAGTTCTAACATTGTACACAGTGCGGGGCCAGATGGGACGCAAAGCGTCTAAATTGTTACTTATTCCCGTATTAACAACACTTTCAACAGGTTCGAAAATGTTATTTATATTTATGCTGTTTTTTTCAACTTTCGAACTATTTGTGACTGAAACTATGTTATGAATTAAATCAAAAGCCTCATTATATTTAGCTTGGAGGCTCATAGCATCAAGTATTAGTTCACTAAACATCAAATTAACAAGTGATCTTCTATGTGATTCGCTTTTAGCTTCTTTATAGATATAACTTGCACGCTGTGAAAGGTCGTACAAATTAGTACCTAACTTTCCATATTTATTGAATGCCCCTTGATTTTTATTGATAGTATTTTCAATTTTTTCTGATTCACCTCTAAATTCATCTATCTTTTGGTTATAGAATGATTCTGTAACCTTCCCATCAAGCTTATCGTTGTACAACATGCTGATACGTCTTTCGTACATATTCTTTTTAGAAACAAGGTCAGTAGATATGGCCTCGTAATAATTTATTTCGTTTCTATTCTGTTCTCTTATTGCTTTTCCCACCCAAGCAAGCAATCGTTCGTTTTTGATCTTTAGTTCGTCTAATCTGCAGATTATCTGCTCGTCAATTTCATTTTGTTTAACATATTTCTTTTTTGAGCAATCACGATAGCCATTACAATGCCCATAGATCAATCCTTTTTGTTTCTCCCAAGTAACCCCACCGCCACATTCAACACACTTGAGTAACCCTTTATACCTATAATTGTGCTTATTGTATTTAGGTGTTGTTTTACTTTTTAATAACTTATGAACTTTGTCGAAAGTGTCATCATCAATTAAAGGTTCGTGACTACCTGTGTGTACTTTTCCATTCCATCTTAATTTACCAATATAAAAAGGATCTTGTAATAGTCTATGAATACGACTTTTTACAATTTTCTTACCTTTATCTGATCTTAACCCATCTTGGTACATCCTTTCAGCGAGGCGTTTTATGGAGTAATCACCTTTTGCATATAATTCGAACATTTTTTTAACCACAGGTGCCATTCCATTATTTATAACGTGAGTTTTCTTTCCTTTCTCTCCAATTGTTTTATAACCAACAGGGGGTTTGGTTGGTAACCATCCTTGTGCAATCTTTTCTTCCTGCCCTTTTTTAACCTCCTCAGATAAGTTATCTATGTAGTATTGAGCCATAGTTACCTTAACATTCCATAAAAATTTTTCATTTGATTTAGAATTTTTATGCAATACGAAATTTTCCTTAACAAAATGAATCTTTCTTTCAGGATCCGCTTCCGTCCAATCGTTGATAATTACAGCATCCTTAAGATTTCTGGTTAATCTATCAGTTTTTTCTACGACAAGAACCTTGATTTTGTTTTTGTTCAGATAAGCAACCATTTCCTTAAAAGTTTTTCTTTGCTTACTTGTGCTTGCAGATTCAGATATTGAGAATATCTTTTGGACTTTGTAGTCTTTGGAATCAGTATATTCCTGAAGTAACTTCTTTTGAGCAGGTAGACTATACCCCTCAATTTCCTGCTCTTTTGAACTAACTCTACAAAATATTACTGTTTTCATTTTATTTTCCTCTATTTAAATCTATAACTATTATCAACTAATAGCAAGTTATTCGTGTTTAAACTTTTTTTTCATGTTTAACTTTTTCAAAATTCCCATAAAATACACTGCCCTATTAATTCTTACTTTGCCTTCTAGATCCATCTGTTTTGCCCACTTTGCCAGTTCTAACAATTTGATGGGGTCGTGTTCTTTTACCAGCAATTTATAGTAATTCAAACTGTCATCATCTTCTAAGGTACGGGCTATTTCATGGGCAAAACCTTCATCCTTAATCCCATACTTAGTTACTAAATCCTCCAGTTCATCCTTAAAAGTGCTGTTAACTGGTATGTTATAATTATCTATACTGTTATCAGTAGTACTATTAACTCTATTACTGATAACTGTCTCACTGTCATCTGTATTTTTGTTTTCTTCTTTTTTCTGTTTTTCTAGCTTTTTTGATTGATCTCTCAGGATATCTTTTATATGTTTCAACTTAAATCACCTCCTTCAAGTTTAGTAAGTAACTGAAAATAACTAACCAAAGCAAAACCCAAGGAATTAGCTTCACCAAGGCTCATATCAAGCCCAAATTCTTCTTTCATAATGCTTTTTAGTTCTTTATTAACCATTTAGACAATAAAAAAAGCACGCCATTACTGACGTGCTTCTTCCTCACTATTGGTATTCAAAACTAGTTTATCTAGCGTTGATACCTAACTTTAGTTATTTACTTTTATGTTTATTCTTTTTAACTTTGTTTGTTTTCCCTGTTTATCTTCAATAAATCCTTTGATTTGAGTGGTAGATATCTTGATCGTTGCAACTCCACCATTCTCAACAGAATTTAATAGATTCCTATTGATCTTAACTTTAAAAAAATTGGCTACATTGCTTTGTACCACATCAACAAATTCCGAAATCTTTATCATAATCGTTCCTCCAATATATCTTTAATTGTTTTCGAAATAGTTTCTCTTTCCTTGTCTGTTAGCTTTTTGCTTAACTTCCATGTCTTTCTACGACTGCCAAATTGCGGTATAGCAATAACAATAGATTTATTATTTATTGACGTTCTTGTAATAGCAGAAAACAGGCTACCTAGAGCTTTGCCCTGTATGTGGGGAAATTCTTTCTCGAACATCTCAAAGGTAACTTCTTTACCATTTTTATCAAGGAAAATTTGTATTCCTTGTAAAACTTCGTTTGACTTTTTGCACAATATATCTTTAAGTTCGTTTGTCATGCTCCAAATATAGCCCATCACGTTGTGCATGTCAAGGTTGTTGTGCTAGGTGATGACTCTGTGGTATGAAGCGATACAAATATAAAAAAATATAAAGTATACTCTACTTATGGATAAGGAAAGAAAAGATACAGATTCTTCAAAGAATGTTGTAAAGAAAAAAGAAATAGAATTAATTACCCTACAGGAAGCGGTTGGTATGTTAAAGGTACATCCACAAACCCTACGTTTATGGGATAAAAACGGTGTATTAAAGGCCATTAGATTTGGTCCACGTGGTGACAGAAGGTACAAGTTAAAAGATATTAAGGAGTTTATAGAAAAAGGAAATAAATAAGGTATGGCAAAAGATAAGAAATTAGAATTAACTTGGTATAACAAAGATAAAACAAAACTAGATAAAAAAGATAAAGGTGTGTTTGAAAAAGCAAAACAAACACAGGAATGGTGTGGTATGGCAACTAAGACAACAAACAAAAGGTGGAAATACAAGCTAATCCCCCACACGGCAGTAGATAAAGTTAATTCGTTTAATGCGATTGCAAGCACCACTTATAAGTTCTAATTATGTTATGATCATTTTAAATAAAAACCCCGAAGAAATTACATTCGAAGATGTAGAGGAATTTTGTAAGGAGAATCATATTGAGGGTATACAACTGGATTACAAAAAATCCCTCCCGAGAAAGGGCTTAGCAAAGCATTTTGCGTCATTTTCAAATACACGAGGTGGTGTGATCATTATTGGGGTAGAAGAAGATCCAAAAACGGGTAGCCCGCTTAAATGGGAAGGTATAGAAGATAGTGGAAAGTTGATTGACACCATTCACCAATATGCTTCTAACGTGGAACCAATTCCCCGCTACGTTGCAGTAAAAACAAATGAGAAAAAAAGCAAGGTTTTTATTATTGTAAGGATTTTCGAAGGGGGTCACCCACCATACTACGTCCAAAACGACTCTAACATTTGGGTGCGTACAGGAAACATAAGTAGCATAATTGATATTGCTTCTCCAGACACTGTTGAATTGATGTTTGGTAAAAGGGATGAGGCTGAACTTGCTCGAAGTCGCTATGTCCGAATTGCAAAAGACGTTTACCAAGCTGGTTTGGCTCGATCTGAAAGGGAGAGATTAAAGGACATCGCTATAAAGAAGGAAGGATATGCAAGGGAACAAAATAGAAAAGGTATAACTGAAATAGATTGGGCCAAATTTAAATCAGGATACTATGGGAAGAAGTTAGGATCAGAGGTAATTATGTGTACTATTACTATTCAACCCTTTTATCCGCGCCTAGCCTTAAGTAACCCTACTGAAATAAAAGGTAAGGTTCCAGAAATTAGGGTTAGGGGTAACCATTGTGGGGATTTCCCCTCATTAAGTTGTAATGAAACAATACCAGAAGGTGTTATGTCATTTAAATATGGCTACGATGGGTCTATACATTGTGAACAAATTTATAGTAAAGGTTTGATTTACAATTCCGCTGATGTATTAAGAATAAATGATGGTATACACAGGGTTTTTCTATCAGGGATAGCTCGACTTTTATATATAACTTTATTTGGTGCATCTAGTTTTTTTAGTCATTTTAAATATCAAGGTACTGTAATTGGAGAAATAGAACTTTCTGGACTAAAGGAGGATACGGTTATAGACAATGTACTTGCTCATAACAGAGTTTTTGATTGGGATATAAAAACTAACTTACTCAACGAGTATTCTTGGGATTTGATTACAGACACAGCAATTCTAAATAGCCAGGAGGAATTAAGAAGATTATTTATAGAAAAGCTGAATGAAATATTTGTCTCGTTCAACTATGCCCCATCCAACGAATCCGAAGTAGAAAAATTTTTGCAAGAAGAAGGTTGGTCGACTAAAGATAGCTGAAATTTTCACTCGGAACTGAACAATCAGGGGTCATGGCATGCAGTGTAAGAATATATAAGTCCTATGAACTCCTTATATTATATTCTTTATAATCCTGTGTCACATTATGTGAAGCTTATTACAAATCTGTGAGTTTTGACATCGAAACGCCAAGTGCTTTTGCAAGCTTCCATACAGTAAAAAGTGAGGGATGATATCTACCAAGCTCTAAATGGCCAACGTATGTTAGGTGCAAACTAGCCAATTCTGATAATCCTTCCTGCGTCAAACCTTTTTGCAGTCTAATCTCCTTCAACCTTTTGCTGAACGCCTTTCCGTATTCTTCTTTTAGCTTTTTATTTTCCGTTTCAGATAGATCTTTTTTTAACCTTCGAGAACTTATCATAAGTAAATTCTCTATAGTACTCACAGGATTTTATATAGCGTACTCATAGGATTCGTGTTATTTTCTATATATGAAAACAAATGATTGGAAAGGATTAGGACCCAATTTCTGGGCAAATTTGAAGGATGAAGGATTAAGAATAAAGAAAGAAAGGGAGTCTGAAGAATCTTTTGAAAAGTGGTCTGGTTTAATTGGTGGTGGTTGTCTACTAATTGTAAGTTTAATAGCAGTAGGAACCTTAATTATGGCTGTCTTTGAGCTTATATCTGACGGTGATTATAAGATGTTACTCTTAATCAGCCCTACTATTTTATTTATGGCATATCTTATTAAATTATCGAGTAAGGAAAAATGATAAAAAAACTAACATTAATGGCTCTAATTATCTGGTCTGTATTAGTTACCTACTTGTATTTCACTACCCCAGAAAAAACGTCAACAAATAAAAAGCAAATGGAAATATGCGTGAACGCAATTGATACTTCAAACAAACTGTTGAATAATTGCTCCGAAGCCTACACCACCTTTGGTGACTGTGTAAGTAGTACCAACTGCGATGTTGAAACAACACAACAAAAGTTATCAGATTTGAATACCCAAAAAATAGAACTAGAAAAAGAGATACAAGAGTTAACAAAACAACTACTAAAAAATACCCCGAAGTAATTTTTTATACCGCAAATTTCAGAGCAGTTTAAATACATATAAGGGATGAAGAAAAGGGGTGCTATGGGGGATATATTATTTGTAAATCGAGAGCAGTTCTTCGCTTTGTGCTAGTACCCAATCAGGGAATTCTACTAATTTAATCAAATTACCAGTTCTAAAATCGTCCCAAGGTGCGAGCCAGAAGAACGAATTTTCAGATTTCGCTTATTACATCAAACCCTTTGAAGCTTCCTACAACTGTATATCCAATAATTTTTATTTTTGCATTTGTTATATTTAATATTTTTTTTGCTGTTTCGTTTAAGGTTGCCCCCGATCCTGTTGCATCGTCAATCATCAGCACGTTTCCCGTTATTTTTTGATTAGGATCTACTGCCATTGTTGTTCTTGCGTTGGCTATACGGTCTTCGAGTTTGCGCAGTGTTTTTTGGGCAACTTTAGTTTTGCTTGTTACTTTCTCGATCTTTATCTCTGTTAGGTCAAGGTTGAGGGATTTTTTCAGTTCGTCCATTATCTGAATTTTACGATCTATTGTCGGTGGTATAAAGCAGACTTGTTGTATATTATATTCCTCGATCAGTTTTAATATCGATGGTTTTATGTTCGCTGAAATCTCCCTGATCAAATCGATATTTTGAGAGGTTTTTGCAACGTAAATCAATTGGCCAAGTTTTGTTTTACCAAAATGATCAAATGTATAAAAATCGCTGAAAAATACGTCGTTTAAAAACACTTTTTCGGTGCCTGATAGGATGCGTTTTTTTGCTGATATTAATCCGTCCCTTTTTAGTTTTCCAAGATCTTTTAGCCTTGTGGCGTACAACGACTTTTGTTTTTCAAAGCTCGTGTTGTTTTTTATACACCATTCATGAAGCCCCATCAGTCCTCTAATCATCTCTCCCGATGGCGAAACATATATATAATTTTGCTCAATAAGTAGATCAGCAAGATTGAGTGGGTCGATGTTGATATCCCTGCTCTTTTGGTTTATTAAATAGAAGGATTTGCCATTTGAGTCAATCTTTGTCACTAAGTTTTCGCTTAAAAGTCTTGCTAGATGTTTGTAGATTGTTTTTTCTGATATACCTAGGTTTTCCACAAGTAGGTTTGGCCTAACTGGTTGAAATTTCTTAATCGCTTCTAAAACGTTTTGCGCCTCGCTTGATATTTGCACGTAAGGAGTATAGGAGGTGAGCGCTCACCGGTCAAGGCTCACCCCATGGTACGTCGATTATTCTTTTCACCCAGATTTTGATAGGCTACTATTTTAGATCCACAATTTAAAATTCTGCCCAAGTGTGTGGTTGTGTTTTGAATCTAAAAAATGTTGGCATTTGCCCTTTCGGTGCAATAGCGATTGTAAAGTTGAGAATGTTTGGTATGTCCCTCATTAATTCCTTTGTTTGTTCGTTGCTAGAATTTCCTGGAACCGTGCAATTTAGTTCAAGTGCGATTGTAGCTTTTGGCTCAAGCTTAATTTCTTCTGGATTATTTTTACAATAAAAAAAGAATCGTGATAATTATCGTAATTATTTTATTCATCGTCTTTATTTCTAAAAAGTGTAGATATGGTGAAGTCGTATCATTTAGCTGTAAATGTGGCGGTTATGAGTATCAGGGTTATATAAAACTAGAAAATAGGAGAAATTATCAGGCTGATTCCTATTGCGTTGGTGTGCCATGTTCATATAGTGGTTATGATGGTTGACCATTTTTAATCAAAACGTTTTCACGTTATTTTGGCGTTTCTCCATAAATTATAACTTTTGTTCCTTGGTTTTCTTCTGATGCTTTTACTGTTCTTTTGTCGTCCATTTCTGGTTCCGTCCATTCAAATAGTTTTTTCGCATCGGCAGTTCTCATGTTTATGCATCCGTGACTTTGAGGTGTTCCGAATTTATCGTGCCAATAAGTTCCGTGAAAGCTAAAGCCACGTCCCCATGGAATTTCATCGTTTCCAAAGAATTGAATATATGGAACATTTGGAAGATAGTAGTACGTTCTTAAAGCTTTGCTTCCGCCTGACATTTTTTGAGATGTTGTTTTGTATGCGATTGTAAATTCTCCTGTTGGGGTTTTGCCCCATTTTCCAGAAGATATTAAAAATTCCATAACTTTTTCGTCGCCTTCAAACGCATAAACCATTTGTTTTGATAAATCTACCTCGATGTGTTTTTTTGATGGGTCTACAGAATCTGTGGGTTCACTATCTCCCAATACGCGACTTCCAGAAGATGCAAAATCAGAGGAGATAACTTTTTTTCCAAGAAATTCTCCAACTTGATTTTTAGTATCGTAAGTGCCCAAAGGGTTCAAATTATCTGCTGTTGGTTCCCATTGATTCGAAAAATAATATGGTAAAACGTTTATGTATAAGTAGAAAGCGAAGGCTAGAGTCAAAAACAGTTTCAGCTTTTTGCTGGGCATAAGTTCATGTTAGTCAGAATACAAATTTATTGCAAGAGGGGCTTATTAAGTTCTTGTAATGCTTTTTCTATTAGGAATACTTGGTTGCTTCGAAGAAGAGGCATCGTGCCTTGTGAGAAAAATCCATATTCTGATACTTCTTTGCTGGGAATAAATTTCCCACCAATAAATATACCTGTGTAGCAAATATCTAGCCGAGAAGTGTCTCGATCGGTCCGAGTTTTAAGGGGTTCATCTGCACTTACAACAAGGTTAGATTCTTCTTTTATTTCTCTTTCAATTGCTTCTTTTGGGTGTTCACCAGATTTTAAGTATCCTCCGGGTAGACTCCATGCGTGTCCTCTGTATGTATGTTTAAAAAGTAGTATTTCTTGTTTTTCGTTGAAAATAATTCCTGTAACTCCGACCAAGAATTGATTTTGGAAAAGGCGCATGAAAAATAGTTGCCAACCTTTAGGTAAATTTAGTAATTTCCATATTTTCGCAAGGATTGATTTCATAATGCATTTTTGTCTTGAGGTTCAATGACTGTAGTGTGATTTTTGAGTCTTTCGTTTTCTAACTGCAGTTGATGAATTTGTTTAGTAAGGTTGACGATTTCACTTTCGGTTTGTGAAATTTTATTATTTTTTCCGCGCATGGTAAGTGCATCTGATATTGAGTTAGTTAGATAAATTATGTAGGCTAAGCTTAGGCCTAGTATGAGTGATCCGATTATTACGTAAAAAAGTGGAAGGTCGGGAAATGTATATGCACCGAGTTGTAATGTTACAAGCGCCAAATTGTTTTGTGCCAAATAAACCATACCCACACCTACGGCCAGAAACAATATTAATATAAGCATACTCTGTAATATACATACATAGATGGTATTGCACAACGACTACAGGATATTATTTTCGGTTTGACCTAGCCTCTTTATTAAAGTACTGTTAGTTTATGAAATTGTTAAAACTTTTTGTATCGTCTTTATTTATTCTTTTGTTAACTTTGCATGCTTTTGCTCCAAATAAGGTTTTCGCCTTTAATCTTTTTGGTTCGATTTTAGGGGATGGGGATGAAAGTGATGGTGAGGATCAGAAGGATGATGAAGACGAGGAAGATGAGGAGGAAAAAGAAGATGAAAAGAAAACAGAAACCAGAAAAACGACAGTAAATCCTGATGGCACAAGAACAGTCGTAAAAAGAAAAGTTGAAGATAATGGGAAGGTCGAAGTTCAATCTAAAACATATAGTATTGATGGCAAGGTTGTCGAAGAACAAAAAATAAAAAGCGGTGATAACGAAAATGAAATAGAGGATGAATTTAAGGGGATTTCTGAAATGAAGTTTAAATCAAAAAGCGGTGATGATTTTAAGTTAATGATTAAAAATGAAGATAAAAGTTTGACTAAGGTTGTGTATGATTCTATTGAAAATAATATGCGAGTTGTAGGAAAGCCAGATGATGATGGTGATGATGTTTTAATTAGGGACGGTGAAGATGGGACGTATGAAGTCGAAAAAGGTGGCGAAAAGATGCAAGTTTTATTGCCATTAACGGTTGATGATTCTGATGGATCTATTTCTGTTTTAACAGGTTCTGGTGAAAAAACTTTGACGAATTTTCCAGATGAGATTTTGAAAAAAGCTAGATCAAAAGATGCTTCGATTGAAGTTTCAGATGTCAAAATAAAAGAAAAAGACGGCAAAGTTATTTACGAGCTGAGTGCAGAAAAAGCTGAAAAATTATTAGGACTATTTCAAACGAAAATTGCAAGCCTTGTAACATATGACGTTGAAACTGGAAACGAAATCCAAAGCCAACAAGACTTTTGGAACAAAATAATGGATGCACTTAGCTTTTAGGGTGCGTGGTAATCTGCGCGATTATCGCGTGGTATAATTAGAGCATGTTTAGTCCGAGGTTTACGATTTCAAATACTATTTTAAATAGACTTACTAAAATTGCAGAAATTAAATCTGCGGTTGAAAGGTCAATGATTCTTCCTGAAAGGGAAGTCTTTTTAAGACGCATGGCGATAACTAAGATCGCTCATTCATCGACATCGATAGAAGGAAATACGCTTAAGGAGCATCAGGTAGAGAAGGTTGCTAATGGCAAAGCTGTGAATGCTGAAGAAGTACAAGTAAGGGAAGTAAAAAATTATTTGTTAGCGCTTAGGAAAATTGATGAATTATCTAATAAAAATGAAAGCTTAAAAATAAGTGACGTCCTACAAGTTCATAGGATTGTTATTGATGGATTAGTCGAAAAAGAAAAACAGGGAGTTTTAAGAAGGGGGCAGGTTTATATTGTTAACATTCTCCCGAATGGAAGAGAGGAAGTTGCATATACGCCTCCAAAGGCTAAGGATGTTGAAGCTTTGATAAAAAACCTTTTGAGTTGGCTTGATAAGGAGGAGTCATTACACCCGATTATTAAAGCTGGTTTATTACATTATCAGTTTGAGACAATTCATCCGTTTACAGATGGGAATGGAAGAACAGGTAGACTTCTTAGCCTTTTGTATTTATATCAGTCAGGTTGGGATTTCAAGAAGATATTAGTTCTTGAGGATTTTTATAATCAAAATAGGAAGGGTTATTATGAGTCGTTGCAAACCGGTGTTGATTATAAGTCAAGAGGTTGTGCTGATTTAACAGGTTGGCTAGAGTATTATACTGAAGGGTTTTTATCCGAAGCACAAAAAGTTATGGATCAAATTATTAATATTTCTAGTATTAAGAATTTTGATTCAAGCAGAAAGTTTTTGGATAAGGATGAGCTTCAGGTTATAGATTTTATTGTTACGCTTGGAAGAATTACAAGTGCAGATGTGGTTGATATTTTGAATATTCCTAAAAGGACAGCTCAAGATAAATTAAAAAGATTAGAAGATGCAAGAATAATAAAAAAGATTTCTGAAGGTCCTAATACATATTATATTATCGAAACAATTTAACGCGCTTAACGGCTTGCAAACATTTTACTGCATGACAATCTTTCTATTTGACTTAATTAAGAAAAAAGGAATGTTTGATTGTGCAAATCAGAGGGAAATATTTTGAATAGCCATTTATTTCGCAATCATAATTGTTCCATGGGTTTTGATATCCAATTATTGAAATCAATACTGTTATTGAATAAATGAAGCCTATTAGAATGATAAGTATTTTTGAGCGAGCTAGTAGAATATTAATGTTTTCGATGCTTAAAATATAAAGTAGTGGAATGAGTGGTAGAAATCTTCGTGGGCCAAATGCTGATCCGCCATAATTTTTTTGCATAATTGTATTAAATAATATATATCCCAAAGTTATTGCAATTATAAATAGCCATCTTTTATCAAATCGTTTAACAAAAAGTGAAAATAGAAGTATCGGTTGATATAAAAATAAACCGTATGTTCCGAACGTGTAGTTGAAAAAGCGTATTAGTATTGGATCGTCTAGAAGTTCGAATCCAGTTTTATTATAAAGCCACTTTGAATTTTCGTATGATAAATAAATATTCGGAAGTAATTGTGGTGGAAGAAATGTTTCAAATTGGATGTAGTTCAATGCGAAATGAAGAATTGTAATTGGTAAGCTGGATATGAATATTAATAATAAATTTTTTATATTCAGATCATCTTTGTGCACAAATATATACCAGCAAAGTGTTACTGGTATAACGATTGCGCCCCCAGTAATGTCGATTGCAAGAATCAGCGAAAGCAAAACACCGGTAGCTAAAGAGGTTGTGACGTTTTGTTTTTTTTGGATTAAAAAACAAAAGAGAAGAAGGTGTATAGCAGCTTCAAGTATATGATTTGTAAGAAATTTGGAATAAGAAAATATTAAGGTTCCAAAAATTAAAAATAATGAATGTTTTAAATTAAGAATTTTCCTTGACGCTATAAAAATTATTAAAATTGGAATTACGTTTGTTAGAAAAGCGGAAAGTTTATATATAGCAACTTGGTTTTGTAATAAAGCTGGTTTTAGTTGGAAAACGAATTTAATAAAGTATCCCGTTACGAAATTTAAAAACGGTGGTTTTGAGGAATAACTTTTTCCATTATAAACTACCCGGTCGCCAATTCCTTTGTATGGAGTATCGTCGATATTAAGTTTCGAATATTGCACAATTGACATTGTTCCAGCAAGCCTTGATGCATCATTGTCGGATATTGGATGTGTAGGAATTTTTAAAGTAAAAAACATTAGAATAATCAAGGGAAAAAACAATGTGGTGAAATTCATTTTTAGCATGTTACATGTTACATTGTAGTTGATATTTCTTATGTATAAAACATTTAAATCGGAGTGGTTTCATTACTTCGTTCTTATTTCATTTTTATTAATTGCTTTTTTTTTCAGGTTTTGTAATCTTGGATATTCTGATTTCCAAGGGGATGAAGCGAAAATTTTTTTATATAGAACATTAGATCAGGATTTTATTTCAACTTTATTTACAAATTCCAAGGGTCCAGGGCAATATATTGTTGTTTATCTGATGGATAAAATATATGGAATCATCGGCGGCGGTTTTGATCAAGAGCTTTTTTTTAGAATTCCATTTGCTATAGCCGGAGTAGTTTCTGTCTGGCTTTTTTACATACTTGGAAAATTATTTGGTGGCAAGAATGCAGGCTTGTATGCCTGCATTCTTGCCAGTTTAAATGGATTTTTCATTGCTTTTTCTCGGATTGTTCAATACCAGTCTTTTAATATCCTTTTATCATTGGCATCTTCGATATTCTTTGTCCTTTATCTCAAAAGCAAATCTAAAAAAAGCTTATTTTTATCCGGTTTTATATCTGCTATCGGCTTTTTGTTCCATTATGATGCAATCTTTTATATCGTTCCTCAATTTATAATTTTGCTTTTCTCGCTCGACCGAAAAATTTTTGTAAAATATATTTTAGTTTACGTTTCTGCATCATCATCCATTCTAATTTTCTTTTTGCCTTATTTATTTAGTAGCACCTTCTTTTCGACTATAAATTATATATTGAATGAAAGATCTATTGGATTTTTTAGTTATGATTCTGTTTATTATAGTTTGAAGTTAATATCAATATATTTCCCAAAGGAATTTACAATTTCTGTTGGGTTTGTTTTATTATTTGTATTTATTTTTTGGTATAAATCAAATAAAGATAAGCTGATTTTGTTTTTAGTTTTTTCTGTTCTCGCTTTATTAATTGCAAGATATTTTAATGTTGAGCCAAGGAGGATATTGATTTTTTCATCAACATTTTTAGCAATATTCGCAATTGCGATTTTTTTCAAAAAGTATTTAAAGACTTCTTTATTAGATAGTTATTTGTTTTTATGGGTAAGCCTTTCGTTTGTGATTCTATTTTTATTTTTGAATAAGCCGCTAACTCATATTTACAATGTTTTTATTCCTTTGACATTTATCGTTGCTATTAATTTTGATAAATTGAAGCACCATTTCATAAAGTTTTTCGCATTTTTATTGATTGTTCTTTCTTTAGTATCATTTAATTACCAGGCTTATATTGAAAATGGTTTGGAATATCCGTGGAGTAAAAAGACATACATATTTGGCGATATGTACTCCGGGATCTCAAGAGGTGAAATTGTTCGAGGGATTTTTGGATTTCCTTATTATAGAAATTTAAATAATCTAAACATGTCAATTTCTTCTATTATTCAAAAAAATGAAATGCCTATTTTATACTCAAATATTAAGGATTCAAGGTTTAAATTTTATGCTGACACGAAATATCCTGTTAATGGAAGTAATGAAATTCCTGTGTATGTAGAAATTAAAAACTCAATTGATTATGAAGGCAATTATCCATCAAACGAGATGATTTTAGAGAAAGTTTTGGAAACGCCAATGTATTCGATTTATAGAGGAAAGTTGTAGCTTCTTGGGTTATATTTTTCCTGTTCATATACCATATAGTCATTTGCGTGTAATATGTATTGTAAAAGTAATAGGTTTTGATGTTTTACGTTTTAGAGAAGGTGAATTAATATGGCAACAGTTGTAAATACGACAAACCCAGCATCTTCGGATAATGGTGGAAGCGGATTTATATCAGGAAGCATAGCAAGTTTTATCGCACCAAGTTCTCAGGGCGGAATTATTGCAATGATAGTGCTTGGCATTATCGGTGCAGTAGTTGGTGGTTATTTGGGTGAAAGATTCTTTGACGTAGGGGTTACTGGATTTAATCTTCAATCATTTACTATTGCTGTAATAGGATCTTTAATAGTTATATCAGTTGGGAATTTATTACTACGTAAATAATTACAAGCAAAGCCCACAAGCTGGAAGGGGTGAGTTTTAATGAGCGAAAATATTTATTACAGAGATGAAACTCCTGAAGCACTAATACCGGAGATTTGGCCGAAAATTTCGCACGAAGAGGCGGTGGTGATGGCGGCTAAGTTGAATGCATTGCCACCGTTAGCTAACTGGTTGGATGAAGTAATTGCATACCTTGGTGAGTCAGAAGGAGTTACTCCAGTAGTATCCGATGTTCCAAACGAGTAAGCAGAGTGGACAGAAATCTATGTCAAACCTCCAAAAAGGGCTACCCTTATTTTGGCAGGCGGGATGGGGATCGAACCCACAGTCCGGGTTTTGGAGACCCGTGGTTTGCCAGTTAACCGACCCGCCTATGATATTTTCTAATATGCTACATTTATTATAGCAAGAAAAAAATTTCTAAAACCTTTAGGAGGTGATTGTGAATGAAAGAAATACATATGTTGACCTTTACGATGGTTATAGTCGGGGCATTGAACTGGGGCTTAGTTGGCGCTTTGAACATTAATTTGGTAAATATGCTATTTGGAGGATTTGCCTCACTAGAAACTGTAATTTACCTACTTGTTGGAGTTTCAGCAATCGCTGAAGTAATAATGCATGCGAACTGTTGCAAATGGTGTGCGTTGGAGTCTTCCAAATCAAAAAAAGGTAAAAAGTGATAAGCTAAGTTGATAAAAATATGTTTTCTCTGCCATTTTCTAAAAAATCAGGTCTACTGTATGTCAAAAGAGACAAAGCACAACTTTATGTAGTTGGATCATCTTCCTCAATTGAAGTTGTTTTTGACTCGGCTGTATTTGAGAACCTTGAAGTAAAAGATAAGGATGCTTTTGAATCTTCTATAAAAGAAATTATCCAAAGAATAGCTTCCAAAAACATTTCAATTTTGATTGTTCTTTCAAGCGACATTGTTTTCAGAAAAGACATGTCAAAAATTTCTGACGGAGAACTAGATCAAGAAATAAATAAATTTATAGATGCTATTCCGATGGATAACGATAGCCTTGATTATAGGATTATGCCAGTAGAAACCGGCGTCGCGGTAGTTGCGACAAACACGATGATATATAACATCGCCCGCGACGCCGTGGAATCATTAGGTTCTAACGTAATAGCTATTGTTCCTGCCGCTTTTTTTGGAGTTACTACAAGCGACATTACGCTTAATGTGTTTGCTCAAATTGCAAAAGCTAATGTCTCATTTGGAGAAGCAGATTTTATGCGAAAAGGTCCGCACGGAAAGATTGTGCCAAATCCAATTTCTGTTATGAATAAAAACCGTCCTGTAAATTCTTCTGGTGTTGTTGAAGTCAAATCTTCAATTAGTAAAAAATCTGTTTTTCTTGTGATTTTAACTATCATTTTATTTGGGATTTCAGGTTTTTTAATTAAGAAATACTATTTAGACGGTAAAGATTCTAAAGTAACAGAGCAACCCAAGCTTGAGATGGAAGTTGTGTCAGAGGCCCCTGCAGAAACTCCGGCAGAGGCACAAGCTATCCCAGAGTTTACTATTGAGGAAGTTAAAGTAGATAAGTCAGATTTAAGACTTTCTATTTTAAATTCCACAAAGATTTCTGGACTTGCATCAAAAGCAAAGGACGCAATTTCAAAACTTGGGTACTCTGATTTTGAAGTCGGAAATTCAAAAGAGGTTTTGACGAATGTTCAGATCATTTTATACAAAGATATTCCAAAAGAATATTTAGCGGAAATTTCAGAATCACTTAAAGAAACTTTTAAAGTGGAAACTATCGATGTAAAGGAAGATTTTAAAGAGGTTTTTGATTTTGACATACAAATAATTCTTGCCGGCATTACAAATTAATGCATAACAT
>Ga0210057_1004779_pt1 | contig 17753 bp, 18 predicted proteins | sample CryGeyCG2114_010_2_FD_183968 | JGI IMG/M metagenome (GOLD analysis project Ga0210057, IMG submission 183968) | Groundwater microbial communities from aquifer - Crystal Geyser CG10_big_fil_rev_8/21/14_0.10 (SPAdes) (version 2) | ecosystem: Environmental > Aquatic > Deep subsurface > Groundwater ...
GAGGCTCTGCGAGGCAGTGGCGGAACGATACGAGCGTACGAGGCAGTTTCAAGCCACCACGCGCTCCGCGCGTGCGATTAGTCCTTTCGTTCAAAATAAGTTCGAGCAAATGATATAATGACACCACCAAACGAAACATTATCGGAATTAAGAAAGCGGAGCGATTTTGCGGAAGCCAAAATCGCGCTGTCAATTTCTTTTCCGCCTACGGCGGAAGCGGTGAATTCCCAAAGTTCCCCCCAATTGAAATCATGAAAGACCTCAAACCAAAATATTTTCTCTACGCAAGGAAATCAACAGAAGATGATGACCACCAGATAATGTCCATTGAGGCACAGCTTTTTGAATTACGAGAATATGCGCGTAAAGAAAATCTTGAAATTCTTCAGGAATTTCAAGAGTCGAAAAGCGCAAAAAAGCCGGGACGAGAATTGTTCGGCGAGATGATGACGCGCATTGAACAAGGCGAGGCAAACGGAATAATTGCATGGCATCCTGACCGCCTTGCGCGAAATAGCGTGGATGGTGGACGCGTCATCTATCTCGTTGATACCGAACAAATTGCTTTTTTACGCTTTCCGACATTTTGGTTTGAGCCAACTCCGCAAGGGAAATTCATGTTGCAGGTGGCGTTCGGACAAAGTAAGTATTACAGCGATAACCTTGTTGAAAATATCAATCGTGGTATCCGCCAAAAAGTCCGTCGAGGCGAGTGGTTGGTGCGCGCTCCCTTTGGCTATTTGAATAATCCGAAAACGAGAAATATTGAACCTCATCCGACTAAATCACGCATTGTGGTGAAAGCGTTTGAAGAATACGCCAAAGGGACCCACACCCTCGGCACTATCGCCGACTTTTTGGCGGATCACGGCGTGAGTACGAAAGGAACGCCACCTGCCAAAGCTTCCGTCGCTCGTATGCTCTCTAATCGCGTATATCTCGGCTTTACCTATCACAAGGGCGAGTATTACGACGGAAGCTTTGCGCCAATTATTTCTCCGACACTGTTTGAAGCAGTCCAAAAAATGCTTGCGAAAAAATCTCGTCCTCGCGTGCAAAAAGTGCCAAACCATTTTCCATTTGCACAATTTGCGAGGTGCGGTGAGTGCGGAAGTATGATTACGGCTCAATATGCGACAAATCGTTTTGGCACTAAATATACTTACTATCGTTGCACCAAGAAAAAAGGTGTTTGTAGTCAGCCGTATCTATCATCTTCCGCACTCATTTCGCAAGCAAAAAATCTGCTTCAATCAGTGTCGCTTCCTCTTTCAGAAATTGAGAACATGGAAAAACAAATTGACCTGTGGGACAAAGAGTCAATTTCAGAAAGAGGAAGTGTTGCCCAAAATCTTAAAACCAAACTTTACGAAACGAAGGAGAAGCTGGACAAGCTCGTTTCGCTTTATCTCGACGGCGACATTGAACGCGAAACTTACTTACAGCAAAAAGACCTTCTCCTTCGTCAAAAAGTAAAGTTTGAGGAAAGTTTTAAGGATTTTGGACAACAGAGAAAAAATTGGGTCGAACCCTTGCGGAGTTTCGTTTTGTCTTTGAGAGAAGCCGTTATTTTGGAAAAAGGCGAAAATTATTTCGCATGGAAAGAGTTTTTCCAAAAAATCGGCTCTAACCCCACTCTCAAAGACAAAACGCTTTCATGCAATTGGGGGGAACTTTGGGAATTCACCGCTTCCGCCGTAGGCGGAAAAGAAATTGACAGCGCGATTTTGGCTTCCGCAAAATCGCTCCGCTTTCTTAATTCCGATAATGTTTCGTTTGGTGGGCGATACAGGACTCGAACCTGTGGCCTTCTCAACGTCAATGAGACGCTCTAGCCAACTGAGCTAATCGCCCGATGAAAAACATTCTAACATTTTACGGATGATATACTAAACCCTATGAATATTTGGATTGTAAAGGTCGGAGAGCCTCTGGATTTGGAAGGGAAGAGCTATATGCGTAACTATGTCTTGGCTCGAGAGTTAGTTAAAAGGGGACATAAAGTAACTTACTTTACATCTGGCTTTAATCACCAATTAAAGAAGTGGATCAAAAGAGTAGAGGGCGCGTTTATGTCCAAAGATGGCATAAACATAGAAATCATTAATGGTTGTGGGTATAAGAATAATTTTTCTTTCCGAAGATATGTAGATTATAAGATAATTGCTTGGAAATTTAAGAGAATCATTGAGAAAAAAACAAAACCAAACATCATAATTGCTTCCTTGCCAACGAATGATCTAGTGGTTGTTTCGGCAGATTTTGCTGAAAAAAACAAGATTCCTCTAATTGTTGACATTAGAGATCCTTGGCCAGATATTATAATTAAAAGACTTCCTTTTTTTCTTAGGCCGTTACTTTGGTTGGATGATTTTAAAATAAGGAAAGCTTTGAACAAATCCAAGGCCATAATTGGAGTAAGTTTAGATTTATTAAATTGGGGCCTTAAAAAAGTCGCAAGAAACAAAAAAGAAAATGATAAGGTTTTTTATTTGGGTTCTAGAAAATTAATTGATACAAATTGGTTGGACCAGAGGTTTGGCGAATTTCTGAATAGTGACAAATTGACGCTAGGATATGTCGGTACTTTTGGACAAAGTGCTGACCCTGGAACAGTCTTGAAGTTAATTAAAGAAAACTCAGAATACCAGATAGTCTTAATTGGCAGCGGTGGTTTTAAAAAAGAGATGGAAGATAAATATAGTTCTCTAGAAGATGTTCTTTTTACTGGTTGGTTAGAACCGAACCAAATTTTCTCCGTTCTTAAGAGATGCGACGCTGGCGTCTGTCCGACTGCTACTGATAACCATCTTTTCCCAAATAAAGTTTTTACTTATATGGCGGCTGGTTTGCCAATTTTAAGTGCATATAAAGGTGAACTGAAGGAGATACTAGAAAAAGAAAAAATTGGTTTTTATTATCAAAAAGACAATGTTGAAGATCTCGCTAGGCAAATTAAAAAGCTAGAGAATGCGCAAGATCGTCAAGAGATGTCTGAGAGAGTTACTAATCTATTTTCTAAGCATTTTGATTCAGGAAATATTTATCGGGCATATGCAGATCATGTGGAGAAAATGATCAAAAAATGAGAAAACTACAAAAATTTTTTTTTAAACTTCTGCGCTGGAGTGAAAGGTACACCAAGACAGACATGGTTTATTTATTCAAAGGTGGATCATGGTTGATTTTGGCAGAGATTGTTTCCGGGTTTGTCTCAGTAGTTATTCTAGCGGCTTTTGCTAACTGGGCTTCCAAAGAAACCTTCGGAGCCTATCAGTTTGTTTTCTCAGTGGTAACCGTTTTAAGTGTTGTTAGCTTACCTGGTATTGATCAGGCCCTGACCAGATCTGTTGCGAGAGGCAATGACCGTTCCTTACAGATCGCTTTTAGAACCAAATTAGTTTGGTCAACCTTAGGGGTTTTAGCCCTTTTGGCTATTAGTTCTTGGTATTTTATTAATAACAATTTAACCCTAACCTTGGCTTTTTTGGTTGTAGTCCCCTTTTTTCACCTTAGATTCTCGACAACAGTTTTCCAAAGTTTCTGGGAGGGAAGAAAGCATTTTGATATTAGTCTTATTTACCGAGCTATTACTGGGGTTGGTTTAGCTATTGTTATGGTTGTTGCCATTTTACTAACAGACAAGCTTTGGGTTTTATTATTAGCGTTTTCGGCTACCTCGGCGTTTTTCAATACCTTATTTTATTTATTTTCATTAAAGCAGATCAAAAATAATAAGGTTGATGAGAAAATGGTTGGCTTTGGAAAACATTTAACGGCTATGAATCTTTTAGAAAAAATTTCCTACGATATTGACAATGTTGTTTTGTGGAGCCTGTTTGGACCGATTCAAGTTGTCGTTTACACACTAGCAGTTAAACCAATTGAAAAGTCTAAAGCTTTCATTCCGATTGAAAGACTGGCTTTGCCGATCTTGAGTCAAAAGGGAGTTGATACGGATCATAAGAAAAGAGATATTTTCAAAAAATTTCTAATGCTTTTTGCGTTGACCGTTCCGGCGGCTATATTTTTGATAATATTAGCTCCTTTTTTATACAGCATAATATTCCCTAAGTATTTAGAATCCGTCATTTATTTTAGAGTTTTATGTATTTTAATTGCAACCTTACCTTTTTCAGTTCTGATCTCAGCCCTAGTAGCTGAAATGAAAACAAAGCATTTATATATAGCACGCCTATCTGAGCCGGTCGTAAAAATTACTTTACTCCTTGCGTTGACACCTGTTTTCGGTATCTGGGGAGTTGTTTTAGCCATTTTGATATCTGAATTGGTTCGAGATGCCATTGGCGCATATCTCTTTTGGAAAATGTAGTTTTGAGTTTAAGTTAAACTCGGCTACAATTGACACGTTGTATGGGGAAACTATATACCAAATATGGTAAGAGACTGTTAGACCTTATATTTTCAAGTGTATTTTTGGTTATTTTTTCGCCAGTTTTCTTACTAATTGTAGCATTGATGTTGATAATTTCTCCAGGACCGGTGATCTATCGCGGGAAAAGAATTGGTCTGCATGAAAGGGAATTTGACATCCTTAAGTTTAGAACAATGGTGGTAAATGCTGAAAGTTTGGGAGGATCATGTACTACTTCTACGGACCCAAGAGTTACGCCTTTGGGTAGGATATTACGCAAAGTTAAGATAGATGAATTGCCTCAACTTTGGAATGTTTTCCGAGGAGATATGAGTCTGGTTGGGCCTCGGCCTGATACTCCACATTATATTTCTAAAATTTCTAAAGACGAGAGAAGAAAAATCTTTTCTGTAAGGCCTGGTATTACGGACCTAGCCACTCTAGAGATAGTGGACGAAGAAGAAACTCTTAGCAGGGTGGAAGATCCAGATCAGTACTATGAGACAGTTACCCTGCCCTGGAAGGTTAGGAAACAGACTGAGTATGTGGAGTCCATATCACCATGGCTCGACTTGAAGATTATTCTAAAGACCATATATTCGATTTTTGTTAGGTAAGCTTCAAAGTGGCTAATTTTTGGTAGAATAGTCTCTATGACAGACTCAAATATGGAGGACTTGCTTGGCCGAAAGGTGGTAAAAGAGGATCGGGAATTAATTGGTGGTTTTTTGAAAAACAAAAAAGTTTTAATTACTGGCGGAGCCGGATCTATTGGCTCAGAAATTGCCAGACAAGTTTTAGGATATAACCCGAAAAAGTTGATACTCTTGGACCAGAATGAATTTGGCGTATACCAAATTGAAGAAAGTTTAGTTAAGGAATTTCCTGGGGTAGTGAAGACTTGTCTGTCTGATATTAAGGATTTAAAAATTTTGAATAAGATTTTCGCTAAAGAAAAACCGGAGGTAGTTTTTCATGCTGCCGCTTATAAACATATCCCAATTGTTGAGGATAATCTGGAAATGGCTTTTGCTAATAATGTTTGTGGAACCAGAAATGTTTTGGATGCCAGTAAAGAGTTTGGTGTTAAGAAGGTTATTCTAATCTCAAGCGACAAGGCTGTTCAGCCAAAATCTTTTATGGGCAAGACTAAAAAATTAGTTGAAATTTTAGGCCATTCCTACCACCAAACTTTTGGTTTGGAAGTTTTGGCTGTAAGATTTGGAAATGTTTTAAACAGCAGTGGTAGTGTTATCCCCCTTTTTTTAAAACAAATAGAGAATGGTGGTCCAGTAACAGTTACTCATCAAGAAATGGAGAGGTATTTTATGTCTATCCGGGAGGCTTGCCTGTTAGTTTTAGAAGTCGCGGCTATTGGTCAGGGCGGAACAACCTATGTTTTAGATATGGGGAAGCCTGTTAAGATCAAAAATCTGGCTGAAAAAATGATTAAGTTCTCTGGAAAAGATGTTGAGATTAAATATACAAATGTACGCTTAGGTGAAAAAATCCTAGAGAAACTTTTTGAGGATTCGGAATCTCTAAAAAAAACTAGTCAGAGAAAGATCTCAATGGTTATTTCTTCAAAAAAATTACCGTCTCTCGAGGAGGTTCTGGGGTATTTAGACAGGGTGAAGGAAAGTGGAGATGTTTCATTCATAGAGAAGATTATTTAAATAGAAAAACAGACACGATAGGGTTGGACTTGGACACAACAGGTCTCCCTGTTGTTTAGCTTATCCCTCATCTTGACAAACAACATAAGGACTCCAGACAAGCTAGCTTCAAAGAACCTTTTCACGCTATCTATGTAGTATTTAGAAGGGGAATGTCAAGTTAGATTCCTACTAGTACAGATATTTGTCTGCATACAGATATTTTCTTAAAAAAGAAGGTGCAGTGACTTCTGGAGTATTATTTTCAATTGACTAAATTTTAACACAAAATTGGTGAACCCATTGCGTGGCTTTCAGAACTTACTAGACAGAGGGGTTATATCAAAAGTTGCATTCAGGATCTTTCTCTTCTTGTGGCTGGGTAAGTTCACAATGTTCACAAGTTCACATCTAGGTGAGTTTATGGAATGATTACCGGCTCTTTTAAATTGGTAAAACCATGTGCATAGACTTTTGTTCCTCCATTAGCTATCGATTTAATTGTTTCGTCCATAAATATTCTCTGTTTATCATTAGTTTGTCCCATTTCTCCAACTTTAGCTTTATAAAAATAATTATTTCCATTAAATGACTTCCTTGTAGTATTTGAGAATGAACAACCATAAAGATGAATCTCACTAGCCCCCATAATATTTGCTAACTGTAGAGCGGCGCAAGCGCTCGTTCCACCAGCAAAAATATCTTTCTGAAGTTTACTAACTCTTTTCATTGGTTCAATATTCAGATCACCGAAATAGAAAAAACGGTGCGGACTAGCTGGTTCTGGTAATTCTCTGAAAAGCACATTAAACTTTTCACCTGTTTCATCATCGAACTGAAAAGTATCCTTCATCGATTCAATATATTTTTGAGTTAGTCTATCTCGTACTTCTGTATCGGGATACATTGGTTCATAAAATATTGCAGAAACAGAATTGATAATTCTCGAGACATCAGGTTTCAAGTTGAACCAAGACTTTCTGAATGCTACAGGATGACTTGTGACAAAATAATCAATCCTCTTGTTTAGCTGCAGCGCACCATTAACTGCAATCGTTAAATCCTCTGATTCATCGTAAAGCTGAATCGTGGGTGCCGATCCTAAAATCGCAATAGACTTGCCATTATATAAACCTCTAAGTTTACTGATCATAAACCAAATTTCCTTTTCTAATTTCTAAAACTATATCGCTTTTATCAAGTCCAACGTTTTCTGCGTCTAAAATTGAAAACTCACCTTTTTGCTTCAATAGCTTCAATATATTTGGTTCGATGTTTTGATAATCATACTTATAGTCGTTATACAGCCCTTTTGCTCCTATGGAACACCAGGGTGGTAGTTTAAATACAGCTTTCTGAAAGTCTAAATCAGTAAAAGATGGTTTAATTTTTTTTGAAATTTTTGTTGTAGTGATGATTTCCTCATACCCTTCCAGCATATCATTGTAGCCGTAGTGTTGTTTAATGTATTGTTGTGCAGGAGTTAGATCGTAGCCAAAACTTAAAATTTTGACGGCTAATGTTACGATTTGTTCAATATCGTTATAATCCACCTTGGGTACTAGGTTTTTAGGAAATGTATAACGTTGTGCTCCAACCTTCGAAACAATAGCTGGGGTACCACAACAAACTGATTCGACCGAGGAATTAGAGCCAAACGCTTCTATAAATGATCCTACAGAAAACGTTAATTTAGCTAAGGAATAATATTCTGGCATTAGTTCAAGTGGAATCCATTTATGAAAAATAATATTATCTTCAATATCTAATTCCTTTGCGACCTCTTTGACTTTACGATAGTACTCGGCGCCATAGCGAGACTTCTTACCATCTTCTACATTCATATCAACATGCTCGGGGATAAGTAATACAATATCAGTGATCTTGTGGGTATGTTTAAGCTTAGAAATTGCATCCAAAACAATGAAAATACCTTTCCTCTCGTCCGGTCTATTAGGATAGATTGTTATATTTTTTGATGTTATCTTTGGTAGAAAATTTAAAATTTTATTCGGCTTCGTTTTCTTAAAAAAACCCAAGTCAAAACCATTGGGAATCAGAATAATCCTGTTATTGATTTCAGGCATATATCTTCCGATCGTGTACCTAGAGCTGTCCTTTGTGAATTGAGAATTAACAATAATTCTGTCTCTTCTAAAATTAAAAGCCCCCACAAGCGTATCTGGGTAAACATAATCACGCAATGAACATACTATCGGTTTCTTTACCTCGTGCAGAAAAAAGAAATTCATTTCAGAGTCGTGGATATATATAACATCATGTTTTTCTATCTCACGGTGAATATAGTCGACGTTATTAGCGAGCTCAAATGGCGCTATATAATATGGCTCTGGATAGGATTTGAACTCAAGAATCGGTTTAACAGTTACACCCTTAGACAGCTTAAACTCATATTTGTTGTCCTCACGTTTCGGACAAATAACGGTCACCGCATTATTAAGACCCAGGCGTGTTGCAACTTGCCCCAATATCTTTTGTGATCCACCCTGAACCACTTCTTTGAAAATGGGACCCATTGAAAAGATTAGAATCTTCATAATAGTGGTAATTTTTATTATATAAACTCAAGTTGTATTGGTGAATGATCAGAGACTTCATCTGGCATAACTTTAAAATCTTTCACAGGAACTCCTTTCGATACAAAAATGTAGTCTGCGTATTTTTCTGGCTTTGTATAAAAAGATGTTCTTGTTGATTGAACATCATTTTCCTTAATCAAATTAGTTAAACCATAGTCTTCAAAAAGTTTTATGCTTACAGTATCTGGCAATAAATTAAAGTCTCCACAAAAGATACATTCACCATTTAGCGAATCTATAAATTTTATTATGTTCTTTGATTGATTAATACGATCTTCAGTATCAGTTTTCCCTTTACCATTCCAGAGTCCGTGGAAGTTAATGATGGTTACGGGCTTACCCCCTATTAAAAGAGTGGCGTATTGAATATTGCGGGCATGATTCCCCAAATCTCCACTAGGGACGTAATCCTTTTCTTTGTAAACAAATATTTCTCCTTCGGCAACAACTTCTAATCCTTTTCGCACAAACATCACCAGACCATAGTTGTCGCCAAAATGTGGACGAAAATATCCGACATGGCCAGAAAGTGTTTCGGAGATATCCTGCATCCCATGAGTCATAATAATATTATTATCAATAGGCACACCACCGGCATCGCGTCCATCTAGATGAGTGTGCGGAGCTGACCATATTTCCTGTAAACAAAAAATATCTATATCATTTTTATGCTCTTCGAAAAAAGAAAGTAGCAACTCCTTTCCAGCTCTTCCTCCCCATGTATTTAGTGTAATTATTTTCATTGATCAACACTTTACTGCATTTTACACCTTCTGGCTAACTACCGCCTCCCCCTGTTCGGAGGTCTTTATAAAGTTCTGAGCACCCTGTTTGATGACCTAAAAACGTTGATAAAATATGAGTTAATACCGATGTGAGCTCTCCATACCTAGAATGGAACACTATAGAACATACCATAATTAAGTGGAATAGAGTCTTTAGCAATTTTGATTTAATAGCAACACCTTGAAAATTAGCGTTATTTTGCAATGTTTTCTATATGTTAAGAAATGCTAAGGTTTACCTATTCAGTTATAGAACCATAATAATATAAGTACCTTTTACTACTTAGATTATTATGGTTCTATAGAAAAATATTGGAAATTAGGGCAATATCTTTAATTATTTCGGCATAATATGAGTAAAATAGAAGCAGATGGATTAAAAAAAATAAGCGAGCAATTTCTTAAAAAGCACGGTTTTTTAAATGGTTGGCGATCAGGGACCATAACTTGGACCAGTGGATGGTCAGGAGAAGAAAGCAGTGTTGGAATAGTGTCTGATACGGATGTCCCCGATCCTTATTTAAAAATTCATTATACTCAGACAGATAACTACTCAGGGGAAAAGAAAGAGTTTGATTATAAGGTCCAACTAACTACTACTCCATGCAACTATGGTGGCGAAAGATATTGGTTTGTTTGTCCAGTATCTAAAAATGGAATTTATTGTGGTAAGAGGGTCGGAACATTATATAAAGCTGGTGATTATTTTGCTTGCAGACACTGCTATAATCTCACCTACTCTAGTAGAAATTTAAGTGGTTATGCCAAAATGTTTGGTAGTATTTCCTGTCCTGATGTAGAAGAACTAGAACAAAAGGTTAAAAGAACTCGCTACCGAGGCAGACTAACTAGGAAATATAAAAGCTATTTGAAAGCTAGTAAAAAACTAAATAATGCTTTTATAGGAATGGCTATGTTGCTTAACAAAAGAGTAAAAAATAGCAGTGGATAAATGGATTTTATGGTATTCTGGGTTATTAAGTATATTGTTTCCTTACGGCATTATGTTAGACCATTTTATTAATTTATTAAAAAAGAAATGAGGAGCAAATTATTATGGTATTTAGATATCAGGAACTAATTGAAACAATGAAAAACATCTATAACATAACAAAGGGACAGTTAATAACAGCTTGGGTTTGTGGTGTTTTCCTTTTCTTTATTCTAGGCAACAAACCCGAAGTAAACACACTTGATATTGTAATAGGAGTAGGAGTTTTATTTGTTTTGGTTTTTTACACTATTGGCTGGAGAAACCATAAAAAGAATCTAGAAGATGTAGATAAATAATATCCATATGAAAGGTAAAAGCGTAATAATTCTCATAGTTATATTAGCTACACTAAACTGGATGGAGCTTATCAGTGACCAAACAGCTATGTGGCTTATCTTTATTGTAGGAGGGGCAATGATAGGTAAAATTGTGGAAAATAAATTTGAGGATTTAGAAGATAGGATTCACAATCTAGAAAGAAAAAATAAAGAATTTTAATCTAGGGTGAACATTATATATAGTTTCTAAATAAAAAGTGTTGATTTACTAAAAACATGATGGTATCGTTAAAAATATGAAAAAGACGTATCTATTTTTAATAGTATCTATTCTTGTTGTCCCAAACATGGTTTTTGCCGCTTGGTGGAATCCTCTATCCTGGTTTGATAATTGGAGTTTTTTTAAAAAAGATGTTCAAGTGGAAGTTTTAGAGGATAAGGTACAAGAACTTGAGCAAAAACTTGAAGCAAATAATACAGCCACAAATTCCGAGCAGAAAAACGAGAACGAGTCAAAACAAGAAGCAGAGCCTTTACAACAACAAGAATCGTCACCGGTCACGAACTCAATTGCTCCAACCCCAACACAAACAACTGCTGTTCCTCAAACCGAATCCTCATCTCAAATACAAGAAGTCAGTAGACCAGAAGATTTCAGAACTAAGTGTGAACTCTCTAGAGAGAAGATGGAAGTTGGTCAAAACGTAAGAGCAACAATAAATGTTCTTTTTGATAGGACTTCTCTATATGATGTTGTTTGGAATAAGAAATATCTTGAATACACTGATAAAAATGAGGCGTTTTTTGAAATTTATGATTCTGGCCCGATTAACTTATCTGCTACTGTCACCAGAAAATCAGACGGGTATTCCCAACAAGTTGTTTGCCCAATAACTGTTGAGTGTAATGAAATTTCATGCTTAAAAGGTGAGGAAAAAACTCGAGCATTAAAACGACAAATATTATCTAATATCACTAATGAAATAGAAACTTGGTATGATGGTGAATATGAATTTCTTGGTCCGGTTGATAGGTGTGAGACATCGGAATCAATAATTCGTGCTCATATTTTTGAATATACTTCTATTGGAGGAGTAAATGTACCAGAATTTGATAAAGATGTAGATTGTCAAAACGCAGTAGGTCCTAAAGCCTACCAATACAAGATTGATCTACTTCGTAAATCAATATAAAAAATATCTTATATCTTAATTTGCAAGACAAGGATTGCAAATCTCTAACGATTTCGGTATAATATAAGTAAGTTAGGTTGATCTTTTTGGAGAAGAATATCTTGCAATTTGGGGTAATAAAGACTCCAAAATCCTAGCTTTGTTGCATTGTATTCGTAATAAGGATAACGAAAGTTATCACGAACCAAATATATGGAAATTAGCCCGAGTCCTGTTTAAAACTTAAATAGGAAAGCCTATCGGGGACCCACCATAACCTATATTAATAGGCAGAGGTCATGAGATGGCAAAACCTTCCAAAAGGACACATTAAGTGCTTCTAGCATTTTAATGCCTCCTTTTGGGAGGTTTTTTTGTTTTCAAACAATGATTAGTTTAGAAAAGTTTAAAAGTGTATTAGAGGAAAATGGAGTTAAAGATTTATCTGATGAGGGTGTATTAAAGCTCCGAGATCAGCAGGATCAAATGGCTGAAATATTTTTTGATATGTGGCTTGCTAAAATTAATAAAAAGGATGAGTTATAATAGGTATATGGGAAATACATCACATCAAAAGAACTGCTTGATATACTGCCGTGTTAGCTCATCAAAACAGGCTCAACAAGGTGAAAGTATTGAGGACCAAGAAAATATTTGTCGTGGTGTTGCAGAAAGACATAAAGCCCGTGTTTTAGAAGTGTTTAGAGAGCAACTTTCTGGCAGAAAAGATGAAAGACCAGTAATAGATGAAATATTTACATATATAAAGCGGTCCCCTAAAAAAGTTAACTTTCTTATATTCCGTGCGATTGATAGATTTACCCGAAATGGAACACTTGGTTATGAGGTGTTAAAACAAAAACTAGCTAAGCACGGGGTTGAATTAATAGACGCTAACGGAGTTATCCAGCCGTCTAAAAATACCTTAGAGCACTTAGAGGTTGAGTATGATTGGAGTCGAATACACCCTAGCGAGATAACTGAACTTGTAATGGCTCAACAGGGAAAAAGTGAGGTCAATCAGATTTTAACCAGAATGATCGGAGCTGAAATTAACCTTGTTAGAGAAGGATTTAAAGTTAGACAAGCAGATGATGGGTATTTAAATAAGAGAATATTCATTGACGGCAAAAAGAGAGTCGTACAGGTCCCCGATCCAAAAAGAGCCCTCTTCTTTATCAAAATGTTTGAGATGAGTATAACTCACAGTGATAAAGAGGTTGTTGATTATGTAAACGCTATGGGATACAGGTCCAAAGAGCAAAATAAATGGTCCAAAAACAAAGATAAAATAATAGGCAAAAAGGGTGGAATTAAGCTCACAGTTAAGCAATTACAGAAGATAAGGCAAAGACCTATCTATTGCGGTATAAATACCGAGAAATGGCTAAAATCGCCCATTAAAACGCAGTATAAGGGGCTTATAAGCATTGATACCTTTAACAAGGCAAACAGGGGAAAAGTTTATATCGATGAAAAACTAGATGGCACTATAGCAATTTATCAGGACCATAATCCGCATAAATTGAAGCGAATGAAAGATAATCCGAATTTTCCTCATAAAGAGGTTGTGTTGTGTCCCTTGTGTAGCAAATCATTTTTAGGAAGCTCCCCAACAAGCAAATCTGGTAAAGGGATTGCTACCTATCATTGTGGAAGGAAGCATAAATATTTTGGAGTTAATAAGAAAAAGTTTGATGAAGCCCTAACAAAGTTTGTTTCTTGTTTGGAGTACAAAAATGAGGCGTTTATAAAAACACTTGAAGCAACTTTGATCAATAAATACCGAGAGAAAGAAAAAGAGCTTGGCGAGTTTTCTGTTAAAGTTGGAAATACTGTAGCTGAACTTGAGGTAGAAAAACAACAAAATATAGACGCTTATATCTCAACTAAGAATGAAGTTATAAGAGCCGATCTGGAAGAGAAAATAAATAACTTACATAAACAGATAGAAGAAACAAGGCAACAAAGAAACAATATAGAGGTCCAAGAAAATGATGTCCATGCTTTTGTTGGATATGTAAAACATTTAATGGAACACCCTGTAGAAATGCTAGTAATACAAAAGAATATTACAGCTTTAAAGGGCTTATTTAGTATAGTTTTTGATGAATTACCAACTTATGATCAAGTAATTAATGGAACACCAAAATTGTCTATACCTTATAAGCTATCTGAGGAATTTGAGAGGGATAAATCCCTTAGTGTGACCCTACCGGGAATCGAACCCGAATTTTAAGCTTGAAAAGCTTACGTCCTAACCGTTAGACGATAGGGCCATATACCGGCAAATAGTAGCATTTTTTAGAGAAAAGGCAAAAACTTCGTAATCCCCCAACACCTTGGCACCACCCATGTGGAATAACATGGATATATGCCATACACAACAAATGAGAAGATGCCAGCAATTAGAAGAGAAGCCGCTCGATTAGTAGAACGAGGATGGAGCGCGAGAAAGGTTGGTCGATACTTCGGGTTTCATCATACAGCGGTGATGAAGTGGGTCAGGAAAGCAAAAGTAATCGGATATCACCCAATACCGACACAAAGCTCCAAACCCAAGAATACTCCGAGAGCGATCAACGAGATAGCGAAAAGAGAAATTATTCGTCTTCGCATTGAAACCAAAAGATGTACGGAAGCCATCCACTTAATGCTAGAAGAAAAAGGAGTCATTGTTTCCAAGAATACAGTGCATAGAACTTTAGATCGCGCTTCACTTCTCAAAAAGAGAAACAAGAGAAAATGGTGTCATCCTAGAGTAGAGCGTCCTAAAGTCCTAAAATTAGGCGATTTGGTGGAAATTGACACCATTCACCGGATGATTGATGAAAAGAAAAGGTTGTATGTATTTTCGCTTCTTGATGTTCATTCTAGATCTGCGTATGCCAAAGCATACGGCAAGATGAATGGGAGAACCAGTGTTAAATTTGTAAAGGAAGCAGAGAAAGAATCTGGATTTAAATTTGAAATGATACAAAGTGACCATGGACCTGAATTTTCATCTTGGTTCGTGCAGAGAATCAGGAAAGACCATCGATTCACTAGACTTGGAAAACCCAATGACAATGCCCACATTGAAAGGTTTAATCGCACACTACAGGAAGAATGTTTAAACAAATTGCCCAACAACGTGCGAAAAATTAATTGCGCGCTTAAAAAATATCTGCAATACTACAATTACGAAAGAATTCATTTATCAATTAGCACAACTCCTAATCAAGTGGTGCTAAGGTCTTGAGAGGAATACGAAACTTCTCTTAGAACATTAGGAGTGGTATGCTATCCCCATATGAAAAAAATACTCGGATTTTTTATATTTTTTATTATTCTGTTAATAATTGTTTCTGCTTACCTTCTCAAAACGGCTCCACCAGTAGGGGATCAAATGCAAGAAGAAAAAAATGAATCATCGACTAATATTGAAGATGAAAACGGTCCTTGGAACCTACTCAATAACCCAGAAGTTGGTTTTTATTTGCAATATCCTTCAGATGTAATTCTACTGAGCGGTGATGAATATAAACAAGATCAGGAAAAAACTTATCTAAAAGTAGATTTAAAACCAATTGGAGAAAAGATAAATCCAATGGACTTAGGCCCCGAAGCTGAAGTGAAAAACATTGAAGCCCTAAGCAATGGGGAATTCGGATTAGAATCAGACTGGCCACTGGTTCTATCAGAGAAGGTTAAATCTGTTGGATTCCTGTTCGCACAAGATTTTATGGTTTTAGGGCGCTTTGAAGTGTGCGATGTCACTCTTGAGAGAAAGCTACTTTTCTACTTTAACAACAACCAAATTACAATCACCCTTTTTGGACCAGTTGATAAATTAAGAGAAACAATGTCAGAATATTTTACTAACAACCCCGAAAATTGTCAGGAAGAAAAGATTTGGGATTTTGACAAGCAAGACGCTTTCTATCAGACACTTGTAAACGGAAACGGCTCAGAAGAAATCCAAAAATTCTACGACCTTTTTGATCAAATGGCTGAGACTATTGTCTTTGCTGAATGATAAAAGAAAAGCCGCACAGGTGTGCGGCTTGAGGTCAGTTGTTGTTGACATAGGCCAGTTGATCCGAAACAGTAACGGGTTCTTCTTCATCGTGGAGTACCCCGATAATTAGTTCAAGCGGAGGTCCCTCCGGGAAGAACTCATTGATCTGTCGAAACAGTTCGGGGAACTCATGTATTTGTAGAAACCCAGATTTAAAGGCTCTGGTAATTTTGTCTAAGGCCTGGATGGTACCAAAGACCGTGGTTGCCATCCCATTTGATAAGACAACGCTGCCAAAGTCGCCAGATTCATCTCCAGAAAAGTATGCTGCCGATGTTGAGATTTTATCCATACCCAGATCTCCTTAATTCGAATAACAGTCTCTATTTAAGAGATTACGGATATTTTAAAAACTGTCAAATTACCGATTATGTAGATACATATAGATATCCTCCAGAGCTTTAACCGCATCACCGGCGGCAATATTGTTTTGATGATACAGACCGTCAGTACAATCACCAGCTGCCCAGATACCATCAGTTTTTGATCTTTGATTCTTCGGAGCTACAATTATTTGTTTGTGCTCATTTAGCTCTACAATATGTTCTACAAAGTAGGTACTTGGGATTAAACCAATTTCTACAAAAATACCATCAGTTTTTAGATCTGTATCCTTACCATTTTTGGTATATACCAAACCATTTACAAATTTATCTCCCTTAACTTCTTTAACCACGGCATTTTCCAAAACCGTCATCTTGGGATTAGCAAAGACTTTTTCTCTGGTTACTTCGTCAGCCCGGAATCGATCACTTCGGTTTAGGAGGGTAACACTTTTACAGTATGCCAATAGTTGGGCTGCCGTCTCTAAAGCTGCATTACCACCTCCAATGACCGCTACGTCTTTATTGGCAAAGAGAGGACCGTCACAAGTAGCACAATATGTTAGACCTCTGTTATCAAACTCTCTAGCACCCGGAACCTCTAATTTTCTCCTGATACTACCGGTTGTTACCAAAACAGTTCTGACTTCGTAGGAGTTTCCAGTATCAGTCTTTATCACAAAATGTTCATCTTTCTTCTCAACATTTTCTACTAAAGCTCCTTTCTGGATATCAACCAGATCACCGGCGTATGCTTTTAGATGTGTTTCCAAATCTTTAGCTAGCTGGTCACCAGAGATAGAAACCGTACCTATCCAGTTTTGAATATCAGGAGAGACCACGCTTTGACCACCAAACTCTTTAGTAATGAAGACTGTTTTAAGTTTTTTCCGAGCGGCGTATACCCCCGCCGCAACTCCGGCCGGTCCACCTCCAATGATTGCAAGATCGTACATAATTTTTGTTAGTTAAATAAAAACACCTCTATTATCGAGATGTTTTTATTATACCTTAGTAGTCAACTATTTTAGCTTAGATCGTCTAAGGAACGATGGAACTGCACCCCAATCATCTTCTTCAACACTGGCGGCTACCGGAGTATCCTTTTTAGCCTCTTCTTTTTTAGTTTTCTCTTTAGAAACGAATATTCCTTTTTTCTCATTTTTCTTTTCGTCGTCGAAATTAGGTAAAGTTGTGGTGCCAAACAAACTTTTCTTTATTGCACTTTCTGGAAAACCAGAAGCGATAACAGTTACTTTAACTTCTCCTTTTCGAAGTGTCGTGTCTTTGACGGTTCCGAAGATAATCTTGGCATCTGGGTCAACTGATTCGGTGATTATCTTGGCCGCTTCTTGAATTTCAAACATGGTTAGATCATCTCCACCAGCAATCGAGAAGAGGACTCCTTTAGCGCCAGCAATTGAAATATCCAAAAGAGGGGAATTGATGGCAGATTTCGCGGCTTCCTCAGCGCGTTTCTCACCAGTAGATTGTCCAATACCCATTAGAGC
>Ga0210057_1004781_pt1 | contig 17751 bp, 15 predicted proteins | sample CryGeyCG2114_010_2_FD_183968 | JGI IMG/M metagenome (GOLD analysis project Ga0210057, IMG submission 183968) | Groundwater microbial communities from aquifer - Crystal Geyser CG10_big_fil_rev_8/21/14_0.10 (SPAdes) (version 2) | ecosystem: Environmental > Aquatic > Deep subsurface > Groundwater ...
CAGAAAGATTGTCTCCAAGTCAGAGGCTTACATTTTTATTAAAATCAATTGAAGAGACTCCTCGAGGTAAACAAATCATGTTAAGTAGGGCAGATAGTGATTTTGTGAAGAAGGTCTTTGCAAGAGAAGTGCCAGAAATAGCTTCAGAATCAGTAGAAATCAAGGGAATTGCCAGAGAGCCTGGAGTTCGAACTAAGTTAGCAGTTTTTTCTAGCCAAGCAGGCGTTGATCCAGTTGGATCTTGTGTAGGGCAAAAAGGGGTTCGAGTTCAAGCAGTCACAAATGAACTCGGTGGCGAGAGAGTTGATATTATTCCATGGACCGATGATGAAGAGGAGTTTATTAAAGCTACGTTGGCTCCTGTAACAGTAGTTAAAATCGAGCTTGATCGTGATGCTAGAACGGCCAAGATTACAGTTCCAGATGATCAGCTTTCGTTGGCTATTGGAAAGGATGGACAGAATGTTCGCCTCGCCTCGCAGTTAACTGGTTGGAGAATTGAAGTTGAAGGTACAGATGAAGGTGTTGAGCCTAAAAAAGACGAAGAAGAGGTTAAGGAAAAAGAGGAAAAACCAAAGAAGAAAGCTAAGAAAGCTAAAAAAAAGGAAGAAAAAACTGAAGAAGAGCCAGAAAAATGAGACTCTTAATTTTAAATATTAATTATGAAAGAAAAAAGACCTCCTATCGTCACGGTGCTTGGTCATGTTGATCATGGCAAAACTACACTTCTTGATGTAATTCGCAAGTCTAATGTGGCTAGCAGGGAGGCTGGTGGGATAACACAATCAATCGGAGCTTCAAAAATTGAGACTAAAGATGGCCCTATTACTTTTGTCGATACCCCCGGCCACGCTGCATTTAGTGGGATGCGCGAACGAGGCGCAAAAGTCGCGGATATTGCAATTTTAATGGTTGCAGCAACTGAAGGCCCAAAACCTCAAACACTTGAAGCCCTAGACTATATTAAAAAAGCCAAAATTCCCTTTATTGTTGCGTTCAGTAAAATGGATTTGCCAAGCGCAAACTTAGAGTCTGCATTGTCTCAAATGGAAAAGGAGGGAGTTTTGTTTGAAGGTCGTGGTGGAGATACACCTTATGTTGCGATTTCAGCAAAAAATGGGGATAAAATAGACGATTTGGTCGAACTTGTTCATTTGGTTGCGGATGTGAGTGAATTAAGTGGCGACAAGAATGCCGCCCTGGATGCTGTTGTGATTGAAACAAATAAAGACAAGCGAGGCTTGGTAGTTTCGGTTGTTGTCCGAGATGGAACACTGAAAGTAGGAAATGAAATTTTTGTTGGACAAACTGCCACCAAAGTTCGGGGGCTGTTTGATGAGCAAAATAAACAGGTGAAAGAAGTTTACCCTGGAGACCCTGTTTTGGTATTAGGATTTAGCGAGCTTCCCTCGGTTGGGGCGGAAATTAAAGACAAAGCTTATAAAGAAAATGATAATAATATAGAAGAAAACAATTTAGATGTGGCTGAAGATGAAATCCCAATCGTATTAAAAGCTGCCAGTGAAGGTTCTCTTGAGGCTCTTAAGAGTAGTCTTCCTAAAAAAGTTGCTGTTTTGAAAAGTGACGTTGGAGATGTAACAGAATCAGATATCTTTTTTGCTAAATCCGCGGGCGCTCGTATATTTGTATTTGAGGCAAAAGCAAGTAAACAGATTCAAAAATTAGCGAGCACGGAAGAAGTTGACATTGAAAGTTTTAGGGTAATTTATGAACTTATAGAGAGATTAGAGGAATTAATAAAAAGCGGCGAAATTGTAATTAAAGGCAAGGCTGAAATAGTTCAAGTATTTCCATTTAACAAGAAAAAGGTGGCTGGATGTAAAATTATTCAAGGCGAAATCAACATAAAGGACACTGTGAATTTGGTTCGTGGGGGAAAAGAAATTGGCAAGGTAAAAGTAGCTTCTATTAGAAAACAAAGAGATGAAGTTAATCAAGTAAAAACTGGCGAAGAATGTGGGATAATCTTTGAGCCACAACTTGCTTTTGAACCTAAGGATATGTTAATATCCGTCGCAAGCAAATAAATTTATGAACGAGTCACTTAAAACAGTTATTGACTCTGCCAAATCTATATTGATTCTTCTACCCAAAAATCCGTATTTTGATCAAGTGGCTGCTGGATTAGGGTTATATCTAGGTTTAAAAGCCACTAAGGATGTTTCCATTTCGTGTCCAACCCCGATGGTTGTTGACTTCAATCGCTTAGTTGGTGTGAACAAGATTTCCTCTGAGTTAGGCAACAAAAACTTGGTTGTAAAATTCAAAGATTATAATGCGGAAGGCATTGAAAGGGTTTCCTATGATATAGATGGCGATGAGTTTAGATTGTCGGTTATTCCAAAAAATGGCGTTATTCCTCCTAGTAAGGAACAAATTGCTATTACATATTCAGGGGTTGCTGCCGATACTGTAATTTTAATCGGCGGTGCTAATGAAAGTCATTTTCCAGATCTTTCAAAAGAAGATTTGTTAGGTGCGAAGTTGGTCCACGTTGGGACAAACAATCTAGTACTTTCAAATATGAGAAAATATATTTCCCTATCTGAAAACACTTCGTCTACTTCAGAAGTAGTCGCAAAATTATTAAAAGGAGCTGGAATTTCATTTGATGGCGATATAGCTACTAATTTATTGTCTGGAATGCACATTGGGTCTAAAGGGTTTTCAAGCATGAATGTCACCTCAGAGACTTTTCAATTGGCGGCAGATTTGATGCAAGCGGGTGGAAAACATAATCCGAAAGATAGAATTGAAAAGAAAGATTTTCCAAGGGGCTCTGTCCCATCGCCTGTTTCAAACCCAAAACCCATTCAAGAAACAAAAAGTGAAGAACCTCCAAAAGCTTGGCTAGAGCCAAAAATCTACAAAGGAACCTCAGTTAGTTGAAAAATTAGTCAAATTGGCCTATAATAGTCTCAGGTTAGTTGAGGAGAAGCACTTTGGAAACCGAAAAACGAGTTTATTTCATCCTGCTGGTGCCGCTGGCAATTTTGATAGTTTATCTAACAGGGGCATTGATGACGGTACCGTCAATTGCAAAATTGGTGATGATGGTAGTTGACGTGGAGCCGTCCGAGGCACTGCTTTTTGTGGGTGTTCTTTCAGGCAGCATCGCCGTTGTATCTTGTTTCCTTTTCTACGCAAACCACACAATGTGGGCAGACTGGTGTCGAGAGAAAGAAGAAATGCAGAGAAGCCTGCGACATTGATATGGTTTTTTTTGTAATAGGCACAAGTCAACTTAGGCTTGTGCCTTTATTTTGCAATTATACAAACACTGTGATATCATTCTTCTCGATGGAGTCGAGGTTTGTCCAATATTAGACTTACTTCAGATTTACATGACAATATGGCATTAGCTAAAGACGAAAAGAGTCAAATTATCAAAAAATTTGCTCGCGAGAAAGGAGACACTGGGTCTCCAGAAATACAAATTGCCCTTTTATCTGTTCAAATAGACAAGCTCGCAGAGCACTTGAAGAGTCATTCAAAAGACGTACACTCACGTCGTGGTCTTCTATCGATGGTTGCAAAAAGAAGAAGGCTTCTAACTTACCTTGAGAAACGCGACGAGGATCGCTTCAAATTACTCAAGAAAGAGCTAAAATTAAAGTAATTAATGAAAAAAATAGAGAAATCAATAGATTTTGGGGGAAGAAAACTCTCTCTCACTACAGGAAATATTGCAGGACAAGCTTCAGGTGCAGTTCTTGCTCAGTATGGTGAAACTGTTGTTTTGGCTACTGTTGTTTCTGCGGATCTCAAAATGGAATTAGATTATTTTCCTCTTAGTGTCGAATATCAAGAACGACTTTATGCTGGTGGAAAAATAAAAGGTAGCCGTTGGGTTAAGCGTGAAGGCAGGCCTACAGATGAAGAAATTTTAACCGCTCGAGTTATTGACCGTTCTATTAGGCCACTTTTTCCAAAAGACTACAAAAAAGATGTTCAAGTAATTACGACTGTTTTATCGGTCGACCTTGAAAATAGTCCTCGTGATTTAGCTCCTATCGCCGCTTCAGCTGCGATTCATTTATCCGATATCCCTTGGGACGGCCCGGTTAGTGTTATGACTGTTGGCTTGAATGATGGAAAATATATAACCAACCCGACAGAAAAAGATTTAAAGGACACCGAAATGGAATTAGTTGTTAGTTCAACCAAAGATGCCATTATTATGGTTGAGGCGGGGGCTAATCAGGTTAGTGAGAAAGCAATCGTAGATGGAATTGCCCATGCTCAAAAAGAATCTAAAAATATTCTTAAGTTTATCGAAGATTTTGCAAAAGAAGTTGGAAACAAAAAAGAAAAAGTTGAAAAAGTGGCGGTTGATGTGAACATTCAAAAACAAGTTGAAAAATTGGTCAAAGGCAACTTACCTGATTATGTAAAACGATTAGCCGGTAAAGACCGTTTGAAAGATGTTTATGAAGCGATTGCCGAAGAAGTTGGTGAAGAAAATACACTAGCTGCTCATCATCTTTTCGATGACATGATGAAAGCAGAGATCAAGGGGATGATTCTAAAAGGCAAGAGACCGGACGGTAGAAAATTAACAGAAATTAGAAAATTAAGCTCAGAAGTTGGAATAATCCCAAGAGTTCATGGCTCAGGGTTATTCACCAGAGGAACAACTCAAGCTTTGACTATAACTACTTTGGGTTCTCCTTCAATGGGACAACTATTAGAAACCGCAGAAGGAGAGGAAGAAAAGAGATATATTCATCATTACTCAATGCCTCCTTATTCAACTGGAGAAACTGGAAGAGTAGGATCTCCATCAAGACGAGAAATTGGACACGGTGCGCTGGCCGAGCGCGCATTATTTCCTGTTATTCCTGACAAAAATAGGTTTCCATACACAATTCGTGTTGTCAGCGAGATTTTAAGCTCTAATGGTTCAACTTCAATGGCATCTACTTGTGGATCAACCTTGTCTCTCATGGACGCAGGTGTTCCTTTGGAAGCTCCAGTTTCTGGAATTGCAATGGGGCTTGTGATTAAAGACGAAAAGAATTTTGCAGTGCTATCCGACATTGCAGGAATTGAAGATTTCAATGGAGATATGGACTTTAAAGTTACAGGAACCCAAAAAGGTATTACTGCACTCCAACTCGATGTAAAAACATTGTCTTTGACATTATCAATACTGGAACAAGCTTTGGCTCAGGCAAAAGAAGGAAGAGCATTTATTTTGGACTCAATGCTTAAGACTATTAAAGCTCCACGCGAGACCGTTTCAGCGAGTGCACCTAAGATTAAGTCTTTAAAGATCGACCCGGCTAAAATAGGTGAATTAATTGGCCCTGGTGGAAAGACTATTAAAAAGCTTATCGCTGAAACTGGAGCGGATATCGATGTTGAAGATGATGGAACAGTAAGTATTACGGCAGTTGATAGTGAGGCAGTTGACAAGGCATATGAAACGGTTGACGCAATGACCAAAGAAGTTGTGCCGGGCGAAATTTATGAAGGTGAAGTTAAGAGAATTGAAAGCTTTGGAGCTTTTGTGGAAATTTTACCGGGACGCGATGGAATGGTCCATATTTCCGATATGGCAACTGGCTATGTTAACAAACCTGAAGAAGTTGTAAGCATGGGACAAAAGGTGCAGGTTCGAGTTAAAGAAATTGACAATATGGGTAGAATCAACCTTTCAATGATATTGGATCCTAAGGATGAAGTTAATAAACCGCCGCGTCAACCTCAAAGAAGCGGTAATTTTAGGGGTGGAGGTAGGCCAGGAGGAAACAGAGACCGAAGAGACAATCGTGGTAACAGAGGTGGTAGGAATGACCGTAGAACTGGTAGAGGAGAACGAGGTTCATCATCTGGTCCTCACTTTCCAGCAAGCCGCTTAATCTCAAACAGAGATTCGAAGCGCTTTAACCGCTAAAGCCTCAAGACGTGTTATATTTAAAAGTAATGGAAGGGCAAAACCCAACAATTCCTCTAGTGGAAAAAGTTAAGTCTGCCGAAATGCCGGAAGACTTGCGAAAGAAAGTTCTCGACAGATTAGAGCAGCTATCTCATTTGGTAGAGTCCACCTCATTTTTGCCAGAACTGGACAGCATTACGCGTTACATTGATTGGATTACTAATTTGCCTTGGAATAAAAGAACTCAAGATGTTCTTGATTTGGATCATGCAAGACAAGTCATGGAAAAAAACCATTACGGCTTGCAACCCTTAAAAGAAAGGGTTTTGGAATATATGTCTGTTATGCAGCTCGTATTGCAATCAAAGGAAGGCGCGGCAAGGGCTCCGATTCTTTGTTTTGTCGGATTGGTGGGAACTGGAAAAACAACAATGGCCATTTCAATCGCAGAAGCAATGGGAAGATATTTGGCTCGTATCCCTTTTGGTGGAATGGGAGACCCGTTGGATTTAAGAGGCCAATCTCGTTCTCATCCAGAAGCTGAACCGGGGAAAATTATCAAGCAGCTAAGAGTTGGTCAGAGTAGAAATCCGGTAATTCTCTTGGACGAAATTGACCGTGTGACGGATGAAGGCCGAGCTTCTATTATGGGTGTTTTGGTGGAACTACTCGACCCAAAACAGAATAGTGCTTTTACGGATCACTATATTGATTATCCGTTTAATTTATCGGAGGCCCTGTTTATCGCGACAGCCAACAACACAACAGGAATTGCAACAGCCGTTATGGATCGTTTGGAGCCGATTCAAATGCCATCATATAACGATCAGGAAAAAATTGTTATTGCCCAGAAATATTTATTACCAAGAGCATTGGAAGATGCTGGAATGAATCCCAATGTAATTCATTTTGATGATCAGGTTTGGCATAATTTAGTGCGCCCCTTAGGGTTTGACGCAGGAATCCGTACTCTTGAGAGAACAGTTCAGGGTGTGGTTAGGAAAGTTGCAAGATTGATAATTGAGGGCAAAGGTCAACAATTTAATATCACACCGGAAAACATTAAAGAATTCCTGCCAAAATATTAATTATATGAGTTTAAAATTTTTAGCATTATCCGGCACAACCGGAGTTACAGAAAATCTGTACGTCTATGAATATGGCAATGACATGATAATTGTCGATTGCGGCATAGGCTTCCCAGATAGTGGGATGTATGGAGTGGATCTTGTGGTTCCCGATATGGATTATATTGTCAAAAATAAGCATAAGCTTCGTGGGGCAATCATTACTCATGGACACGAAGACCATATAGGTGCAATACCCTTTTTGTTGGAAAAATTAGACACAACAATTTACGCATCCAAGCTTACAGCAGGGTTCATTAAAGATAAATTAAAAGATTATAAAATCCGTGGGGCAAAGATCCATGTTTTTAATCCAGAACGCGACACTTTGTCGATTGGTGTTTTCAAAGTTACTCCTTTTAGGATTTCTCACTCTGTTCCAGATGCGGTAGCTTTGGCCATTGATACGCCTGAGGGGATGATGTTTCATGTTTCAGATTATAAATTTGATTGGACACCTGTTGATGGGAAACCTTTTGATATTTCAAAAGCTTCAATTTTGGCTTCTGGCGGGGTGTTGGGTTTGGCATCTGATTCGTTGGGGGCCACCAACCCGGGCTTTACCGTCAGCGAAAAAGAAATTGAGGGTAGGGTTGAGGTTATAGCTAGAAAATCTCAAGGGCAAATATTCTTTACCACAATGTCTTCAAATATTTCCAGAGTTCAACAGGCCATAAACGTCGCTGGTAGATTAAATCGAAAAGTCGCCTTTTTTGGTCGTTCAATAGATAAAAAATCTGAGATTGCCAGAAAGCTAGGGTATTTACATTTTCCTAAAAACATAGTTCTTGATAGAAAGGAAATATTAAATATCAAGCCAAGTCAAAGAATGTGCTTGGTCTCGGGAGCTTATGGGCAGCCTGGTAGCGCGCTTTATAGGATGGCAATGGGAACACATGATCAAATAAAAATTCAAAAAGGCGATACTGTAATTTTTTCGGGAGATCCTTCGCCGCCAGGCTCCAAAGCAACGGTTGATGATTTGGTTGATAAATTTATCGAAATGGGGGTCGATATTCATTATTACGATATGCAAGAGGATTTGCACGTCTCGGGCCATGGTTCCCAAGAAGACATTAATATTTTATTTTCACTAGTGAAGCCAAAGTATTACATACCAATTGGCGGAACAATTAGACACAACAGAGCTTATCGAGAAATGGCCGAGAGCTTGGGGGCTAAATCTGATCAAGTTTTCGAGCTTTCTCCAGGCGATGTTGTTGAATTCAAGAATAACCGCGCTCGAAAAGCCAAAAAAATTCCGATTCAAGAAGTATTGGTTGATGGGTTAGGTGTTGGTGATGTCGGGAGTATTGTTTTAAGAGACAGACAAATTTTAGCCAAAGAAGGCGTTGCGATTGCAGTGCTTCAATTCAATAGGGCAGAGAGAAGATTGGTTGGCAGGCCAGATATTATCAGCCGAGGATTTGTGTTTGAAAAGCAACATAAAGATTTTCTGGTGGCTACAGCAGACAAATTAAAAGAAATTTTAATCAAGAAAAAATTAAATAGTGATAGTTTTATAAAAAATGAAACAATTGATTTCTTGGAAAAATATTTCAATAAACAAACCGGCCGCCGCCCAATGATCATCCCGGTTGTGATTGAGGTGTAAAATTAAAAGCGATAACCTTCGCAAAGATTATCGCTTTTGGATCTAACCTGCATTGTATAGGTCAATCCTTTTCCTAATTCTATTGATCAAGGTGTTAACTGATATTTCGAGAATAGCTTTTTGTGCTTGTTCAGGGACAAAACCTAGCAATGCTTCGATTTGAGAATGTATAGACAAAAATTCTGCTTCTTCACTCAGGTCGATTGTTCTCAAATCATCCAACAGATCAATTACCTTGAGTAAGATATTTTGCTTAGTTTTATCTTCTTCTATTGTTGCAAGTCTTCCCAGTAGTTCAAACTGTTCGTCCATCTTCAACTCCTCGGGTGCTAATCAATCACATACATATTATCAGAGTGAGTCAAATATTAACTTAGATTGAATGACGGCAGGTTTATTGCGTAACTTTCTTTGATATAATGAAATTAGCTTATGTCTAAAAGGAAAAAGCGTGGGCGAAAGTCCAAGAAAGATAAAAAAAGCATTTCGCTTAAACGCGAGACAATTGTATCAATAATCCAGATTGCTTTTTATGCACTCGCAGGATTGGTTGTTGTTTCTTTTTCTCGCCAAGGAAGCGTTTTAGTTCAGTTGAATGATTTTTTGGTTTCTTATTTTGGCTGGACAACCATCTTTCTTCCTTTTATATTTTTGTCGGTTGGATTATTTTTTTCAAAAATCAGGATCCCTTTGGGACAGGCCAATGTCGTTATTGGAATTTTATTATTTTTTGTTTCAGTTACAGGGCTAACCAGATCTGGGAGTATGGGGAAAGCCTCTTGGGAAGGAGTTTCTTCACTTGTGACTTCAGCTGGGGCTTTTGTTATTTTGGTTGGAACCACTATAGTTGGTTTAGTAATTTTATTTAATACTTCACTTGATCAATTCTTTATTTTTATAGGCGCTATTTTAAAGCAAATTAGAAAGTTTGTACTTGGAGTAGAACCGGATGGAACAAGGCCAAAGGGTTTTATTGGGGGTAGACGTGAAATGAAAGTGTTGGGCGGAGGAACTCCTTATTCAAATCCGAAAGCACTCGATACTTCTGGTGGACAAGAAATCAAAAAGGAGGCTCTTACCCCTAAATTAGTGAGCAATATGCCAGGCGATGATAAGGTTTGGAAATATCCTCCTCTTTCACTTTTGACTGATAGTGGAACTGGCAAGGCTGATCGAGGGGACATTAAAGGTAATGCTGGAATAATTGAGCAGACCTTGGAAAGTTTTGGAATTACAGCTCGAGTTGTAGAAGTTAATTTAGGACCGGCTGTTACTCAATATGCAATTGAAGTAGCGCTTGGAACTAAGCTTTCAAAGATCACCGGGCTTGAGCGGGATTTGGCATTAGCACTTGCAGCTCCAACTGGATCAATCAGGATTGAAGCACCAATTCCTGGTAGATCATTGGTTGGAATTGAGCTCCCTAACAGAAGCCCGGAGTTTGTGCCACTCAAGAAGATGATGGAATCAGATGAGATGAAGAATGGATCAAAGATGACTGTTGCATTGGGCCTTGATGTTGCTGGCAAACCGGTTGTTGCAGATTTGTCTAGCATGCCCCACATTTTGATTGCAGGACAAACCGGATCGGGTAAAAGTGTTTGCATAAATAGCTTTTTGAATTCCCTTCTTTTTAGAGCTTCGCCTTCGGAGGTTAAGATGATCTTAGTGGATCCAAAACGAGTGGAGCTGACCGGATATAACGGCATCCCCCATTTGTTAGCCCCTGTGATCGTTGAGCCAGAAAAAGTGGTTTCTGCTCTTAGATGGCTTTTGGCGGAAATGGACAGGCGCTACAAACTGTTTGCGCAAGCCGGAGCCAGAAATATTGCAGGATATAACGAAATGTCTGGTTTTCAGGCTCTGCCTTATTTGGTTTTGGTCATCGATGAATTGGCTGATATTATGCTTTTCAGCCCAGCAGAAGTTGAAGATTCAATTACCAGAATCGCCCAAATGAGCCGCGCTACTGGGATTCATATGGTTTTGGCTACCCAGCGACCATCAGTTGATGTAATCACTGGGCTTATTAAAGCTAATATTCCGGCTAGAATTGCGTTTGCAGTTGCTTCACAAGTTGATTCTAGAGTTGTTCTTGATATGCAGGGTGCCGAGAAATTGTTGGGCCGCGGTGATATGTTGTATTTGTCACCGTCGCTCGCCAAGCCGTCTCGTATTCAAGGTGCATTTTTATCAGATAAAGAGGTGAACTCTCTTGTTTCGTTTATCAAGGAACAAGGCATAGTTCCTGAGTATGCTCAAGAAGTGATTGAGATGCCAAAACCAGGCACGACTTCTGTTCCGGGAGTTGATGGAGATACTGATGAATTATTTAAAGAAGCGGTTGGTTTGGTTTGCCAGTTTGATCGAGCCTCTGCGTCACTATTACAAAGACGTCTTTCAATAGGTTACGCCAGAGCCGCCAGAATTCTAGATCAGCTTGAAGCTGCAGGAGTAGTTAGCCCTTCTGAAGGATCAAAACCTCGCGAAGTTTTGATTACCAGTCCTGAAGATGTATTGGGAACCCCATCCACAGAAGAAGCATGAAAACCGTAGGGGAAGTTTTAAAAGAAGCTCGCTTGAGGCAGGAAATTACGCTTGAGAAGTTGTCGGGGATGACGAGGATAAAAAAATCCTTTATTCAAAACATTGAACATGAACGTTGGGATAGGTTGCCTGAGTTTCCGGTTGTAATTGGTTTTGCAAAAAATCTTTCATCCAGCTTGGGTTTAGACCGCGAAAAAATTGTAGCTCTTTTAAGGCGTGATTATCCCCCGCAAAAATTATCAATTAATCCAAAACCTGATTTGGTTCGCGAATTTAAATTTGGTCCAAGGTTAACTTTTTCTGTTTCAATAATTGCAATTTTATTGCTAATTGTGGGCTATTTATTTTTCCAATACAGAAGCTTTATTAACCCGCCAGGATTATTCGTCGAGACTCCGACTGAAAACCAGATTGTTGTAAAAGACACTTTGATTGTTTCGGGAAAAACAGATTCTGGTTCAGTTGTGATGATAAATAATCAACCAGTTTTGGTTGATGATGAGGGCAATTTTAATTCGGAGGTTGAAATAACCGGAGATACTGAGACAATTACAATCAAGGCTGTAAGCAGGTCTGGAAAAGAAGCCGTAGTTGTGCGTAAAATAGAGATTCAAAAATAAAATGGAAGAAGTAAGATTATTACTAATCATCGTTGTTGTTGCACTCACTGTGCTTTTGGTAATTGTTGGCGTGCAAGTGGTTTTGATAATCCTGGATATTAGAAGATCCTTAAAACGCTTGAATCACATTCTGGATGATGCGATATTGGGTGGGGGGATGATTAACCCAGGCAAACTAACCGGGATTTTGGAAATGTTTAAGAGAAAAAAAGAAATGCATCAACACGGGGCGAGTTATGATGAGCCTCAAAAAGTGTAAAAATAAGGTATAATTGCCTCATGACAACGGATGAAGTCCGAGATAAATATATTAAGTTTTTTAGAGGTGCTCCAAGGAACCATAAAGAAATTTCCGCTGCTTCTCTGATTTTGGAGGGGGACTCGACGACTCTGTTCACATCAGCCGGAATGCAGCAATTGATTCCCTATCTAAAAGGTGAAGCTCATCCTATGGGAAAAAGATTGGTGGATTCCCAACCTTCGATCAGGACTCAGGACATTGAAGAAGTTGGTGACAATAGGCACACAACATTTTTTGAAATGCTCGGAAATTGGTCTTTAGGAGATTACTTTAAGTCAGAGCAAATTCCCTGGATTTGGGAATTTTTTACAAAAGAATTAGGTTTACCAGCAGAGAGACTTTGGGTAGCGGTGTTCAAGGGTGATGAAAATGTCCCAAGAGATGAAGAATCATATCAAGCTTGGAAAAAGTTAGGGGTTCCTGATGAAAGAATTCATTTTTATGGAGTAGATAAAAGCTGGTGGAGTAGGTCAGGCACACCTGACAAAATGCCACCTGGAGAAATCGGAGGCCCGGACAGTGAAGTATTTTTTGAGTTTACAAACGTTAAGCATGATCCAAAATTTGGCGAGAAATGCCACCCAAATTGTGACTGTGGCAAATTTTTAGAAATTGGAAATTCAGTATTTATTCAATACGAGAAACAGGAAGATGGGTTCTTAAAGGAGTTACCAAATAAAAATGTTGATTTTGGTGGAGGACTTGAGCGCTTGGTCGCAGCAGTTAATGACAATCCTGATATTTTCACAATTGATGTTTTTGTTGGGTTAATTAAAAAGATTGAAGAAATTTCGAGCAAGTCTTACCAAGAAAATAAGCCGGCAATGCAAGTAATTGCTGACCATATGCGAGCAGCTAACGCTTTAATCAACGAGGAACTGTTGCCAAGCAATAAGCAACAAGGATATGTCTTAAGAAGGTTGATTAGAAGAGCGGCTGTGAAGATGAGACAGCTCAAAGGATCACTAGACAACAATGACTTAAGCTTCGAGTTTGGCGAGAAGGTAACGACAGTAATTGAGGAGGAAGTCTCCAAATTCAGTAAGAGTTTGGAAAAAGGTTTAAAAGAAATTGAAAAGATCGAGAAAATCGACGGAAAGAAGGCTTTTGATTTATACCAAACTTATGGGTTTCCATTGGAATTAATCACAGAATTAGTCGCACAACGAGGACAGAAGGTTGATAAGGGTGTGTTTAAAAAGGAATTTGAAAAACATCAAGAATTGTCTCGCTCTGCAAGTGCAGGGAAATTTAAAGGCGGGCTGGCTGATCACTCGGAAGAAACGACAGAACTTCATACTGTTACCCACCTATTACATGCTGCTTTAAGGAAAGTTTTGGGTGAGCACGTTGGGCAAAAAGGCAGCAATATTACTGTTGAGCGCTTAAGGTTTGATTTTTCTCATCCGGAAAAATTAACTGATGAGGAAATTAAAAAAGTTGAAGACTTGGTCAATGAACAAATTGCTAAGAAGTCGCCTGTAACTATGGAAGTTATGACGTTAGATGAAGCCAAGAAAGCTGGGGCATTGGCATTTTTTGGTAATAAATATGATGAGAAGGTTAAAGTTTACAGTATTGGTGACTTCTCTAAAGAAGTTTGTGGAGGCCCGCACGTAAAGAACTTATCAGATATCACCGGGCATGTTAGAATAACTAAGCAAGAATCTGTTTCCGCCGGAGTGCGGAGAATTTATGCTGTTGTCGAAAAAAATTAACCCTGCCCATGGATGAAAATAAGGAATTTTATTGGTCTATTGCAATTGAGCCAGGATGGGCGCAAGCTGCCATTTGGACGATTGAAAATAAAAAGACTCGTGTAATTTCCTTAAGTAAGCCTGCAAGGTGGGAATCTGAAGAAGATCTGGTCAACACTGTTGATTCTGTACTTTCGGCTGCGGTTCAAGAATTCCCAGAAGAAGAAAAAGAGCCTTCAAAAACTGTTTTTGGTGTCCCTCCTTCTTGGGTCGCCGAAGGTCAGATTAAGTCTGAACATTTGAAAAATATTCGTGAGATATGCAAAAAGCTTTCCCTAAAACCCAGTGGCTTTGTCGTTTTACCAGAAGCACTAGCACATGGATTAAAACTTGAGGAAGGGGCTCCCCTGAGTGGCGTTTTGGTTGGGGTTACCGGTAACTCCCTTGACATTACAGTTTTCAGGCTTGGCAATATGGTTGGTACTGTTTCAGTTGGGAGAAGCGTTTCTGTTGTTGAGGATGTTATTGAAGGATTGGCCCGCTTTAATTCATTAGACAACGTTCCGTCAAGATTTCTTTTATACGATGGCAGCGATGCTGAATTAAATGATATTAAAGATTCACTTGTTGATGCGGATTGGACTGGAGAACTCAAAGAAAAGGTTAAAATTTTGCATGCGCCACAAGTTGAGATAGTGGATGTGACTACAAAAATAAATGCTGTTAGCTTGGCAGGGGCTTCTGAAATTGGAGAAGTCGATGGATTTTATAAAGAAAATCAGGAGATGGTCGAGGAAACACCTTCAATGGCACGAGAGGAATTATCGCAAGTAAGCTTAGAGGAGGGGCAAGAATCTGCTGAGAGTTTAGGTTTTGCGATTGACCAGGATGTGACCAATAAAGATGTTGAACCTTCTATTGAGAAAATTGAGAGTCATCAGACTTCGTTTAAGGGTACGCCCAAACAGGGTCTTGAAAGTATTAAAGCATTGCCTGCAATGTTAATTCATAAAGTGAAATCATTAATTCCCAAAAGGTCTGGCACTAGAAAAATGCCAAAGCCAATGTCTCCGCCAAAATTTGCAACTGGAACTAAAAAGCGCTTGGCAATAATAATTGGCGTTGTGATTTTAATTACCGTTGTTGGTTTAGGAGTGGCTTACTATGCCTTGCCAAAGGCGGAGATTGTTATTTATGTTTCTCCAAGGACTTTGTCCCAATCTGAGACTCTGACATTAAATGAAAATGCGACCAGCTATAATCCCGATAGCCAGGTGCTCCCTGCAAAGATGGTTGAGGTAACTGTGAGTAGCAGTAAGACCAAGTCCGCCACTGGTTCAAAAACTGTTGGTGAAAAAGCTACTGGGACCATAGAAATTCGCAATGGAACCTCGTCAGGGGTTCAACTGAAGTCTGGTACTGTTTTGACAGGCCCCAATGATTTGAAATTTATCCTTGATCAGGCTGCAAGTGTGTCTGCAGCAGTTTCTCCTTCAGAGCCAGGAAGTGTTACTGTTAATGTTACGGCTGATGATATTGGGTCACAATATAATCTTGCTAAAGATGAAACGTTGTCGGTTAGTAATTATCCAACCAGTGAAGTTGATGCCAAGGTGGATTCAGATATGTCGGGTGGATCAAGCCGGGAAACGGTTGTGGTCTCAGCGGCCGACTTAACAAGCCTCGAGGATGATTTAATCGAGGAGCTCAAAGATCAGGGCAGGGTACAGCTGGAAGATAAGATATCAAGCGATGAGGTTTTGTTGGATGATGTTTTGAATTCGAAAGTAGCTAGTAAGAATTATAGTAATGATGTTGGAGAAGAAGCTGAAACCGTGAAGCTGGAGTTGGAATTAACTGTTTCAGGACTGGTGGTAGCAAAAAGTGATCTTGATGCGGCAGTCCTCAAAGTTTTGGAGGGTGAAATTCCTGACGGGTTTGTACTAAGGACGGAGCAGGTAGATATAGAATTGTCACTAGAAGAAGAAATAGAAGGTGGAGAATGGGTTTTTGACGCACAGATGGAAGCCAACCTATTGCCTGATATTATGCCAGAAAATATTGCCAAGGATGTTTCCGGAAAAAGTCAGGAGAGGGCAAAAGAATATATTAAGTCTGTCCCGGGCTATGAAAGGGCTGAAATAAAGTTGAAGCCAGGGTTGCCAGGGCCACTAAATAGGCTTCCATTCCAATCTAGTCACATCTCTATCGAGATTGTTGCAAGTAGATGAGAGGATCCAAATTGGTTATTAAAATAATTGCTGCTCTCAGTGCGCTACTGGGAATTCTACTACTTATTTATATCTTTTTTCCGATCATTTCCTACGAACTGCTCGCATCTTCTAAATTTGCAACTTACTTAACGCCAGTTCCAATTGGAGAATTTGTTATAGGCGGGCCTGTGGATTATACAAAAGCGAGTAACTGGTTTGCGGATTCTGATACAAAGTTTGAATCATCAGGCATCAAATACTATACTATTTCCATTCCAAAATTAAATATCGAGGACATGACAGTTAGTGTTGGAGGCGAAGATTTGGGAGACTCTCTGATTCAATACCCTGGAACTGCATTGCCGGGCAAGGTTGGGAACGCTGTAATTTTTGGTCATTCCATTTTGCCACAGTTTTACAATCCGAAGGATTACATGTCTATTTTTTCTACTTTACCTACACTAGATGATGGTGATGAAATAAATATAAATTTTGATGGAATAAGCTATAATTTCGTAGTAGAAAATATGTTTGAGGTTAAACCAACCGATATTGAAATTCTAAATCAAAACTCTGATGGCGCTTATGTGACCCTAGTTACGTGCACGCCACCAGGGCATCCCCTAAGACCAAGGAGATTGGTTGTTAGAGCTAAGCTGGTACCGGTAAGTATTAATTGATATGAATTATTTAGGCGTAGATTATGGTGACAAGAAAATTGGCTTGTCGATTTCACCCGGAAAATTAGCTGAGCCATACAGAGTGATTCGATATACAGATGAAGAATCAGCATTCGAAGAAATCGCAGAGATTTTAGAAAAAGAAAAAATTGATGAAGTTGTTGTTGGTTTGTCTGAGAATGAAAGCTTCATAAAAGCAAAAAGATTTGGCCAAAAAATCGATCTGGAGCTGGATGTCCATGTTGAGTTTGTAGACGAAACACTTAGCACCCACGACGCACAAATGTTGTCATTAGAATCTGGGATGAATAGGAAAAAAAGAAAAAATCTGGAAGACGCCTTCGCCGCAACACTTATTCTCCAAAAGTATTTGGATGGTTTGAAAAATTAATTTTTTGGTATAATAACATCAATGTCATTAAAGAACGCGATTGCTCCAATACAAGCTTGGCTTTTGAGTCAGGGCAGATGTGTGGGATGTAGCATGCCTTTGTCTGGTGCCAAAAAGCGCAAAGGCAAAAAAGAAGACGTCTTTGTGTGCAAATGTAAACGAGTTTATGTCAAAAATAACAAGACTGGTAAGTATCGCCGCGCTCTCCTGACTGAAGTCTAATGAAAAAGGCTGGATTTATCCTAATCCCCATTCTTTTTTTGGTTTTTATCGCACTCGGAGCATTTATTTGGTGGAACCAAGCCCTAAAACCCGTCAGTGACAGTGAAGAAACGGTAAATGTTGTTATTAATAACGGTGCATCGGCCCAACAGATCGCTAATTCTCTCCAAAAAGAGGGAATTATCAAAAGCGCGTTTGCATTTAAGCTTTATTTGCAAAGCCGTGGCCTTGTAACTAAAATTCCCCCCGGCGAATTTAGGATTTCTCCAAATTTAAACGTCTCAGAGGTTGTCGATGTGCTATTAGAAGGGCCGATAGAGCTTTGGGTGACGATTCCTGAAGGGTTAAGGCGCGAGGAAATCGTCGAAAAAGTGATTACGGCATTAGAACTAACGGGAACGGACGCAAATTCTTTCCGTGATGAGTTTTTGACATT
>Ga0210057_1004782_pt1 | contig 17748 bp, 13 predicted proteins | sample CryGeyCG2114_010_2_FD_183968 | JGI IMG/M metagenome (GOLD analysis project Ga0210057, IMG submission 183968) | Groundwater microbial communities from aquifer - Crystal Geyser CG10_big_fil_rev_8/21/14_0.10 (SPAdes) (version 2) | ecosystem: Environmental > Aquatic > Deep subsurface > Groundwater ...
AACCGACGATTTACAATTATTACCGGCCGCAAGACGCGAAAATAAAGCTTGAACCCGGAATGGTTTTGGCTATTGAACCAATGCTGGCTGTCGGCGCCGGAGAAATCATTCAAAGACCCGATGAAAGTTGGGCAACAGCTGACAGCTCTTTGTCAGCTCATTTTGAGCATACGATAGCTATTACCAAAAGAGGACCGCGTGTATTGACTCTATATGACAAAGTTTAAGGTAAAATGTATAATAGATAATATGTCTTCTCAAAACTCTTTCACCCTCATAGAACTCCTTGTTGTTATCGCTATCTTGGCGATTTTGGCTGTCGCGGTTGTTTTGGTTCTTAATCCAGCGGAATTTGTCAGGCAATCCCGAGATAGCGCAAGATTAACAGATTTATCCACTCTTAACAAGGCCTTGGTTCTTTATCAAGTTGACGGCAAAACTTCTTTTGGCTCGTCAAGTGTTGTTTATGTTTCTATTCCTGATTCTACTTCAACCTGCGGCAATCTGGGATTGCCTCTTCTTCCTTCGGGCTGGTCATATAACTGCGCAAGCTCCACCAATTACAGAAAAGTTGACGGCTCTGGCTGGATACCGGTTAATCTAAGTTCTATTTCTTATGGCGCGGTTATGGCAAAACTACCTATTGACCCTGTTAATACCACTTCCAGTTCTCAATATTATACCTATGTTACTGGCGGCAGTTGGGAATTAACAGCTGTTTTTGAATCTGAAAGATACACTCCCAAAGCTAGCAAAGATGGCGGAGTTGACCCGGCAATGTTTGAAATTGGCTCAAAACTGGGTATCGCTCCTTTTGTTCATGGCTTGGTTGGTTATTGGAAGTTTGACGAAGGAAGCGGAACTACGGCCGGTGATTCCAGTGGCTTTGGAAATAATGGCATTTTAACTGATGGTCCTACATGGACAACCGGGAAAATAAACAGCGCGATTAGCTTGGATGGTCTTAATGATAGAGTCCAAAACTTTCCTTCTTCCACGCCTTTTAGGTATGTTGGCGGCAATATGACATTAATGGCATGGTTTAAACCTCATATTGACGATGCTGATTCTGGCCATATTTTTTCAAAGCCTTGGAATGGCAATGGCGAGTACAATTATAGGTTAGCGCTAAATAGTAATGATACATTAACGCTATTCTTAAAAGGAAGCACTGCTTGGTCTGTTAACGCCCCACCTGCTTTAAGTGCTGGTAATTGGCATCATTTAGCATTCACTATTAACGCCAGTAAAGCCGTAAATATTTATATTGATGGCTCATTAGTTAAGGACACTGCCCATAATATTGCTGATTGGAATCCGCTAAACGGTGATTTAAATCAAAGTTTTCTTTTGGGGTGCTTATATCCATATGGCGCGGGCTGGGCTGGCAATACAGGTTATTGCGTCCAAGGAGATTTAGACGAAGTTTTTGTTTATAACAGCCGCAGTCTTTCAGCGGCTGAAATTTCAGCAATATACAACGCGACAAAATAGTATTGACATTTTGCGCGCTCGTCTTTAAATGTCAATATGTTATTAGTGTAAGATTTCATAGCGTTGAGACTTAGTCTCAAGAATGCCTTGCTTTTATCATAAATTTTTGTTAAGATAAAAATACCCAGAAGCGGGTATTTTATTTTAATTCGCGTTATGTGGAGTGAGGATTTACGCGGATTACTCATTATATCCGCATATTATAAAAATGCCAAAAAAAATCGTCAAAACTTCGGCTTCTTATGAGGCCAAGGATATTTATGTTTTAGAAGGATTGGAGCCGGTTAGAAAACGGCCGGCGATGTATATTGGCTCAACAGGAGTTGATGGATTTCATCATTTAATTTGGGAGGTCTGCGATAATTCATTAGACGAGGCGCTCAGCGGTTATGCCAAAAATATTAGAATTGAATTATTAAAAGACAATCAAGTGGCGGTGACCGACGACGGCAGGGGCATTCCGATTGATATTCATCCGCAGACCAAAAAATCGGCTTTGGAAACCGTAATGTGCACTTTGCATGCCGGCGGCAAATTCGGCGGCGAGTCTTACAAAATTGCCGGCGGCCTTCACGGCGTCGGCGTCTCGGTAGTTAATGCTTTGTCAAAATGGATGAGAGTTGAAGTTTGTCGCAACTCCAATCTCTATTCGCAGGAATACGAGCGCGGCAAGCCGAAGTATAAAGTCAGAAAAGAAGGTAATTGTGAAAAAACCGGCACTAAGGTAATCTTTGCCCCCGATGAAGAAATCTTTTCCAAAATAGAATTTGACCGCAAAAAAATTCTTGACCATTTAAGGCAACAAGCCTTTTTAACTAAAGGAATAAAAATTGAAGTCATTGATTATCGCGAAGAAGCGCCGTTTTATTATTCTTTTTGTTTTGAAGGCGGACTTTTAACTTTTGTCAGATATTTAAATCGCGCAAGACAACCGATTCAAAAAGAAATTTTTTATGTCCATAAGAATTATGAGAATATTGAAATTGAAACAGCTTTTGTTTATAACCAAGAAATTGAAACCCAGGAGTTAAGCTTCGCCAACAATATTTATACGCCGGACGGCGGCATGCATTTGACCGGTTTCCGCGGCGCCTTGACTAGAACTTTAAACGACTACGCCCGCGTCAACGGCTATCTTAAAGAAGCAGACGAAAATTTTATCGGAGACGACGTCAGAGAAGGGCTGGCGGCGATTATTTCCGTTAAACTTAGCGAGCCGCAATTTGAAGGTCAGACAAAGGCCCGGTTGGGCAATCCGCCGGCTCGCACAGCGGTTGAAGCGGTGGTTAACGAATCCCTGAAAGAATTTTTAGAAAAAAATTCAACCGACGGCAGAATAATTATTGAAAAATGTTTGTTGACGGCTAAAGCCCGAAAAGCCGCCAAAGCCGCCAAAGAAACCGTTTTAAGAAAAGGCGTTTTAGAAGGAATGACTTTGCCGGGAAAATTAGCTGACTGTTCATCTCGCGACCCCGAAGAATCAGAGTTGTTTATCGTTGAAGGCGACAGCGCCGGTGGTTCGGCAAAGTCTGCCCGCGACCGCAGATCTCAGGCGATTCTTCCTTTGCGCGGCAAGATTTTGAATGTTGAAAAATCTCGCATTGACAAAATGCTTTTAAACAAAGAAATCCGCTCTTTGGTGATGGCCATCGGCACGGCAATCGGCGATGAATTTAACATTTCTAAAATCAGATACCATCGGATTATTATCGCTACCGATGCCGATTGCGATGGTTCTCACATCAGGACGCTTCTTTTAACTCTGTTTTATCGCTATTTTGTTCCAATAATTGAGAACGGTTATCTTTATATCGCTCAACCGCCTTTGTATCGGATTCAGATTGGCAAAGAAATCAAATACGCTTATAATGACGTTGAGAAAGGAAAAATTATCGCTGAATTGCGAAAGTCCGCGCCAAGCCTGCCCCGTAGTGATGCGGAGCATCTACTTCGGGGTCATCGCGAGTCTGCGCCGGTGAATATTCAGCGATACAAAGGACTTGGCGAAATGAATCCGGAGCAACTTTGGGAAACAACAATGGATGCCGGGAAACGAATATTAAAACAAGTCTTCATTGAGGATGTCCAAGAAGCCGAAAGATTATTTGATATTTTAATGGGCGAACAGGTTGAGCCGAGGAAGCATTTCATCCAAAGCCAGGCAACGACGGTGAAAAATCTTGATATTTAGAAAACTAATATACTAATATGTTAAACAGATTAAAATCTTATATTATTAATTCCTATCACGAACTACATCGCGTTAATTGGCCAACCAGGAAAGAAACCGTTCGGCTGGTTTTAATTGTTGTAGGCTTGTCAATTGGGGTGGCTATTTTTTTGGGCATTTTGGATATGGTATTTGTTTATTTGCTGGAGAGGCTTATGATGCAATGAAGGGATGAAATTTTGGAGTTTAATCATGATTTATAGGGTTGATTATTGGATAGCATAAAAAATAATATAAATTAGGTTTTAGGTTCGCTTGATAATGATTGATTAAATTAATAAATCACAATCAAGTTGAATTAACTGGGTATGGAACAACAAAAAATTCCCCGCGAGTTAAAAAAGCAAGGCGAAAGGCATTGGTTTGCCATTCACACGTATTCGGGATACGAAGACGCCGTTGTCCGTTATTTACAACAGCGAGTTGACTCTCTGGCGATGAATGATAAAATTTTCAACGTCTTTGTTCCCAGAGAGAAAAAAATAAAAATTAAAAATGGCAAACGAAAGACGGTAGAAGAAAAAATTTATCACGGTTATGTTTTGGTTGATATGATTATGACAGAGGATTCTTGGTATGTGGTGAGAAATACGCCGAGAGTCACCGGTTTTGTCGGTCCGAACCCGACCGAACCGACGCCAATTTCCAAAGAAGAAATTGAAAGCTTGTTGGCTCGGATGAAAGGCGAAGAGCCAAAATTAAAAATTGAATTCAAAATAGACGAAATAGTAAAAATTATTGACGGACCGTTTAAAGACTACGAAGGGAAAATTGTTGCGGTTGAAGAAGAACAGGGCAGAATAAAAGTGATGGTGCCGATTTTTGGCAGAGAAACAGCCGTGGAATTGGATTCGTTGCAGACACAGAAAATTTAATTTAAGAAAATAGAAAATAGAAAGTAGAAAGTAGAAAATAGAATAATGTGATTCTAGATTCTATTTTTTAGATTCTAATTTCTAATTATTATGAAGCCAATCAAAATAATAGTCAAACTTCAAATTCCGGCCGGCGCGGCCAATCCTGCTCCGCCGGTTGGTCCGGCTTTGGGCCAGCATGGCGTTAATATCGCTCAATTTTGCCAGCGATTTAATGAAGCCACTCAAAAAATGGCTGGCGACATTATTCCGGTGGAAATCACAATTTATGAAGACCGGACTTTTGATTTTAAGTTAAAAACGCCGCCGGCTTCGGATTTACTGCGGAAAGCGGCCGGCGTAGAAAAGGGTTCCGGCGACCCGTTGAAAAACAAAGTTGGTAAAGTCACCAAAGCGCAAATCAGGGAAATAGCCGAAAAGAAAATAGCGGACTTAAACGCCAACGATATTGAAGCGGCAATAAAAATTATTGAAGGCACGGCAAGAAGCATGGGAATAACCGTTGAGTAAATTTCAAACCTTTCGGTTGTTTTAACCAAAGAGCCAACCTTAGATTCTGAAGCTGGAAAAAATTTCTAACAAAATACAACTAAAATTGATTTAAGTTATGTCAAATTATATTCCAACAATTGGGCTTGAAATACACGTTGAACTCAAAACCAAAACCAAAATGTTTTGCGGCTGCCTTAATGACCCCGATGAAAAATATCCGAACATCAATGTTTGCCCAATATGCTTGGGTCATCCTGGCACCCTGCCAACCATCAATAAAAAAGCCGTAGAAGCGGTTTTAAAATTAGGACTGGCTTTGAATTCCGAAATTCCAAAGACAAGCAAGTTTGACCGGAAAAATTATTTTTACCCCGACCTTCCGAAGGGTTATCAAATATCGCAATACGACCAGCCGCTTGTTGTCGGAGGAAAATTAAATGGCGTAAAATTGAGAAGAATCCATCTTGAAGAGGATGCGGCGCGGTTAATTCATTCAACCCAATTGCCATCGTCGCTGGTCGACTTTAATCGCGCCGGCATGCCTTTAATGGAGTTAGTCACTGAGCCGGATATTAAAAGAGCTAAAGAAGCCGTAACTTTTGCCAAAGAATTGCGGTTAATTTTACGCTATTTAGATATTTCCAAGGCAGATATGGAAAAAGGACAGATGCGCGTTGAAGCCAACATTTCTTTAAGCGACCAGAGACAAACGATAAGAGATAAGAGGCAAGAGACAAGAAAGAAGGAATTGGGGACGAGGGTTGAAATTAAAAATCTTAATTCTTTTCGGGCGGTGGAGGAGGCGGTTAATTACGAAATAAAAAGGCAAGCCGAAATTTTAGATAGAGGCGAAAAAATAAAACAAGAAACTCGCGGTTGGGACGATATTCGCAAAAAAACTACCCCCCAACGTTTTAAGGAAGAATCTCGCGACTACCGTTATTTTCCGGAACCTGATTTGCCGCCAATGGATTTAACTTCGCCAGCTGGCGAATTTAACCTTGAAGAATTAAAAATTTCTATCCCGGAATTGCCTAGCGAAAAAAGAGCTCGTTTTGAAAAAGAATACGGCCTTTTGGCGAATCAGGCAGAAATTCTCATTGAAGACAGGGGTTTTGCTCGGTATTTTGAAGATTCTGTCTCGGAATTATTGGAAGAAATAAAAGAGGAAAGCGAAGAGCGAAAAGCGATTAATTTATTATTCAATTATCTTTCAAGCGATATCAGAGGCCTAATGAGTGAACAGAAAATAACCATTAAAGATTTAAACATTACGCCGGAAAATTTCGCTGATTTAATCGTTTTAATAAACAAAGGAGAAATTTCAAGCCGCCTCGCCAAAGACCTTTTAAAAGAAATGTTTGTAACCGGACTTGACCCTCGCCAAATTATTCAAGAAAAGGGACTAAAACAAATATCTGATGAAGAGATTATTGAAAAGGCGGCAAGGGAAGCGATAAATGAAAATCCCAGGGCCGCATCCGATTACAAAAAAGGCAAGGAGAATGCGCTGCAATTTCTCATTGGTCAGACAATGGCAAAATTGAAAGGCCGAGCCGGTCCTGAGGCATTAAAGCTGGCAATAAAAAATATCCTTGATAAAATATAAACAATCTGGATAATAAAGAACAGATGGGCCGGACTAGCTCATTGGCAGAGCGCTTCCCTGAAGAGGAAGGCGTACCCAGTTCGATTCTGGGGTCCGGCACAAAACAAAAATCCTTTTAAAGTTTTATTCAATAATAAACACGGCTGCTGCAATGACAGATGTCCACAAGCCGCTTTTATTGCCCTCGGCAGATTGTGTTGTATTAAAAGTTTTAAAAATTTTCCCCGATGCTTTATAAAGTTGTTCTCTTTCGTCCCAAGCGGTATCTGAATTAAATTCAATGCCCAAGGTGGTGGCAAGCATTGTCGCGGCCAAATCTTCGGCGTATTCTCCGGCTTTTTCAGCGGTTTCTCCGCAGGAATGATGTTCGGAAAGATAGCCATATTGATTGGCGTCTTGGGGCAAAGCCGCGCCGATTGAAGCCGCGATTAAGCGATTCGGTTCATTGGTCGCGTTTCTGGCAAGCACGCAATGGACAATGGCGCCCGGTTTCAAGAGCTGTAAGCCTTCTTCGCGGCTGATTTTTTTGCAATTAGGAGGAATAATAGAGGATACTGGAACTAAATTAAACGCCGCAATGCCGGCGCTGCGCAAAGCCAATTCAAAAGAAGTAAGTTGTTCTTTATGCGTTCCCGCTCCTTTGGTAAAAAATATTTTTGAAGCGACAAAATTCATAATTAGAAAAATTTTGCGTCCTTGAGTTGACTTGAATGGTTGACCTCTTCCTTCGCCCCGCACCAAAATATTTTGCGCGCTCGACAGGACTTGAACCTGTAACCTTTAGCTCCGCAAGCTAATGCTCTATCCAGTTGAGCTACGAGCGCATATTTTTAAATTTTTAACGCGGGGTCCATTGAGATACAGAAACATCTTAATAATTCTAACACAAAACTGCAATATTGTTAATGATTTGGGCGTTAAAATTTTATTAATTTTGACAGCGAATCGGTTAGGGAAATTTCATACTCGTGTTTTGCCAGGCGCTTAAATAAAAAATTTTTAATCTTTTCTTCGTCGTTTAAATGGATGTTGATTTTCAGATAGGGCGAAAATTTCTTTTTTATTTTTAGCACCAGTTCTTTATATTCTTCGCCGGCCGGATGAATATCAAAGCCCTCAAGTTCTTCATAGAGATAGAATCTGTTATTTCCGGACTTTTTATTCGGCAAAAAGACACTTAACCCCTTCTCGTCAATTTTAAATTCCCAAATTGTCGGGAAGCGATTGGCTAAAGAGGTGATTACCAGCCAGGCAAGAGCGATAAAAATCGCGAACAAAAAATTTTTCTGCCAAACCGCCAAAGCGATTAAAGCAATCGCCGCCATTAAACTCAGCCAATACCATGAAACGTCTTTCGGCCGATATTCAAATTCCGGCGCCTGCCACTTAATAAACTCAGTGTCTTTATTCGCGTCAATCTGCGTTATGTTCTTTTTTCCTTTTTTCATTATAATAATTATATCCAACCGAAAGAAATATTCAATGATTTTGGTTTTCCGCCCCCGTAGCTTAATGGATAAAGCAGCGCTCTTCTAAGGCGTTGATGCGGGTTCGATTCCTGCCGGGGGCGCCAGTAAGAAAAAGTCAAAAAAATAAAAAATTTAGCTGCGCCGTTCAAAACTAACAATGGAAAATTATCAATGGTATTTAAAAACGTCCGCTGAAATTTTTAAAATCATAGGTTCTTGCGAGCTCGGCTTAACCAAAGAAGAAGCAGGGCGTCGTCTTAAAGAATATGGACCCAATAAGCTTCCCGAAGGAAAGACAGACAGCTTTTTGATTATTTTTCTGCGTCAATTTCAAAGCCCGCTCATCTACATTTTGCTTGTCGCGGCCGGCATTGTGCTGGCAATGGGAGAAATTATTGACGCCTTGGTGATTTTTGCCATGCTTATTTTTAACGCGGTTGTTGGAACAATTCAGGAGGGTCGGGCGCAAAACATTCTTCTGGCGCTCAAACAATTTTCAGAGACCAAAGCCGTTGTTCTTAGAGAGGGAAGGGAGTTGATTATTTCGGACACCGAAGTGGCGCCCGGCGACATTTTTATTTTGCAAGAAGGCGATAAGATTCCGGCGGACGCGCGAATTCTTGTTTCGCGCAATCTTCAGATTGACGAAGACGCTCTGACAGGCGAATCAATGCCGGTGTATAAAACTTCCGAACTTTTTTCCGGGAATATCCCGGTCTCCGAGCAGAAAAATATGGTGTTTAAAGGAACGCATATTGTAGGAGGCAATGGCCAAGCATTAGTGGTTGGGACCGGACTTGAAACCGAAATCGGCAGAATAGCGAAAAAAATCGCAGAGATTGATGTTGAAATTCCTTTAAAGGCGAATATTCGCCATCTCTCCCGTCTTATTATAATTGCCGTCGGATTGCTCGGCGTCTTTCTTTTTTCCTTTGGAGTTTTGCTTGATAAAACAATTCGCGAAATGTTTACCGTTGTTGTGTCGCTTTCAGTCTCTATCGCGCCGGAAGGTTTGCCGATTGCGGTAACCCTTGTTTTAGCAACAGGCGTTTGGCGAATGTCAAAACGCAACGTTTTGGTAAAAAGACTGCAGGCAGTGGAGGCTTTGGGACAGGCGCGGGTAATCGCGGTGGATAAAACCGGAACAATCACAAAAAACGAACTTATAATTCAGAAATTGTTTGTTGATGATAAATTTTTTGATATTGCCGGCTTTGGTTATGAGCCGAAAGGCGAAATCAGGCTTGATAAAAAAATCGTTGAACCGGCGAATCATCTTGAGCTGCTTTTTGCCGGAAAAATCGCCGCCTTTTGTTCCAGTGGTCGGGTGATGTTTTCCAAAGAAGCAAATGAGTGGCGTATCGGCGGCGACCCGACAGAAGCCGCTATTTTGGTGTTCGCGCAAAAAGTCGGATTTCATAGAGAGGATTTATTGGCGGAATCGCCGCTAATCGCCGAACTTCCTTTTGACTATAAAACAAAATATCGCGCCACCTTGCATCAGGAAGCCGAACATAAATTTCTTTCAGTGATAGGCGCGCCGGAATCCGTGCTTAGCTGTTCTAATAAAATTTGGCGCGCCGGAAAAAGCCATTTTTTTGTTGAACAGGAAAAAGAAAAACTTGAATCAATTTTTTTGGAAATGTCCAGGCAGGGACTTCGGGTATTAGCGGCAGCGGCGAATCCCGCTTTTAGCGGCAAGATATTGGATAAGGAAGAAATCCATTCGCTTACTTTTGTCGGTTTTTTTGGCATAAAAGACGCTTTGCGGCCGGAAGCGCGGGAAGCAATAGAACGGGCGGCATCGGCCGGCGTCAGGGTGGTGATGGTTACCGGCGACCACAAGACAACTGCGGAAGCGATTGCTCGAGAGGCTGGTCTTTGGCGCGAAGGCGGGACAACGCTCAGCGGAACAGATATAGAAAAATTATCCATTGAAGAGTTGGCGGAGAATCTTGATAGAACTTTAGTGTTTGCGCGGGCGACGCCGGAGCATAAGCTTAAAATCATTAATGCTTTTAAGAAGCGCGGCGAAATTATCGCGATGACCGGAGACGGCGTGAATGACGCGCCATCGTTAGTGGCGGCTGATTTAGGCGTGGCTATGGGAAAAATTGGCACAGAAGTGGCTAAAGAAGCGGCTGACATAGTTTTACTTGACGATAATTTCGGAAGCATTATTTCAGCCATAGAAGAAGGACGAAGTATTTATAAAACTCTTAAAAAAGTTATTCTTTATCTTTTTTCCACCAGTCTTGGCGAGGTGCTTACAATCGCCGGCGCCCTGTTTTTAGGATATCCGCTTCCGCTTTTGGCAACGCAAATTATCTGGCTTAATTTTGTGACAGACGGCTTCCTTACAGTGGCGCTTGCCATGGAACCAAAAGAAGAGGGGCTTCTCAAGGACGTTTTTGAGCGGCCCAAAAAATATCTCGTGGACAAACTTATGGTTCAGCGGATATTTTTTATGGCTTTGCCGATGGCTATCGGCACCCTTTTTCTTTTTAGAAATTATTTTGAAATTGATTTGAGCCGCGGCTGGGCGGTTTCGCTTACGACTTTAGCGGTTTTTCAATGGTTTAATGCCTGGAATTGCCGTTCAGAAAAGAAATCTATTTTCCGAATGAATCCTTTCTCTAATAAATTTTTGGTTGCGGCGACAATAGTTGTTATTTTGCTTCAGTTCGCCGCCCTTTATACGCCGTTTCTTCAAGGAGTTCTGCGAACTCAGCCGCTTACTTTAAATGAATGGCTGCTTATCGCATTAGTCGCCGCTTCCATCATTGTTATTGAAGAGGCGCGAAAATTTTTTAACCGATTGTCTTTGTTGCGCAATTTCCGGAGTAAGCCGATGCTGAAAAAAACAATAGGCGTCTTTCTTGTTATTTTGGGCTTAGTCAGCCTTTTTACTCCTTTTACGCCCGGCTCTTGGCTGGCTTTTATCGGTTTAGAATTTTTAGGTTTGCGCGCGTTATTTTACGGCAAATTAACAAGATTTTGGGGGAAAGACAAATAATTATATGCGCTTGCAATATCTGCCATTAAGTATTATCATATTATAATAATCAAGACTTTTTTGTAATTCTTACGCAATGCGGTATTTTTCTACTTATGATTAGAAGAGCAACGTCTTTATTAAAAAAGCCGATAGAAAAAGAAGAAACAGTTCGTTTTGTCGCCTTGGGCGGATTAGAAGAGATCGGCCGCAATATGATGTTTTTTGAATACAAAGATGAAATCATCATAATTGATGCCGGTCTTCAATTTCCGGAAGAAGCCACTCCCGGGATTGATTTTATCATTCCTAACATCGCCTATCTTGAAGGAAAAAAGAAAAATATCAAAGCTTTAATCATTACTCACGGCCATTATGACCACATCGGCGCGATTCCTTATGTTATTGAAAAATTGGGCAATCCGACCATTTTTACCACTTCAATTTCCAAAGAAATCATTATCAAACGTCAGGAAGATTTTCCTAACTTGCCAAAGCTTAATTTTGAAATTGTTAAATCCGGTGAAAGCCGTCAATTATCCAAAAATTTTAGAGCTAAATTTTTTGGAGTGACTCATAATATTCCCGAAGGCGTGGGCATGATTTTAGATACGGCTGTCGGAAAAATTGTTCACGCCGGCGAATTTAAATTTGATTATGACGTTGACGGCAAGCCGCGAGGCATGGATGTTTGGAAAGAAATCGGCGCTCAGAAAATTCATACCCTTTTAATTGAATCAACCGGCGCGGAAACGCCGGGTTATTCGATTTCCGAAAGAGTGGTGGAGCAGGAAATAGAAAAACTTCTTAAAAAAGCCGATGGCCGAATTATTGTTGGCACATTTTCTTCGCTTTTGGACCGTTTGGCCGAAATCATTAAAATCGCCGAACGATTAGACAAAAAGGTCGCCATCAGCGGGTTGTCTATGAAAACAAATATTCAAATAGCCCAAAATCTCGGTTTTATGAAAATTAAAAAAGGAACGGTTATTTCTTTGGAGGAAATAAATAGATATCGCGATGATAAATTATTAATTCTTTGCACCGGCGCCCAGGGCGAACCAAATGCCAGCTTGATGAAAATTGCCAATGGAGAGCACCGTCATATCCAAATTAAAAAAGGCGACACTGTCATTCTCTCTTCTTCGGTTGTGCCGGGAAACGAGAGAAGCGTTCAGATTGTCAAAGACAATATTGCTCGTCAAGGCGCTTTAATTTACGACTATAAAATGTTGGATATTCATTCCAGCGGCCACGCTCCCCAGGAAGAGCTTAAAATCGTGATGAAGTTTATTTCGCCAAAATTTTTAATTCCGATGCACGGTTATTATTTTATGCGCTGGCGGAATGCCCAACACGCCCAAGAAGCGTTAAAACTTACTTCTCAGCAGACGATTTTGGTTGATAATGGGCAGGTTGTTTCAATAACCAAAAATTCAGTTAAAATCACCGAAGAGACCGTGCCGGCTTATTATGTGATGGTTGACGGATTGGGAGTGGGCGATGTCGGAGAAGTGGTGATGCGCGACCGCCTGGTTCTTTCTCAAGAAGGAATGGTGGTGATTATTATTACTTTAGATCGCCGGACCGGCCGGTTTTTGAAAAATCCCGACATTATTTCCCGCGGCTTTATTTATTTAAGAGAGCATAAAGAATTCGTTGAAGAATTAAGAAGAAAAGTTAGAAATTTAATTGATCGAATTCCCCGGCATCAGCAGTTTGATTCTGATTACATTAAATCTTTAATGCGCGACCAAGTTGGTTTATTTTTATACGGCAAAATAAAAAGAAGGCCGATGATTTTGCCGGTGGTGATTGAGGTTTAATCAATCCGCATATCGGCAAATTTATTTATCTTTTGTTTTTTATAATTCCGTCAACTAATCCGTATTCTTTAGATTCTTGAGCAGAAAGATAAAAATCGCGGTCAGTGTCTTTTTCAATTCTTGAAAGCGGTTGACCGGTGTGTTTTGCCAAAAGCTCGTTGATTTTATCTTTAATTTTAAGGATTTGGCGGGCGGTAATTTCAATTTCCACGGCTTGGCCGCCGGCTTCGCCCATTACTTGGTGAAGCATTACTTCGGAGTTCGGCAAAATAAACCTTTTGCCTTTGGCGCCGGCCGCCAGAAGCACTGCGCCCATTGAAGCGGCGAGGCCAACGCAAATTGTTGAAATATCGGGTTTAATGTATTGGATTGTGTCGTAGATTGCCAAGCCGGCCGTGACCGCGCCGCCCGGCGTATTAAGATAAAGCGTAATGTCTTTTTTGGAATCTTCATGCTCCAGAAAAAGCATTTGAGCGATGACTGAGTTGGCTACGGCGTCATTAATCGGGCCGCCGATAAAAATTATCCGTTCTTTTAAGAGACGGGAATAAATATCATAAGCTCTTTCGCCGGAGGGGTTTTTTTCTATAACCATAGGAATGAAATCCATATTGTTCATTATATTATTATCGCAAAAACTTTACAATAAGCAGAGCCACAATGTTCATTACTTTTATCAGCGGATTAATGGCCGGGCCGGCAGTGTCTTTGTAAGGGTCGCCGACCGTGTCGCCGGTCACCGCCGCTTTATGCGCTTCCGACCCCTTGCCGCCAAAGTTTCCTTCTTCAATGAATTTTTTGGCGTTATCCCAGGCTGCTCCGCCGACAGTCATTGAGATTGCGATAAACAGACCGGAAATAATTGAGCCGATTAAAAATCCTCCCAAGGCTTTGGCGCCCAACAATAATCCGACCAGAAGAACGGACGCCACGGGGATTAAAGCGGGAATTGTCATTTCTTTAATAGCTGATTTAGTCACAATGTCAACCGCTCGGCCGTAATCCGGCTTCGCTTTTCCTTCCATTAGACCGGCGATTTCTCTAAATTGCCGCCGCACTTCTTCAATAACCGAGCCGGCGGTTTTGCCGACCGCTCGCATTGCCATTGAACTGAAAAGATAGGGCACGGCCGCGCCTAAAAATAATCCCGCGACGACATAAGGGTCTTGAAGTTCAAATTTAATATCTTTAATAAATCCGGCCAGTTCCTCGGTATAGCCGGCAAATAAAACCAAAGCGGCTAAACCGGCAGAAGCAATGGCATAGCCTTTGGTAACGGCTTTCGTGGTATTGCCGACCGCGTCAAGAGAGTCGGTGATTTTTCTGATTTCTTTCGGTTGTTTGGTCATCTCCGCAATGCCGCCGGCATTATCGGTAATTGGTCCGAAGGAATCTATGGCCACGATTATTCCGGCGACCGAAAGCATCGCCATCGCCGCAATGGCAATGCCGTAGATTCCGGCTAAGCCAAAACTGGCAAGGACGCCGGCCGCAATCAGAATAATCGGCAAGCTGGTCGCTTCCATTCCGACAGCCAGCCCCATAATGATATTGGTGCCGTGCCCGGAAGTTGAGGCTTTGGCGATGGATTGGACCGGCTTGAATTTTTTAGCGGTGTAATAATCGGTAACAACCATCATTAAAGCGGTAATCGCCAAACCGATTAAAGCGCAGAAATAGATATTTAAATAATTTTCTCCAAAAAATATTTTAACCGTCGGATAGAATAAAATTGCGGAAATTATCAACGAAGCGACAAGCCCTTTGTAAAGAGCGGCCATAATGTCCTGTTTTTTCCCCAATCTAACGAATAAAGAGCCGATAACTGAAGCGATAATCGCTAAGCCGGCCATCACTAATGGAAAGTAAATGTCGCTCATTCCGCCAAGCAGAGAGCCGAGCAGAATTGCCGCGGTTAAGGTAACGGCGTAAGTTTCAAAAAGGTCAGCCGCCATTCCGGCGCAATCGCCGACATTATCGCCGACATTATCGGCGATGACCGCCGGATTTCGCGGGTCATCTTCCGGAATGCCGGCTTCCACCTTGCCCACCAAATCCGCGCCCACATCCGCGGCTTTAGTGAAAATGCCGCCGCCCAAACGGCTAAAAACCGAAATTAAACTGGCGCCAAAACTTAAACTTATCAAAACTTTTACTTCATTGGTCAAAAAATAAAATCCAGCCACCGCTAACAGAGCCAAAGCTACCACTAAAAAACCGGTTACTGAGCCGGCTTTAAAAGCCAAAGAAAGAGCGGGCCGCAATCCTTTTTTGGCGGCTTCGGCGGTTTTAGAGTTGGAACGGACAGCCACGTTCATTCCGATATAACCGGCCAATGCCGAAGCAGCCGCTCCGATAATAAAACCGATAGCCGACAAAGCGCCGAGAAAAATATAAATAATAATAAAAAGAATTGCCGCCACCAAGGCAACGACGCGGTATTGCCGATTAAGATAAGCAGAAGAACCAATTTGAATGGCTTTAGAAATTTCCGTCATTGCCTGGTCCCCTGGCGGCTGTTTTTTAAGCCAGATAATCAGATTTAAGCTGTGAAAAATTGCGACAGCAATGGGGATAAAAATTAAAAAATAGATAAGGAACATAAAAGTTTAAAAGTTTAATAGTTTAAAAGTTTTGATTTAAGTTTCTTTTTCTGCCGCTGCCGCTTCTGCCGCTGCCGCTTCTGCCACGCCGCCCTCTTGGACTTCTCCGGGTCGGGATTGAGAACGGACGTCAATTTTCCAGCCGGTAAGCTTGGCGGCTAACCGGACATTTTGGCCTCCTTTGCCGATGGCTAAACTTAATTGGTCTTCCAGCGTAAAAACTCTGGCTTCTCGGCGCGGCAGAATTTCAACGGCGTTGATTTTCGCCGGCGAAAGCGCGGAAGAGACAAACTTTTCCGGTTTATCGGAATATTCAACAATATCAATTTTTTCGTTGCCTAATTCGTTAGTAACCGCTATTACTCGCGTTCCGCGTTGGCCCACCAAAGCGCCGATCGGGTCAACGTTTTCGGCATTTGAAGCGGCCGCGATTTTTGTCCGACTGCCGGCTTCTCGGGCAATGGCTTTAATTTCCACAAGTCCTTCCTGAATTTCCGGCACTTCCATTTCAAAAAGTTTGGAAATGAATTTTGGATGATTTCTTGAAAGAATTAAGCCCGGCGTCCTGGTTTCTTCTTGAACCGCCAAAAGATAAAATTTTAATCTTTCGCCGGCGCGATAATGCTCGCCGGGGATGGTTTCATTGTAAAACATAATACCCGTTGCTTTGCCAAAATCAACATAAACATTGCCCCGCTCAACTCTTTGAACCAATCCGCTTATAATCTCTCCTTCTTTATCCTGGTATTCTTTTTTAATTGTTTCTCTTTCGGCTTCTCTTAATTTTTGTAAAATTACTTGTTTGGCGGCTTGAGAGGCGATTCGGCCGAATTCGCCGCGGGCTTCAAGCGAAAATTCCAATTCTCCGCCGGGCTGGACTTCAGGCTTTATCTTTTTAGCTTCTTCAATAAGAATATGGCGTTCAGGATTATAAAGAGGCAAGAGTTCTTCTCCTTTTTTTTCTTCTTTAAATCTTACCAGGGTTTCGTCAACCGCGGTTTTTATCTGCCAGAATTTAAGCTCGCCGGTTTTTAGGTCCAGCTTGGCTTTGATGATTTCGCCTTTTTTGCCGTATTCTTTTCGGTAAGCGGCGGAAATAGCCGATTCAATTGCGGCGACAATCGTTTCCGGCTCAATGTTTTTCTCGTCGGCAATTTGGTCAACTGCCCGTTTTAAATTCTTTAAGTCTAACATTTTAGAGCAATAAAGCCGCGAAAGCGGGCTTTCATCATTTTAATTCTATTAAAAAATTATAAAATTGTCAATTCTACTTTCTATTTTGCCGCGTCGTAAATCGCTTTGATTTCAGCAGCTGAAAGAGCTTGATTGTAGATGCGGACTTCGTCGATGAAACCGTTGAAAAATCCCTATTTGTAAATATCTTTTCTATGAGCTATGTCAATAAGAGAAATTGTCTCAGGATTTAAGAAAACAAAAATTACCCGCCAGTCGCGGGTGACGCGAAACGAATAAAATCCCTTTAGTTTACCTACCAATGGTTTTGTATGGAGCTTAGGATGAAAGGGATCATTCTGAAGGATTCCTAATAAGTTAGCTAATTTTCTTTGAATTGGCTTCGGCGCAACTTTGGTCAATCTAACAAAATCGCTGGAATAAACTATTTTCATTTAGGAAGAAATCTCTTTGAGAAAATTTTTTTTGCCGGTAAAAATGAATCGAGGCTTTGATCGAACTTTCGTCAAAATTCGATTTATAAATGAATTTTTGTATTCACCCTCGGCATCTTTAAGAATAAGAAAAATTAACTCTTTTAGAGCCCTGGTTTCTCCTCTTAGGTTTTTTATTTCTTTATAGATTTTTTCTGCGGTCTGAGTGGACATATTATTTATTATGATACCGCAATCTCTAATTAAAAGTCAAATTCCTATTTCGTAGCATTGTAAATTGCGGCAATTTCTGCGGCTGATAACGCCCGATTGTAAATGCGGACTTCATCAATGAGGCCGTTGAAAAAACTCTTTGTACCACCCATTCGTGCTCCAATAGTAACCATACTAGTATTAGTAGCAATATTTCCACCAGAAGTATCTGAATATTTCTTTAATCCATTAATATAAATTTTTTGCAATCCATTACTATCATGAGTAATAACAATATGCATCCAGGTGTTTTGACTGATTTGAGCACTTGTTCC